>Ga0210383_10006511_pt1 | contig 10190 bp, 6 predicted proteins | sample IncBWC14OmetaG_FD_160072 | JGI IMG/M metagenome (GOLD analysis project Ga0210383, IMG submission 160072) | Forest soil microbial communities from Barre Woods Harvard Forest LTER site, Petersham, Massachusetts, United States - Inc-BW-C-14-O ...
TGCCCCCTTTCGCCCGCTCAATCTCGCTGCGTAGGCTGGCGGCGTCCTCGGGGAATTTGTTGTTCAAAGTGCGAATCGTCTCGGCGACGAGAGTGTTGACCTTTACACGGAAGTCCCGGTACTCCTTCCAGACGTCGTTTGGTGGGACGGAGTCGATGCGGGCATTGAACTCGTGAACCAGGGAATCGTAGGCGGAGTGGAATCCGCCTAGCACCTGATCCAACGGTTCGGATTCACTCGGTTTTACGGAAGGGAACGCCGTGCGCCGAAGTAGGTGTGTTGCGGCGCCCCTGTCTATCGGTTGGCCCTCGCTGGGTGCCATGGTCACCGGGGCGGCCGCAAGCAGCCATATCAATTGCGCGTCGACATCAGGGATGGCTTCCGGGTTGGTCTTACCACTGATTGCGTCTATGTACAGCTTGCCGGGGGCTGGCTGCGCTACGGCGACGGCGGCGGCGGACAGAGCGAACAGCAAGACAACGACTTTCTTCATGGTTCGTGGCTCCCTATGATTTCATCGATGGCGGCGTCTGCTTCCTCACGGAGTGTTCTTGGTTCACCCCGATGTTGGCTCGTATGCGACCGCGCGGCACGGGTCGAATTTGGTTATCTCTAATCCTCTTGCGTCACGAATTGAGTCTGGCGAGATCGATTCCTGTGCGATAGGACGCAGGTCACGCATTCGGGTGATAAGGCGGGAGAAGCAGATCCCCCGGCGGCTAAAGGCCGCCGAGGGATGACAAAATAAAGGGCTTAGACGCTGACCTAAAGGTCAGCTCGATCAAAGACCGCTTTCCCCCGCAGCCTGCGAAGCCGTACCCCTTCAAAAACTACGCTTCTTCTTCCTTCAACTTCGCGATCACGCCTAAGTCTTCCAGAGTCGTGGTATCGCCCTTAACTTCTCCGCTGGAAGCCAGTTCACGCAGCAGACGCCGCATGATCTTGCCCGAACGCGTCTTGGGCAACTGATCGGTAAAGCGAATATCGTCTGGCTTGGCCATGGAGCCGATCTCTTTGGCCACCCATTGCCGCAACTCTTCTTTGAGTTCCGGCGAAGGGGTGTGCCCCATTTCGAGGGTAACGAAAGCGGATACGGCCTGTCCCTTCATCTCGTCGGGACGGCCAACGACGGCCGCTTCCGCGACCTTGGAGTGGGCCACCAGCGCCGACTCGATCTCCATGGTGCTAAGTCGGTGTCCGGAAACGTTGAGCACATCGTCAACGCGGCCCATGATCCAGAAGTATCCGTCTTTGTCTTCGCGTGCGCCGTCACCGGTGAAATAGACGCCGGGAATGTCCGTCCAGTACTGCTGGACATAGCGTTCGGGATCGCCGTACACGGTGCGCAGCATCGAAGGCCACGGCCGCTTGATGACCAGAAAGCCGCCTGAACCCAGCGGTACACGTTCGCCCGCACGGGTCACGACTTCGGCTTCGATGCCAGGCAGAGGCTTGGTCGCGGAACCCGGCTTGGTGGCGACGGCACCGGGGACCGGAGAAATCAGAATGCAGCCGGTTTCGGTCTGCCACCAGGTGTCGACGATCGGACAACGGTTGCCGCCAATCACATCGCGATACCACATCCAGGCTTCAGGGTTGATGGGCTCACCCACGGTTCCCAGCAAGCGCAACGACGACAGGTCGTGCTTCTTCGGCCATTCATCGCCCCACTTGATGAAGGTACGGATCGCCGTAGGAGCGGTGTAGAGAATGTTGACCTTGTGCTTTTCGATGATCGCCCAGAATCGGTCGAAGGCCGGCCAATTGGGAGCGCCCTCGTACATTACGACGGTTGCGCCGGTCTGCAACGGTCCGTACACGATGTAGCTGTGGCCAGTAACCCATCCGATATCGGCGGTGCACCAGTAGGTATCTTCTTCCTTGATGTCGAAGACCCACTTAGTGGTGATGTAGGTGCCGACCGAGTAGCCGCCGGTGGTGTGAACAATGCCCTTAGGCTTTCCGGTTGTGCCTGAGGTGTAAAGAATGTAGAGCGGGTGTTCGGAGTCGAGCTCCTCCGGGGGACAAACGTCGCTGGCCTTGGCCATCAGCTCATGCCACCAGAAGTCGCGGCCTTCTTTCCAGGTCACGTCGCATCCGGTGCGTTTGTACACGACGACATTCTTCACGGAGGGGCAGCGATCCAGAGCTTCATCCACGGCGGCTTTCAGTTTGACTTCGCTGCCGCGGCGGTAGGAAGAGTCCTGAGTCACGACGGCGACGGCTTCCTGATCGGTGATGCGGTCGACCAGGGCATTGGCCGAAAATCCGCCAAAAATTACCGAGTGAACCGCGCCGATGCGCGCGCAGGCCAGCATGGCAATCGCCAACTCAGGGCACATGCCCATGTAAATCGCGACGCGATCGCCGGACTTGATGCCGAGCGACTTCAGAACATTGGAGAATTTCTGCACTTCAGCGTGCAATTGTTGATACGTCAGGGTGCGGACTTCGCCGGGCTCGCTCTCCCAGATAATAGCGGCCTTGTTCTTCCGCCATGTAGCCACATGGCGATCAAGGCAGTTGTACGACAGGTTGAGCTTGCCGCCGAGGAACCACTGTACCCACGGAGCGTTCCACTCCAACACTTTGTCCCATGGCTTGAACCAGTGCAGCTCACGGGCAATGTCGGCCCAGAAGGCCTCGGGATCAGCTTTGGCTCGGGCGCGCAGGGCCTCGTACTCGGCTTCGCTGCTGATGGTGGCGTGTTTGCTGAACTCCTCGGGCGGAGGAAAACTGCGGGTTTCTGTAAGGATGGAATCAATATTCTGGCTAACTTCCTGGGTTGACATCGAGACTGCCTCCGATTTCACAGCCTCGCGGACTAAAGTACGCGAGGAAAAACAATGATAAGCGTATTTGGACGCTGGCCTAAAGAGCGGCAGAAAAAGTCATTTTCAGCATCGCGAAACTCACTCAGGGGCTAAAGCCCCAAACTGTTCTCGGCCTCTTGCGGCACGACTAAAGAGGCTGCGGAAAAAGTCCGAAATGCTCGCGCCTCGCGGACTAAAGTCCGCTCGGCGGGTCAAATATAAAGGGCTTAGACGCTGACCTAAAGGTCAGCTCTACCAAAAACCGCTTTTTTCCGCAGCCTGTAAAGTCGTGCCCTGATACGAAACCATCGCGTAAACAGTTTTTCTGCAAGCTATAAAGGCGTGCCCTTTCAAAACTTGCCTACTGTTCGAGTGTCGACAGATCGCCAATCTCGGCGCCGGTCTCCTGCGCCTTCAACAGCCGGCGCATAATTTTGCCGGAACGAGTCTTGGGAAGCGCGGCCACGAACTTGATGGCCGACGGAGTGGCAATCGGCCCCATTTCGCGGCGCACGTGGTCAATCAATCCCGCCAGCAGCGCATCGGAAGCCACGTGTCCCGCGCGCAATTGCACAAACGCGACGATGGCCTCACCTTTTAGCGCGTCGGGAATGCCGATCGCTGCCGCTTCGGCAATTGCCGGATGCGAGACCAATGCGCTCTCGATTTCCGCGGTACCGATGCGGTGCCCGGCGACGTTCAACACGTCGTCGGCACGGCCGATGACGGAGATGTAACCGTCAGCGTCCTTCACGGCAAGGTCACCCGTGACATAGGCGTTCGGGATGTCCTGCCAATCGCGCTCGGCGCGCGCCGGATCGCCCCAGATGGTGCGCATCATCATGGGGAACGGACGCTGCAGAATCAGGCGGCCACTCACTCCGGGAGCGACCGGCTTACCGTCGATGTCCACCACATCGGCATCGCAACCGGGAAGCGGCAATCCTGCTTTGCCGGGACGCATGGGCAACGTCGCGGGTGTGCCCAACGCCGGGCCACCCAACTCGGTCTGCCACCAGTTGTCGACCACATAGCCCCACTTGCCATCGCCAGCCAAATAAGTCTGCGCCCAGCGCCATGCTTCGGGATTCAGTGGCTCGCCGGCACAGGCGATCAGGCGCAGAGAAGTCAGATCATGCTGCTGCGGGATCTTCTCGCCGTAACGCATAAACATGCGCAGCGCGGTCGGCGCAGTGAACATCTTCGAAACGCCGTATTTCTCCACGATCTTCCAGGCAATGGACGGATCGGGATAATCGATTGCGCCTTCGCGGAACATGGTGGTCACGCCTGCGCACAGCGGCGCATAAACAATGTAGGAGTGGCCGACGATCCATCCGATATCGGAGGTGCACCAGAAAATGTCGCGCTCGCCGATGTCGAAGAACGAACTCAGGTGATAGGAGGTACCCACCATGAAGCCGCCATGTACATGGACGACGCCTTTCGGCTTGCCCGTAGTTCCCGAGGTGTACAGGATGAACAGCGGATCTTCGGCGTCCATATCTTCCGCGGGACATTCGGGCGGAAACTTCATCAGCTCGCGGAAATCGACTTCCCGTTGGCTGACGGGAGCAAAGTCTGCGGGGTTACGGGTGAAGACGACAACCTTCTCCACCAGTTCGAGGCCGTCGAGGGCTTCGTCCACGATAGGCTTCAAAGGCACGGGCTTTCCGCGGCGGAATCCGGCATCGCCAACAATGACCACGCGTGCCTGTGCGTCCTCAATGCGATCGCGAAGCGAGGTGTGGCCGAGTCCGGCGTAAACCACGGAGTGAATCGCGCCGATGCGGGCGCAGGCCAGCATCGAGATCACACCCTCGATGGTAAGGGGCATATAGATGACGACGCGGTCGCCCTTTTTGACGCCCAGCGATTTCAGTCCATTGGCAAAGCGGCAGACATCGCGATAGAGCTGACCATAAGTGACGACGCGCTCGGTGCCGTCTTCGGCGAGCCAGATGTATGCGACACGATTACGATTCCCGCCGGTGACGTGCCGGTCGAGCGCATTCACGGTGATGTTGGTGCGCGCCCCAAGGAACCACTTGTGGTGGATGCCGTCCCACTCGAAGACCTTGTTCCATGGCTTCGTCCAGACGAAATCTTTCGCAATCTCTCCCCAGAACTTGTCCGGATCTTTCTGGAACCTGGCCCGCTCGGCGAACCAGTCTTGCAACAACGCCTGCTGTTTTACGATTTCTGGGGCCGGATACTCTTCCGCGATCGTCTTGGTTGTATCGACTGCATCAGGCAGTTTTGTAGCTGTACTCATAAGAAGACTCCCTGCAACTTCATGAACTTAAGAATGCGCAGCGAATAAATTGATAAGGGCACAACAAGCTGGCGAATCTGCCGCCAGACTCAATACTCAAATCTCATGCGGCGGCGTTCCCTTTCAGCGATCCGGGGGCATCGCAGCCGGGACCACCGCCGCAGTTTTCACAACCTCGACCAACTGCCCTCCTGACGTTTGCAGAATCTCGGGCCGTCAGGGATTTAGTGAGCAGTGCCGGCCTGCTCCGCACCCAATCCGGTGTTGGAGCGAACCAGCAGCTCGTTGTACTTCAACTCGGCGGACGGCTCGCGGGTCAGCAACGTTCCCAAGATCGCAGCCAGGAACCCGATCGGGACGCTGACGATTCCGGGATTCTCCAGCGGAAACCATGCCTTTTGCTGGAACAGGTGGCGACCGACTGTAAGCGTCGGAGGATCGACCCCCATAAAGCTGGGACTAATGAGGATCAGGAACAGGGACGCTAACAGTCCAACAGCCAGCCCCATTACTGCGCCGGTGGTGTTAAAGCGCCGCCAGTAGATCGAGAGCACGATCACCGGCAAGTTAGCCGACGCGGCTACGGCAAACGCCAACGCCACCAGGAAAGCTACGTTCGCAGTCGGACCCAACAAAATGGCAATTCCGATGGCGATGAACCCGACCACAAAGGCGGCTACTCGCGCCACCCGCACTTCCTCACCGGGTGCCCGCTCCACGCCTTTGTGGATAACATTCGTCCAGAAGTCGTGAGCGAACGATGTCGATGCGCTGATGGTCAGTCCCGCAACCACTGCCAAGATGGTGGCAAACGCAATTGCGGAGATGAACGCAAAAAAGACGTTGCCTGCGACGGCTTGCGCCAGTAGCGGAGCGCTCATATTAGTGCCACCGTGAGTCTTAATGAAGTCCGGCCCGACTAAGGTCGCAGCGCCGAAGCCCAAGAAGGTTGTCATGATGTAGAAAGTGCCGATGAGCACCATGGCCCACACCACGCTGTGCCGCGCAGTCTTGGCGTCCGGCACGGTATAGAAGCGAACCAGGATGTGGGGCAGTCCGGCGGTGCCGAAGATCAGCGCTACGCCGAGCGAAATGAGGTCGAGCGCGCCATAGGGCGGTTTAAATCGCAAGCCCGGAGTCAGAAAGTCTTTGACGACCTCCACGCCCTTCGCATCGTGATAGGTGACATGTCCGACTGCGTTGAAGAACGCTCCCAGGCTGAAACCGAAATGCGCGAGCACGAGGATGCTGAGCAGAAACGTGCCACTCATCAGCAGAATTGCTTTCACAATCTGCACCCAGGTAGTGGCCAGCATGCCGCCAAACACCACATAAATGATCATCAGAATGCCGACGCCGATCACGGCCGTGCGATAGCTGATACCGGAATCCTTCAGCAACAGCGCGACCAATGCGCCCGCGCCCACCATCTGCGCAATCATGTAGAACGTACTGACGGTCAGGGTGCTCAGCGAAGCCATCGCCCGTACCGGCCGAGCCTTCAGTCGATAAGCAAGCACGTCTGCCATGGTGTACTTGCCGGCGTTACGCAGCGGTTCGGCAACGACCAGCAGTACCGTCAGGTAGGCCACCAGCCACCCGACCGAGAACATGAAGCCGTCGTAACCCTGGAAAGCGATGATGCCGGCGATGCCTAAAAAGGACGCAGCGCTCATGTAGTCGCCGGCCACGGCAACTCCGTTTTGCCAGCCTTTGATCTGGCGTCCGGCGGCGAAATAGGCGCTCGAACCAGAAGAGCGTTTCGATGCCCAAAACGTAATGCCAAGAGTGACGGCAATGAAGAACAGGAACATGATTAGCGAAGTTGACATGGCTAATTGCCTCCCTGGCTGTCGCCGGCTTTCTCGATGATGTCATTCGACAGCCGGTCGAAATCATCCGCGGCCTTGACATAGAGTCCGGCAATGATCCAAGCGACAAAGAATTGCGACAGTGCGAAAAGGTAGGCGATGTTGACGTTACCTATCACCTTCGTGGCCATAAAATTCGGCGCGTAGCCGACCAGAACGGGCAGCGCGAAGTAGTACACCACGAAAAAGATGAACGCTGGAATGATGAAGACCTTCTTGGTCGCCATCAGGTCCTGGAACTGCCGCGAATTCGCAATCGCGTCCCAAACGGACTTGCTGGCTTCATAGCGCTTAACAGCTTCTGCCATAGTGTTCCTCTCGTTTTACGGCGGATCTTCTAGCACCGCCTAATGTGGCGTCGCAACAATATCAAAGGAACGTCGATTCGACTACTGGAATTGAACAATTACGCTGACCCAACGGCACACCTGCCAAGTCCCCCGGAGTACTGCTGCCGGGGCCTGCCGTCCATGCTTCATTCGACCTCCCAAACCTGGCGATCTGCAACTTCGACTGCGCTTTCTCGGGCGCTCGGGCCACCCTTGAAACCAGAGGCGGGAGACGCTTGGGGTAGAGGAGAGTGGTCGTTGCCGCAACCCGTCTGTTGCATGATGCAAACCAGGACTAGAGTCCCGGACGCCCGATCTCGGCTGAATTGCCTCCACCGGGCCCAACGTGTTGCGGCGATTAGACCTATACGTCTCCCGCCTGTTATTGAGCCGTTGTTGGGCGGGATTTTCTGTCACGCCGTGGGCAGGGGTCTGTGACGCAGAATACGGATTCGTGTGATATACATCACGAGAGAGCAATCATTTTCCGTTCAGCGTACGTTTTCGCCCCTTGGTGACGAGCTGCCTTGCGCGCCGGAGACGCCGCTGATCGATGCGGTTTTCTGCTTGGTCTGCGCCTCAGGCATTGTTGTAGGACTTTGTTGCGGCCCGGTGATAGCATGTTAAGTAACTGATACGGAGGCACCTGTGGGGTCACCCTACGGTTTTGAGCTGGTCGAAAATTGCGTCATCTGCAAGCTTCGTAGCGACAGCTTTTTCTGTTCTCTCCCCAAAGGCGCACTCGAAGCCTTCGACCGGATTAAGTACACTGCCTCCTATCCCGCCGGCGCCGTATTGTTTGTGGAAGGACAGTCCCCGCGCGGCATCTACATGTTGTGCAAGGGGCGAGTAAAACTTTCCACTACGTCGGCCGAAGGAAAAACCCTGATCCTGAAGATTGCGCAGCCCGGCGAAGTTCTGGGAATGCATGCCACTGTGTCAGGCACTCCTTACGAAATCACGGCCGAAACCGGACAACCGTGCCAGCTCAACTTTATTAAGCGCGAAGATTTTCTGAAGTTCCTACAGACCCACGGAGACGCCTGCCTGAAAGCGGCGCAGCATTTGAGCAAAGATTGTCAGAGCGCTTATCAGCAGATCCGCAGCCTGGGGCTTTCACACTCCGCGCCCGAACGTCTGGCTCGCCTGCTGCTGGAGTGGACCGCGACCAGCGTCGATAAGACCGAGCCTAAGGTCAAGCTGGCGCTGACTCACGAAGAGATCGCGCAGATCATCGGCACCTCGCGCGAGACAGTCACCCGCGTGTTGGCTGATTTCCGCAAGCGTCAGATTGCCATCCTGAAAGGCTCGACGCTGACGATTCGGAACAAAGCCATCCTCGAAAAACTAGTTGGAGCGTAGCGTCTCAGGATTCGAACAGGTTCGCCGTCAGCAGATCCGCGGCAACTGCTCTCCGCTCAGCATATCCACCACTCGCTCCGTTCCCAGCCGGCCCTTCATCGTTACCATTCCCGCAGGCTTGTCCATCACCTGGCCGATGCGCACGGCGCCGCTGGTTACGGCGTGCTGACTCAGGATATCTAGGGTCCGTGCGGTTTCGAGCTCGGGAATGATCGCGATGAATCGCCCCTCGTTTGCGAGGTAGAGCGGATCGAGACCCAGGATTTCACACGCACCGTTCACATCTTCACGGACCGGGATCTCCGTCTCTTCGATGCGGATGCGTACCTGCGCCGCGTCAGCAATTTCGATCAAACCGCTGCTGAGTCCACCACGAGTTAAGTCCCGCAGACAGTGAATCTCAATGCCAGCCTGGAGCAGGGCTTCGACCGGCTCCCACAGCGGCGCACAGTCCGATTCAATCTCAGTCTCAAACGACAGCCCTTCGCGGGTCGCCATGATCGCGATGCCGTGCCGCCCGATATCTCCGCTGAGCACGATGACGTCGCCCGGGTGCACGCTCGAGGGCGAAATCTTGAGCGCATGCTCGACCACGCCGATTCCCGCGGTGTTGACGAATATGCCGTCGCCCTTCCCTTTGTCCACGACCTTGGTATCGCCGGTGACCACTTGGACGCCTACGTCGGCTGCGCACATTCGCATCGATTCGACTACGCGCCGCAGCGACTCCATGGGAAAGCCTTCTTCGAGGATGAACGCTGAGCTCAAGTACAGCGGCCGCGCGCCGCACATCGCGAGGTCGTTGACCGTTCCGTAGATGGCCAGCGTGCCGATATCGCCACCAGGAAAGAACAATGGCTTTACCACGTAGGAATCCGTAGTAAACGCCAATCGTGCGCCGCCAATGTTGAGTGTCGCCCCGTCGTGGCGCTCAAGCAGCGCTTGGCTGGCGAAGTTCGGGAGCAGCAGGCCTTCTAACAATTCGTGCATGCGGCGTCCGCCGCCGCCGTGCGCCAGTTGCACATGTTCGCTGTCGTTCAGTGGCGTTGGACACTGCACCTCGAAGCTCTTGGACTCAGCCATGATTTTCGCTCCCCACGCCGACTCCATCCTCAACACGGAGGCGGCGGTAACGGTAGTACGCCGCGCAGGCTCCTTCGGACGAAACCATCGGCGCTCCCAGCGGATGGTCCGGCGTACAACGCTTCCCATACGCCGTACACTCTTCGGGCTTCTTCGCGCCCTGCATCACCAACCCACTGATGCACTCGCGATCTTCCTCCGCCGTATATCCGGTCACGCCGAATCGGGTTTCCGCATCGAATTCCGCGTACCCGGGTGCAAGTCCGAGGCCGCTCTGACTGATTTCTCCAATGCCGCGCCACTTGCGATGCACCACACGAAACACTTGTGCGACCAGTTGCTGCGCCGACACATTTCCCGCGCGGCGTACCGAGCGCGCATATTGGTTCTCCACTTCGCAGCGCCCTTCTTCCAGTTGCGACACGCACATGTAGATGCCCTGCAACAGATCGAGGGG
>Ga0210383_10006512_pt1 | contig 10189 bp, 7 predicted proteins | sample IncBWC14OmetaG_FD_160072 | JGI IMG/M metagenome (GOLD analysis project Ga0210383, IMG submission 160072) | Forest soil microbial communities from Barre Woods Harvard Forest LTER site, Petersham, Massachusetts, United States - Inc-BW-C-14-O ...
ACCAGTTCGATCCCGCAACGTACCTGATTGCCGTCGATACGGACAGCTGCGACTACATCGGGCTGGTCCGCGTCTGGAACGGCCCGGGAAGACCGCGGCTGGGCCTGATCGGCGTCTGTCGCCCGTATCGGCGACGCGGGCTGGCCCGCGCGCTGCTGGCCCGCGCGTTCCGTGTCCTGCACGAGCGGGGTCAGACCGTGGTCACCGCCGAGGCCGATGACGCCAACCTGGCGTCCGGATCGCTGCTGCTGAGCCTGGGCGCCAGCCGCCACGCGCGCTTCGTCGAGGTCGTCAGGCGCGTGGCCGACGCCGGCGAGGCGGCCATCTAGCCGCTCAGGGCTTGACTTGCTCGCCTGCCCCGCTGCTGTGGTCAGTCGGGTGATTGCGGCTCGGTCACACCGCGGGCCTGGCGAGCCGTCGTGACCTCGGGCACGGGTCCGGCGGCCAGGCGCCGGTATGGCCTGGCCAGCGGCCAGTCCTGGGCCTTGAGCACGGCGTCGGCGTCGAACTGGCCCTGGCTCTGGATCAGCCTGGCCACCAGGCCGGTCCACCCGGTCTGGTGGGAGGCGCCGAGCCCGGCTCCGTTATCACCGTGGAAGTACTCGTAGAACAGAATGAGGTCACGCCAGTGCGGGTCGTCCTGGAACAGCCTGGTCCCGCCGTAGACGGGCCGCCGCCCGTCACCGTCGCGCAGGAAGGTCCCGGTGAGGCGGCGTGACAGCTCCTGGGCCACTTCGAACAGCGTCATCATCGTCCCGGAGCCGGTCGGGCATTCGACCTTCAGGTCGTTGCCGTAGTACCGGTAGTGCTGGAGCAGGGCCCGGATAAGCAGCAGGTTGATCGGGAACCAGACCGGCCCGCGCCAGTTGGAGTTGCCGCCGAACATTCCGGTGGTTGACTCAGCCGGCTCGTACTGCACCCGGTACTCGGCCCCGCCGACATTGAAGGTGTAGGGATGGTCGAGGTGCCAGCGCGAGATGGAGCGGATCCCGTGCGGGCCGAGGAAGCGCTCCTCGTCCAGCATCCGGGCCAGGATGCGCCGCAGTTTGTCCTCGTTCACCAGTGACAGGATCCGCCGGCCGTGGACGCCGGGCACGGCCGGGTTGGCGATATTGGCCAGCAGGTCCTGGTTGCGTTCGAGGAAGGTACGTGCCTGCTCAGTGATCTTCGGATACCTCTCGAGGAGGTCGGCCTCGATGACGGTCGTGGCGCAGATAGGCAGCAGGCCCACCAGGGAACGCACCTTCATTCGCATTCCGCTGCCGTCGGGCAGCCGCAGCACGTCGTAGAAGAAGCCGTCCTCCTCGTCCCACATCTCGTCCGGGTGATCGCCGATCGGGTCCACCGCGGCGGCGATCCAGAAGAAGCGCTCGACGAACTTGAGCACGAATTCCTCGTAGGTCTCGTCGTAGGGCAGGAGAGCCAGGGCCAGCTCGAGCATGTTCTGGCTGAACATCGCCATCCAGGCGGTGCCGTCCGCTTGCTCGAGGGTCCCGCCGGTGGGCAGCGCCGCGCTACGGTCGAACACGCCGATGTTGTCCAGGCCGAGGAAGCCGCCCTCGAACACGTTGTGGCCGGAGGGATCCTTGCGGTTCACCCACCAGGTGAAGTTCAGCAGCAGTTTCGCGAAGCTTTCCTTCAGGAACGGAAGGTCGACCGTGCCGAGGTCAGCCTCCAGATTCTGCAGGAAGAGAGCCGCGAAGGCGTGCACCGGGGGGTTCACGTCGCCGAAATTCCACTCATAAGCGGGCATCTGGCCGCCCGGATGCAGGTATTCCCGGGACAGCATCAGGTCGATCTGGCTTTTGGCGAAGTCCGGATCGACCATGGCGAGCGGGATGCAATGGAACGCCAGATCCCAGGCGGCGTACCACGGGTACTCCCACTTATCCGGCATGGACACCACGTCGTGGTTGAACATATGGAACCACGACTCGTTGCGGGTCCCCCGCCTGGCCGGAGAACGCAGCGGGTGGAAGTGGCGCTCACGCAGCCAGCGGTCCACGTCGAAGTAATAGCACTGCTTGGACCACAGCATCCCCGACAGGGCCTGGCGCATGATCGTCTTCGCATCGTCGGTCACTGTTGGCGGCGTGATGGCCTCGTAGAATTCGTCCGCCTCGGCCCGCCGTCGCGCGATCAGCTCATCCGCGCCGGCCAACGGCGCCACGAGCTCGTCCGGGCCCTCCCGGGTCAGCCGGACCAGCATCGCGGCCTGGCCGCCGGCTGGCACGACCAGCCGGACGTGAGCCGCCACCTTGGTCCCCTCGCCGTCGGGATTCACGGTGTCCGCGCCGTGCAGGACGTGGTCGGCTATGCCGTCCTTGGGGAAGCGCGTCGTGGGCTCGCCGCCGAATATCCGCGCCATGTTCGTTTCGTTCTCACAGAACAACAGGGCGGCTTCCGGCTCGGCGTGGAGGTAGAAAACGCCAGCCTTGTGGTGCTCAGCCCGGACGACCGGATGTGCCGCCTCGACGCGAGCGAGCCGGGGTTTAGGCTCACCGTTTTCCCATGACCACACGTTGCGGAACCAGAGCGTGGGCAGCACATGCAGCGCTGCGTCCTGGGACGAGCGATTATGCACGGTGACGCGGCAGAGGATGTCTTCGGGACCGGTCTTGGCGTGCTCTACTTCGACGTCGAAATAACGGTCGTCGTCAAAGACGCCCGTATCGATGAGCTCGTACTCCATTTCATGCGTTGACCGGGCCCGGTTCACCGCCACCAGCTCGTTATAGGGGAATTCGGCCTGCGGGTATTTGTAGAGATAGCGCTGGTAGCTGTGCGTAGGCAGGTTATCGACGTAGAAGTAGTACTCCTTGACGTCCTCGCCATGGTTGCCCTCGGCGTTGGTCAAGCCGAACAGGCGCTCCTTCAAGATCGGATCCCGCTCGTTCCACAGCGCCAGGGCCAGGCACAGCCGCTGCTTGTCGTCACTGATCCCGGCAATGCCATCCTCCCCCCACCGGTACGCGCGAGACCGTGCCTGGTCATGGGTGAAGTACGACCAGGCGTCTTCGCTGTCGCTGTAGTCCTCCCGGACCGTCCCCCACTGACGCTCGCTGAGATAAGGCCCCCAGGCACGCCACGGAACGCCCGCCCGGGCCTCCCGCAGCCGCCGCTCCTCGGCGGTCAGCGACGCCGGATCGGCCACGGTAGGCGGTGACGTAAGCTCATCGGGCCCGGATGCCGGAAACGACTCGTTCGCGCTGTCCATGGTGATGCTCCTGCCGATCACGCGGCGGGCTTCGTTACAGCGTTGCTGCTTCGTCGTCAGCAAACCGCTGCGCGGGGGGCGACTCCGAAAGGGCCCGCCGGATGATGAAGGCCGCGCTGACCTCGATCAAGCCCATCACGATGAACCAGATCCCGAGCAGGACGGCGAGTACCGTGACGGACGAGATCGGGTCCGACACCACCACGATCCCGGCAATGAGGCTGACGATACCGAAGAAGATCCACCAGCCACGTCCCTCACGGGAGCCAGCAATGCCGCCGAACAGAGCGGCCAGTCCCTGGACGATCCAGGTCAGGCCGACGATCAGGCCGATGAAGGCCACGGTGAGGTGCAGGTGGCGAATCAGCACCACGCCGATGACGACGTACAGGAGCCCGGCGATACCCAGCCAGACGCGGTGCGCCTCAGCGACGTCGAACACCCGGATCAGGTTGAAGATCCCCGAGATGATCATGAGGATGCCGACCAGGACGGCGATCACGTTGAGCGAGCCTGACGGATGAAAGCTCACGATCAGCCCGAGTATCACCGTCGCGACGCCCAGGAAGAGCGTCGTCTGCCAGGTGCTGGCAGCGATAAACTCCACAGGCGTTTCTTGCTCTTCCGTTGGCATGGCGGCCTCCTCGATCCTTATCGGTCCGGCGCGACGACGCCCACGAGGGCCGGGGCGCGTTTGAGGCCGTGACCCGAGGCAGTTTTCCTGTGCTGCCGTCGTGGCATGATCCTCTCCCGCGACACGGCCCGGGTACCTCACCCGGAGCGGGTGAGCGAGCCTGGGATCAGCGCCTGGCGGGAACGATGTCAGCGCATGGCCAGCAGGTGGCAGCCCCATGGCGGCAGGGCGACGAACAGCCCTTGGTCGGCCAGCTCGTCGCCGCCCCGCTCGAATACGCGGTCATCGAGCAGGTCGGTGAGAGTCCAGCCGCGGCCCCGCAGGTCGGTCCAGCCGAGCCCGACTCGCCCGTCGGCGGGTTCAGCGGAGAAGTTGACCACCACCAGGTGCCGGCCGGCGGCGGACCACGACCAGGCGAGCAGGTTGCGGCAGGAATCGTTGTCGGGCCAGCCGCCGACCTCGAGCAGCTGCCAGGCACCCGCCCGGACCCGGTGACTGGCGACGGTGGCCAGCAGCCGCCGGTACCAGCCAGCCAGGCTGGCGTCGGGTGGCTCGCCGGGCCGGCGCGACAGGAAGACCGGCGGGCGCACTCGCCGGCCCTCGAACTGTCCCTCGTGCCACAGGGTGGCGCCCGGGAGGGTCGCGATAGCCACCGCCGCGGCCCGCTCGGCGTCGCCGGGCAGCTTGTCCGCGATGCGCGGCTCGTCGTGGTTCTCCAGGAAGCGGACCAGCCGCGACTGGTAGGCCAGGTCGGCGCGCAGGTGATCACGGACGCCGGACACGTCCCGGTCCAGGATCCGGTCGTAGAGCCGCTTGTCGTAGCAGAAGTCGAAGCCCTGCTGCTGAAGTGTCCACTCGGTATCCCAGTAGGCCTCGGCGACGAGTACGGTCTGCGGGTGCCGACTGCGCAGGCTGGCGATGACGGCCGGCCAGAACTCCTCGTCCGGCTCCGGGCCGATCCGGCCGCCCCACGTCTTGGCGAAGACCTGGTTGGTCATCAGCATGGCCATGTCGCAGCGGATCCCGTCGCACTGCGCGGCGATGTCCGTCAGGGTCTGCGCGGTCGCCGCGCGCAGGACGGGCGAGAACGCGTCGAGCTGCACGACATCGGGCCACGGCGGGAAGTACGGGTCGCGGCCGTGGGCCAGGATGTGCCCGGCGGCGCGTACCCAGGCCGCCGGTTCGGCTTCGAGGTCAGCTTCGTCGCCGTTGACGAACAGTTCCGGGCGGCTCGTCACCCAGGGATGGTCGGGCGCGACGTGGTTGGGCACGTAGTCCAGGAGCAACCGGATGCCGCGGGCGGCCAGCGTGGCGCGAGCCGCGGCCAGGGCCGCAGGGCCGCCGAACGAATCGTCGACGACGTACCGGCGCACACAGTACGGCGATCCGATCACGTCGCCAGGCCGCAGGTCGGGTAGCGCATCACGGAACGAGGCCTGCAGCCCGGCGTTCGCGTTGGCCAGCTCAAGGCCGGCCGGGCTTCGTTCCCACACGCCCATCAGCCACACCGCGTCGATGCCGGCCGGCGTGACGTCGTCCCAGGCCGAAGCCGGCACATCGGCCAGCGTCACCCGCCGCCCCGCGGCCCGCGACAGGTCACCCAGCCAGATCGCGGTGTTGACCTCGTAGATCACCGGCTTTTCCGGCCACCCGGTCAGGTCAGCATCATCGGTTCGCTGACGCTCATCGATCATGTCGTTCGCCGTTCGCTCGCTGCCGCCGCGAGTTCGAGCCCGACCCGCGGTTCGTGGATGGCAGGCATCCCGTCAGCATGGCGCCGGCCAACGGCGGCGCGCATCACCCCAGCGGGATGAGTCGCAGATCCCGGGCCGGGGCGCAGACTATCGACCAGCACATCATGACGGCACCCAGAGGGACTGATGGCAGCTGTCGCGCTGATGGCGGCCCAAGATCACCTCGTGATCAGCGTGGAGCGCAAACGCCGTGACTGAAGAACTGGCCGGGAGCCGGCGGTCGAGCCGGGGCGCCGGGTCGTTCCGGGTGGGACCGGCCGGATCTGACTATGAGCTCTGACGTCAGCCTGCTGGTCGTGGGCGGGGGGCCGGCCGGGGTCACCGCCGCCCTCCAGGCTTGCGAGCTCGGCGCGCAGGTGACCCTCCTCGAATCAGGTCAGATCGGCGGCACCAGCCTCAATCGGGGCCCGGCGCCGGTGCGAACGCTGGCGCGCGCGGCCCGGCTGGCGCGCGACTGGTCCTCCTGGGCTACCTTCGGCCTAGACGGCCCGCCGCCGATCCCGAACCTTCCGGTCGTGATCGCCAACAGCGACCGGGTAGCCCGTTACGCCCACGACAAGAAGGACATCGCCGGCCATCTGCGCCGACACGGGATCGACCTGGTGGAGGACCTCGGCCCGGTCGGCTTCGTCGACCCGCACACGCTGGCGGCCGACGGCACGCGCATCTGGTCCGCCGACCGCATCATCCTGGCCGTCGGAGGTCACGCGGGCAGGCTCCAGATCCCCGGCGCTGACCTCGCGCTCACCTACGAGGACATCCCGTCCCTGGACCGCCTTCCCCGCCGGGTCGCGGTCGTCGGCGGTGCCGACACCGGCTGCCAGATCGCGTCCATTTTCGATGACCTCGGCGCCGCGGTGAGCTTGTTCGAAGCCGGACCCGTCATCGTACCCGCCGCCGATGCCAGCGTTTCGGCCGAACTTTGCCGCGCTTTCCGCGCCCGGGATATGAACGTGTACACGGACACGCTGGTTGAGGCGCTCAGCGTCGACGGCGAGGCCATCCGCGTCGACTACCGCAGCGGCACGGGGTCTGCTCACCTGAGCGCGGATGCCGTGTTTTTCGCCGTCGGCTGGCCCGCCAACCTCACTCACCTGGCCTTGACGGCCGCCGGGGTGCACGCCGAGCCGGGCGCGATCCCCGTCGATGAGTGCCTGCGCACCAACGTGGAGCACATCTTCGCCGCCGGCGACGTCAACGGCCGGTCCATGGTCGTGCAGACCGCCAGAATGGAAGGCCGGACCGCGGCCATGAATGCCATCCTCGGAGCCACCAGGCAGGCCGCCTACGACGTCGTGCCCAGCGGCAGCTTCACCGACCCTGAATACGGGAGGGTGGGCCTCACCGAGGCCCAGGCCGCGCGGCAGCACGATGTGGTGGTCGGTATCGCCCGCTATGATGACCTGCTCCGGCCCGTCGCCGACGGCCGCCCCGACGGCTTTTGCAAGCTGATCGCGGACCGCCGGACGCATACCATTCTCGGCGCTCACGTGCTCGGCGAGTACTCAGCCGAGACCGTGCAAACGGTCGCCGCGTGCATGGCCGCCGGCATGACCATCGAGCAGGTCGCCGAACTCCAGCTGGCGTTCCCCACCTTCACCGAGGCCGTCTGCATGGCCGCGCAGAAGATCTGCCGGGCCCTCGGCATCGGGCGTTTCCCCCAGGTCTGGAGCTACCTCGGACCCGAAGACTGACCAGCCGCCCGCGGTACGGCTGGGACGGCGACCCGAAGTGGGTGCCTCACCCGGGTCCGTCAAAGGTGATCACGCTCTTGATGCCCGTGGGCCGGCCCAGGATCAGGTCTGGTGCCTGCTCTGGGGGGTAACGGCCGGCGATGAGGGTCCGTACCACTTCTGGCCAGCACCGCCGGAAGGCATCCAGATCCCGCAGCGCGGATGCGAAGGCGTCGGGCCCGGCGTTCACCGTGCCCAGCAGCATCTGGTTCTTCAGCACCATGTTCCGCATGAGGCGAGCCGGATCGGCCTCGACGAACGCCTGCAGGCCAGGGACGCCGGTCAGCACGAAGACGCCATTGGTGCCCAGCACCTGCAGCGCCTGCAGGGCGAAGTGGGAGTGCCCGACCGCCTCGTAGACCAGGTCGATGTTGCCTATCTGCGCGGCCAGGTCGGAGAACGTCATGGTCTGGGAGGAGACGTAGGTCGCCCCGATGGCGGTGACCAGGTCGATCCGCGGGCTGGGAGGCACCTCGCGCGAGTAGACATAGGTGGTGAAGCCGGCCGTGGCCAGCGTCATCGCTCCCAGGAGCCCGACCGGCCCGATACCCAGCACCAGGGCCGAAAGCCCCCGGCCGCGCTCCTGGTGGGGTGTCTCCGGATCGAGCCAGGGCGGGCGCCGCTGCATCATCCAGAAGATCTGCGCGAGCGCCTTCTCCGCGATGGTCAGCGGCTCGGCCAGCACCGCGAGCTCCCGCAGATCGGGCGGCACCAGGTTCAGGTACCGCTCGCGGTCGACGACGTACTCGGTCATGTAGCCGTGGGCTTCCTTGATGCCACGCTCACGGAAGTCGCCGGTATAGCAGTAGTCCTGGTGCCCCGAACGGCAGGCCAGGCAGTCGGCGTGGTGGCAGGGGCGCCGGACCGACGGGACGACCAGGTCTCCCGCCTGGAACCGCTCCACGGCCGGGCCCGCCTGCACGATCTCGGCCAGCGACTCGTGGCCGATCACCAGGTGATCGTCCTCCGCCGGAGGAGTGCCGTACTCGAAGGAACAGATCTCTTTGTCGGTGCCGCAGATGCCGACGTCCAGCATCCGCATCAGGACGTGGTCAGGCTGGGAGAGCCGGGGATCTTCCTGCTCGATGATCTTGACCTGATGAGATCCGGGAAACACCGCGACGGCTTTCATGTCCTCTCCCGGTGACCTTGAGCGATGGGCCGCAGGATGGCCCGGGCCGGCGCTCCGTCGCTGCCGTGCAGCTTGACCGGCAGGCAGATCATCTCGTACCGGCCGGCCCTGACGGCTGACAGGTCAAGGCCCTCGATGATCCAGATGCCCGCCTCGAGCAGGATGCGGTGGATCGCCGCTCCGTCGGCGTGGTACCCGCCCACGGACAGGTAGTCGACCCCGACCGTCCGTACACCCGCTTCCGCGAGATGGACGGCGGCCTGCTCGGAGACGTAGACGAAGTCCTCAACGAACTCCTCGGTCTGCCAGCACCGGGGCGAGTTCAAGGTCCGGAACAGAACGCGTTCACCGGGCTGGAGCGAGTGCGGGCGAAGCTCGCCGGCGGTGACCTGGCGGGGATCGGTGATCTCGATGACCCGTACCGGGCCCATCGTGGCCGCCAGCGGCATCTCGTCCACCCCGGCGGCCTCGTGGATGAAGTGCACGGGCCCGTCGATGTGGGTACCGGTGTGCACGCCCATGGCTAGATGGGACAGATTGCAGACGTGCCCAAGCCCGATATCCATCGACCGCTGCATGACGATGGGCGGGTTGTCCGGCCAGTGCGGCATGCCATGCCTGACGGTTACGGACACATCGATCCATGGCGCTTCGCCGGATTCGGTCACGGCGGGCCGCCGAACCCGGCTTCTAGCCCGGCCATCTTTGGCTCCCTTCCAGTGCCAAGCGGACATGTCCACGCATACCAACGGACGGGGCCCCGCCGTTATCGTCACCCGCCCAGCCAGCGGCTGGTATCACCCGTCGCGGATGAACTACCCGGGCCCGCGGCAGGGCCAGGATGGCAGTTGACGTTATGAGGCGACGGCGGCTCCGGCCCCGTACCAGCGGCGCCTGGAGAGGAGGCCGCCGTGCGCGTACCGGTACAGCCTGACACGTTCCCGGCTATAGCTGTGATGTCCGGCATCCACCGGGACGCGTAAACATGAGCCTGACCGAATACATCATCATGTTCGTGTGCGTCACGACCATGGGGATCGGCGTGCCGGCCCTGGGTGACGCGTCGCTCATCGCGGCGGGCACACTGGCGGGAGAGGGCAGGCTCAACCTGTGGATCGTGCTCGGACTGAGCATGATCGCCTGGATGCTGGGCTCGGTGGCGGGATATGCGGTTGGTGCCAGCGGGGGACGCGCACTGCTCGACCACCCGGGGAGACTGGAGAAATCGCGCCGGAATCTCCTCGCCAAGGGCGACCGCACCTTCGGCCGTCATACCTTCGTGGCGTCCGTGACGATGCCGGCCTACGTGTCCGGGATCTTCCGGGTACGGATCTGGGTATTCATCCTGGGAGCGCTCGTCGCGGGTGTCGCCTGGATCGGGATGTACGTCGGGCTTTCGTACTTCCTCGGCGCGGAGATCGCCAAGCACATCGGAAACGTCGGCACCAAGGCAGTGGTCGGCGTGATCGTGATCGTCGTCATCGGGCTGGTTATCAGGGCGGGCGTGGCGAAGTGGCGCGCAACCCGGCAAGCACGACGGGCGCAGGCGGAAGTCCCGCCGGTCAAGGCAACGTCGGACTGATCCCCGATCGTGCAGGTCAGGGCGTCACCTGTTCCCCCTCCGGGTTAACCGGGCAGCAGGAGGCGACCGGGCAGGTGCGGCAGCCGGGGTTGACCCGGGCCTGGAAGACCGGGCCGGCCATGCCGGCCGCGACGGTC
>Ga0210383_10006513_pt1 | contig 10189 bp, 8 predicted proteins | sample IncBWC14OmetaG_FD_160072 | JGI IMG/M metagenome (GOLD analysis project Ga0210383, IMG submission 160072) | Forest soil microbial communities from Barre Woods Harvard Forest LTER site, Petersham, Massachusetts, United States - Inc-BW-C-14-O ...
AGCTGGTCCAGTTGCGTGAGTGTTGCCTCCGCCGACGATTTGTCCCCGGCCAGTAACTGGGTCCGGAAGTCCTCCAGCAGAGGTTCCGCATTGCCAGCCAGGTCCTGCGGACGTAATTTTGTGCTGATGGGTACGACTAGCCCCAGAATGACGCCGGCAATCGTTGCATGGACTCCAGAACTCAGAATCGCGGCCCAGAAAAAAAAGCCCACAACCAGAAAAACCGATAGAGGAGCGCGGCGGATTGCGGCCGCTACAAGAAGTATCAATATGCCGCCGGCCAGGGCTAACGCGGGCAGAGAGATTTGAGGGGTATAAAAAAATGCAATCACGAGAATTGCCCCGACATCGTCCACGATGGCCAAAGCCAACATGAAGACGCGCAAACTGGATGGGATACGTTTGCCAAGCAACGCGAGAACACCGAGTGCAAAGCCGATATCCGTGGCCATCGGGATGCCCCAGCCGTGCATTCCTGTGCCGGAGCGATTCAACGCGGAATAGAGAAGCGCCGGGAGGACCATGCCACCGAGCGCTGCCACGATGGGAAGTGCCGCTTGGCGAAAGGATGACAGCTCACCCTTCACGATCTCGCGTTTGATCTCAAGGCCAACCACCAGAAAAAAAACAGCCATGAGGCCGTCATCAATCCAGTGATGCAGGTCCATCGCGAAAAGAGGGCGGAGACCAATTTTCAGCGGAAGTTTCCAAAGCGCGAAGTAGGATGCGCTCCAAGGCGAATTCGCCCAAACGAGGGCCACGACGGTGGCCCCGAAGAGCAGGATTGACCCGGAAGTCTCACTGTGGATGAAGCCCTCGAGCATTGACCTCGGGTGGGCAAGAAATCGCCTTTGCGTTGTGGTTGGAGAAGAGTTTTCCATCGGGGTCGTGTCCCTTATTTATGCCGGCTCGACGATGATCGGCTTGGGTTCGCTTGATCACGATCGCCGTGAGGTCATCTTTCTGTGAAGTTCCGCCCGCAAACTGAATCACATCCTTGTAGAGAATGGAGATGATCTCCGCCGCGGATTTATCGCGAGTGCCTCGCACACTGTGCTGCAGACGTTCGTTGCCGAAAAGTTCCTCGGAGGAATTGGCCCACTCGAAGAATCCGTCGGTGACCGGCATGAGGAGGTCGCCGCTTGCGAACCGCAAAGTCCGGCTATTGACCGCGAGAGTGGCGGCGGAAACATCGCCGAAAGGATGGGCGGCCGGAGATCATTTCCATGGGCGAACATTGGTGGCTTTGATGTACTGGTTGCCGAAGCTCTCGATTTCGTAGTGCCCTTTCTTCTTGTCGAAGCGGATTTTGGCCGCGGCCATGATCTGTCCGGTGCCTTCGCCTTTGGCGTTGAGCGTCACCTGAAGAAAACCGAACGGGTAGTCGGTGGTGCGCCCATTGTTGTACAGCTCTACGAAGGGCATGGTGCGCGCCGTGACGATGGTGATGATAGTGTCTGTCCCATGCTGACGTTTGCGCGCGACGGCGATCTGATTGCCCGTGGAGCCCACCGCGTTGATGCGGCCCTTATCTTCTTTTTCCAGTGCCCGGCGGAGTGCGTCGGTCCCTTTGTCTTTGACAAGCTGGGCGAAATTCTGGACTTCTTCATCGGTGGTGAACTGCGAGATCCGAAAATCAAACTGGATTGTCTTGCCTCCGACGCTCCCGCCAGTGCCGATGGCGACACCCGAGTAGGCCTCGGGAGAAGTTTTATCCTGGGCGACGCCAACAAGCGACATGCACACGAATAGGCAGGCAGCGACAACAACGATGCGAGAAAATTGCCTTCTCATCTATGGATCTCCTGGAAAGTCATGAACTCCACGAGCAATCATGTTCACCCCACCACGCCATAGAGTCCCATTCGCGTGCGCGAGCCGACGATGACCATCCGCATTCTGCTTTCAAGGCAAAGGGGTGGGTATTGTCAAAAAGAACAGGGGACTGCAGCCTGCTGGGGAAATTGCTCGAAATTGTGCCCGCAAACGAATCGGCGGGACGTGACGTGCAACCCACGGAAGCCTGCGATTCCTGCCTAGTTGACGACTCTCTTCCAAGTGCTGTCTGGGTTGTACTCCGTGATTGCTCCCGCAAGCTCAGATGTTTTTTCCCCCAGATCCTTCTGATAAACAATGCCTTTCTGATTGATGATGAAGGTCATGACCCCGCTCACCTTGTACTGTGCGGGATACGCCACCAGTGCCACTCCCCCGGTGAGTTTTCCGTCCGTCAGATAATTTTTCGCCCCGCCTTTCGCCGCCGCTCCCTGCGCCGTCAGGGTACGATAAAAATAGCCGTGATAAGGCTCGGCGTCTTTCCTCCCCGCCGCCGTTCCATAGCCTTCGCTATTGGCCTTCGCTAGGAATGGTCCCGCGGGGCTTGCCGGTTCCTCGTCTTTGCTTTCCCAATACAGTCCATTTTGCTTGCCGGAGTCACTCATCAATCTTGCCGCGTAAATTCCCGCGGGCAATCCGTCGTGGCCAACCGCAGCGTAATCCTTTTGTGCGTCGATATAGCCCCGGCACGCCGCAATCGCTCCCAACTCGTTGCGGCCGATGCGGCGGAAGAGCAGTTCCTGCATGCCGGCTTCGGTGTCAAATCTCCACTTGCCGCCGTCGTTCACCAGTGGGATCGGCATCGGCCAGTCGCTCGCGCCCACTTGCAGGATTCGAGTATTTTCATCCTGTGTCACGATGGCGTGTTTGGTGTTATACGCCTTCACAAAACCCCGCATGCGCGCCATGTCCTGAACCGTGTCGCCCGAATAGACAAGCTCCTTCCCTTCATCGCCAAATACCGCGAGCATTTCCTCCTGGTTGCCGTCGGCCGAGGCCTTAACAAGAGCTTGAACGGCCTCTTCCGGCGTGGCAAAAGTCTTTTGCTCAGCAGCCTTGGCCAGGGCCGCAATCGACATGGAAGTGAGGATAACCATCGTAAGAAAGATTTTCGTTCGCATATGCATTCCACCACCTCTGGAAATCATCCCGTTCATCGCTTACCTCTTCCGGTTGGCGTTGCCGGTGGGCTTGGAATTTGCGCCCATGCTGGCTTTGCCGCGATTGCTTGCGGCTTTATCGGTGTTTGGACTGCTGACTCCGCCAAAAGCTCCGCCGCCTGAGGACGGAGGCGTTCGGTTCCCCTGCCCAGCCGTCGGCTGAGACGGCCGCTGTGCCGACGTAGTCGGTCTCGACGTGGTGGGAGCACTTCCCGTGGAAGGCCGCGCGGCGGGCGTGTTGGTTGTGGATGGCCGTGTTGTTCCCGGTTGCCCGTATCCACGGTCGCTGGATGCATTCCTTGTCGGTGCATTCCCGATGCTCGCTCGATTGTTCGCTCCGCCATTGGCGTTGCTGGGGAGAGTGGAGGGCCGACTCTGGGGGTTGCCCGCGGTATTTGGACCTTTATTGCCTTGATACGTACTCTGTCCCTTCCAATTGTTCGAGCTATCGCCAGCGCTTGGCCGTTGCGTCGGGCTTGGGTTGTTCCCCGCATTCGCGCCGCCGGGGCGATTCTGAACGTTGCCGGTAGCCGGCCGGGGATTCGCCGCCGTGTTGTTTGCCGGCCGGTTTCCCTGATAATTTCCCTGGCCGTTCCCGGTGCTTGTAGCAGGGTTCGGGCGATAGTTTACGCCTTTGCTTCCGCCCGGCGTATTCCCCATGCTCTTCGCATAGGCACCATTCGGATTATTGTTATAGGGCACGGGTCTCGGCTTGTAGTTGGGATTCAGATTGTTGTTGTTGTTGAAGCGGTTGTAATAGTTATTGTTATTGATGTAGATGTTCGTGTTGCCGTAGTGGACCGGGCGGTTGTAGTAGCCGCCGCGATACCCAGGATAGTAAATCGGGTGGTACGGCGGAGGATAATAGGGTCTCGGACCATACCACACACCCCCATATCCCCACGCCGGGTAGTAGTAATTGTTGCTGTTGATCGCCTTGCCCACAGCGATCCCCGCTCCGAATGACAAGAGCCCAATCAGCACCGCGCTTTCCGTACTCACGCCGGAGCTCTGCTGTTGAACAACCGTTGTGGAGTTGCCGCTATAGCTGGCCGGAGCATTCGTTGTCGTCGTGGTGGTTGTTCCGTTGGGAGTAGTTGTCGTGGTGGTTGTCGAATAGACCCGCGCAGGATCGTACTGAGGCACATAGACAACTTTCGGGTCAGTCGGCTTCAACTCGACGACTTCCCTGCCCTGGTCCTGCTTCACTTGGACAGACATCTGTGGCGAGCTTTTTAGCGCACCGTTATCCACAGCCTGCGCGCGTAGCCTCTGCACTGACTCGAGCACCGCTTTTGGATTCCCCTGATACGCCGCGCCCAGCTGCTTGGTCCAATCAAACTGCTGGCACATTAAATCGATCACCGTGGGATAGTGCAACAGGGCTTGCATCACTGGTGTAAATCCAGCTTTGCTCGAAGCCTGGTCGAGGGCCGCCTCTTTCAAATTTTGATTCTGGTCCAACACCAGCCAGTTTCCGCCGTCCATCACTTCCTGTGGATCAACCGCGGCCTGCAGCATCACCGCCAACACGGGATCGGGATAGAGCGCGACCGGTGCGAGCAGTTCATCCAGCCCATCGGCCGTCAAGTTGACTTCCGGCAACTGGGCGGGCGGCTGTCCCTGATCTGCTTGTGCGGCTTGACCTCCGGCCGCGGTCGGTGCCTGCTGCGTGCCAGGATCCTGGACGGGTGGGTTCGCGGACTGCTGCTGAACCACGGGGGCAGCGGCCTGATCTTTGACGCCGCAAGCTTCCAGGCCGGAAGTTGCAATCAACAACAAGAATGATGTCAGAAGTGACATGCAACTCTGGGTTAGCTTCATATTTCCTCACTGAGAGAACTTGCGCTTCGGGTGGCGGGGCTGGTGCTACCGTTGCCCGACGTTCCTCGATAGGCCCACGTCGGCTACCCGGAACTCATTTCATGAGCAGTATTTCCATCCATTCAGAACCATCCTGTTCGTTCGCCAGATCCCTAACCATTGGCAAAACTAACAATCAAGAAAGCTTCGAGGCTGGCTGGTATTGGCATCCAGTCTTATTTAACTAGCTATGGTTCTGAGCGGGCTTCCACCGGCCGATCCTGGTTGCGCCCGGTCGGCGTGCTGCCGGCCGAAACAGCGTTGTCCCGACCCAGCCTTTCGCCGTAAGTGGCTTTGAGCGAAAGTCCCGGCGAAATCAGGAACTCGGGGACGGTGTCGCCGCGGGCTTCACTATTGTCAAAACTAATTGTCGAGGTTGCAGGGCGATGATCAGCGATTGCCAAATTTCCAGGCTACGCCGGAGCTGGTGCCGTAATCGCTGCCGGAAAAGTTCGGCGGGGGGCGATTATCCCAGTTCCCATAGAAGGAGATGTTCCAGGTGAGATTGCTCCACAGCTTGATGTAATAAGAGGTATTGAGGTTGAAATGGACACGGCTGGATTCCGTAAGGGCGGGAAGCAGGGTCGCGCTGACGGAAAGATTGGTTTTGTTGAAACGGAAGAGCCGGACTTCGCTGCCGATCAGGGCGGACGCGGCATTCTGGGTCAGGGAGGGCACGATCGTCTGCTGGTAATTAATGCGCTGCCAGACTAGTCCGCCATATAGCGAGACCATGGAACGATTATCGTTCACCAGGTAGCGCCCGACGCCGCCTCCAATACCGCTCTGGAGTTGGATTCCCTGCTCCGAGCTCTGCAGAAAATCCGCGAGCCCCGTGTAGAACCAATTGTTCCAGCGCAGCAGGCGTTCCACGTTCAGGTTGAGCTCGTTGCGTGTGGCGGGCGATCTGCCGGTACTTGAGGACAACGTTGAATTATAGGCGACGCCGGCCGACCAGCGCTCGCGGGGGTAGTTAAGGGAAGAACTGAAATTGTATTGCGTGGACTGATTGCCCTTGCTGTAAATGACACCGAGTCCGATATCGCCGTTGAAACGCTGCCAGATTGTATCGGAGGTTTGTTCCAAATCGATGATCCGAGTCTTGTCGATCTCGACTTTGGTATCGGGAGGCTCCAGAATTTGGAGTTTGACTGGGCGTTCGCCGGAAGACTCAGGCGTGGAGAGTGTGCCGGAGTAGACGATGCCATCTTGTGTTTTGACGATGAACAGTTGCTTGCTTTCGACATGATCGACCTTGATCCATTCCACGGATAAAGTATCGAGGATGTAGTCGACCTTGATGTAGAGGGTATCGGAGGCGAGGCTCTTAATCTCGCAGGTGATGCGGTCGCCGTTCTTCATGATGATGACGTCATTCTTTTCGCGCGAAGAAAGAGGCACGGCAAGAAAAAGAGACCAGCACAGGACGGCCATTCCAGTTTTCATACCAAACCCTTTTCCCGCCGGGATGTTTGCCTTTCGGTTTCCCGGCGAGGGGAAATTCCACTTCGAGTAACGCCATTGTGGATAGGTGCAGAATCACGCGGGTGATCCGAACTAGTGGTTGGGTCGCGTTTTCCCGCGGCGAGAAACGAGATGAGGGCCATTGTCCGGTATCAGGTGCTCGACCACGCTTTTTGCATGATGGTGAAAAGGAAAGCGGCGGTGAGGCCAAACAAGATCCAGCCGTTCAATGCTTCCAGGGCGCCCATCAGTTGCCAGTCCCGCGCCAGTTCGAAATTTTCGTGTCCGTAACTGGTCATGGCACTCAGGGAATAGAGCATGGCCGTCCGGTTGTCCGGTAATGCCGCTAGAAATCGAAAAGCACCGGCCCAAAGAGCGCACTCAAAACCGTGCAAGAGTGTGGCCCAAAGGGCGGTTCCACCCATGACAAAGATTGCGACGGTCGACTGATTTCGAAGCCAGCCCGAGCCTCCGAGCATGAAAGCTATCCTCTTGTTGATGAACCCGAGGCCAAAAGCATGGAAGACAACAGTCAGTACGATTAAAGGAAGACCCCAAGCCCAATCCATGCCCCAATTCGAGAGAGTTTCCGGACCCATGAATGCTCCCGCTCCTCTTGCCTCGCCCTAGACATTACGCAATGCAGATTGCTTGTTACGGTCACAAACGCTTTGGATTTTCCGTGATCGCAGTACCTGTTCGCCTGAAATTTCCAGCTCGCCGTTGCGAAACCTGGGCCGTTTCAGGGTGTCAACTGTTTCAAAAACTTCAGCCCGTAAGCAACGCTTTGTTATCTACGTCTGCCTCCACCGCCGCCGCCCCAGCTTCGCCCCCCGCCTCCGTATCCGCCTGAACTGCGATTCCCGCTTTCGTAGTGTTGGCTCTGGGCCGAACCGCTCTGCCGGTTTTGTTTTTCGGAGTCGAGATTTTCTGACGACCCGCCGTAAGAGGAGCGGCTTTGATTCATGTTCTGTTCATGCTGCTGGGAGCTGGCTTGGCTGCTTGGATGCTGTTGCTGATAGTTCGATTTGTCTTGCTGCGCCGTGGCTTGGCTGTTGGGGTGCTGCTGCTCATAACTTTGCGCGTTTTGCTGGGCTTTCTGTTGGTTCTGGGTTGTGTTCACACTGCTCCAGCCGCCGCTGCCGTTGGACTGCTGCCAGCCGGAGCCGGTGTTCTTGTAAACATTTCCGTCGTGGCCGGCGTACAAATCGCCGTTGGATGACTTGCCGACAGCCGTGTTCCCGTAAGCTGAGCTCGTGCCCGCAATTTTGCCGCCCGAGGAAGTCTGCCCGGACGCTACAGTTCCTTGCGCCGTCGAATAATGCTGTGTCGTGGCGGATTTGTTTCCTTGTGAGACGTAGGAACTTCCCCATTGCGCGGTGGGACTCGATCCCTGATGTGTTGCGCCATACGATCCGGTATACGGGTTGTACGCTTGGCCGACGGTCTGCTTGCCATACGCCGTGGATGTGGACGCGGTTCGCGTGGATGTTCCAGTGTAGGGATTGTAGGACGCCGTGCGGGTCGCGGAACCATACGCTCCGTAAGCCGTCTGCGATACGCCGTAGGATCCTGTCGAAGTGTGATAGTAGGAAGTGCCGTACGCTCCGTAGCACGTGGGGTAGGGATGGTAAACGGGATAGCCGTAGGCCGGGTAACCAATGTACGGCGGATAGTAGTAACCGCTGCCGTTCGCCACAATAGCTCCAACGGCAGCGCCCATGACGAACGCACCGAGATATCCTGCCGTGTAACTCGATTGGACGCTGCCGCTCGAAGTCGTGACCTGGGTAACATACGTCACGTTGTAAACAGGAGAACTGGGTGGAATCGTGTAGATGACTTGGGGCACGGAACTCGCTGTTGTCCACGGACCTTGCGGTGTGGTGGACATGAACCAAACGCCCTGCAGGCAAAGATAGAAGACGTTGCCCACCTGAATCACTTTGTCCGGGGTATTTGTTGCGTACTGCAGGGTTGTGCCCTCAATCGGTGCGAATTGCGGGCTTCCGGTATAGTCTACTTTTGCCTGGGCCGCCGCGGTGGCGGGATTCAGTTCCATGACCGTGGGAATCTGCGCGATCAGCACCGCGTCCTTTGCCTGGGAAGTACCGGGTACGGAAGCGAGGATAACGCTCGCTGGGTTTGAGAGAGGAATATTGGCAAAGTCCGGTGGCAGGCTCAGCGATGCAAATGTCCACGGCCCGGTCAGGCTTTGCGAGCTAAACCAGCGACCCGCCGCCAGGTAGTAGTAGGTTTGGGTGGCGCCATAAACAAAGAGGGGAGAATCGGTGTTGTTGGCATAGACCAGTTGCGTCCCCGGAATCGCGGTGTACGTCGGCCGCCCTTCGAACAAAATTACTTCGGCGGGAAACTGGCTGTAAAAGACTTGCGGAATAATGGCATTGGCAACCTGCGGAGGAGGAACCGCCTTCGCCACGTCTGCGAATTTGCCGGAGTCGGGCACCTTCTCGAATGCTTTGGACAGTTTCATGGCCCTCGACCACGGCCCGTGCAAATCACCCGCAGTGAGCCAGATATTATTCAGCAACAGGTAGTACTGGGAATTATTTTTGTCAAAAAACAACGGCCATATGGTGTTGACGACAAACTTCAGTTCGGTCTTCGGAATTTCCGCGAGGACGGGCTCGCCATCCACGCCGAGCAGAATTGCCGGACTGTAGCTGACAAAGATAAACGGAGGATCATTTTTCAGGTTCACTGTTTGGACCGATTGCGGCTTTGGCACGTAGGCCACGACGCGTTCCAGACCGATCGTGAACGTCGGGGGAAGGAAGGATCTCAGGAGTTGCGTAAGTTGCGCCGAACTTGCCGGATCCTCCGACGGGAAATAGGCGTTCAGAACTTGCATTCCGTAGATAATCACCGTGTGCGTGTCGGTGTTGACATTGGTAGTGCCTTCGAATTCCGCGGCACCCACGATTTCTTTACCACCTGTGGGAGTGAGCTGAAAGGCCTGGCGCCACTTGATATCGGTAAAATTCTGCCAGTCGTCCACCTGGGGCTGGTAGACGATGACTGAGCCTCCCGAGTTAACGTGCTTTCGGGGCCAACCGGGATCCTGCGCCCAAGCACACGAGCAGGCCGCCAAAATAAAACCGAGACATCCGACCCAAAGTTTGGTGTGGCGCATAACTGACTCCTTGTCGCGCACGCGCGCGAGAGAAACATCTCCGCCTGCGGCCTCTACCTACGAAGCAACGACCCGTTGTTCGTTTGCCGACAGCGGCCTGGCATCGCAAAACAGTTCGGCCAGTCATAACGAAGGCGGCAGATTTGGTGGCGCCTTGGTCTGCCAGCAAATACGCTCCGGCGTTCACTTGAGTCGCAAGGCAAGATCGTCGTTGGCGCGCGCTGGCGCCGCAAGGGCAACCAGGAAGATAGCAACTGCTAGGAGAACTTTCGTTCTCTTGCCCATTCTCCATCTCCCTTTTTTTGGCGTGAATCGCAGGTTTCCGGATTCCGCGTTCGCCCCTTCGTTTGAGAGCCGCTAGCTCTAAGTCCGGCCGATGTTGCCATGTGCGATGGTTGGAGGTAATTGTCAAAACTACCAGCTTGTTGGCCAGCCCCCGAGAACAGCTTCTCAGTCATTTCTTCTCCAGAGAAAAGTAGAGGTTCAGAACCAATCCGACCGAATTCACCTGCCGGTTCGGGTGCTTGCCGGTGTTGTTGTCGTGCTCGAAGTAGGTATTGAATTGAACGTGCTTGCCTACGGGGAACAAACTGGCTGCATAGAGTGACGTGGTGCTCCACTTGCTGTACTGACTCTCGTAAAACGGCTCGGCGGCGAAATACGGAATGAAGTGATAGGAACGGATCGCAAAAGTACGGTCGAGTGTTAATTT
>Ga0210383_10006514_pt1 | contig 10189 bp, 8 predicted proteins | sample IncBWC14OmetaG_FD_160072 | JGI IMG/M metagenome (GOLD analysis project Ga0210383, IMG submission 160072) | Forest soil microbial communities from Barre Woods Harvard Forest LTER site, Petersham, Massachusetts, United States - Inc-BW-C-14-O ...
CCCGCCGAAGCCGAAGATGGCGAAACCTGCCACCGAGATGACCGGCCACGGACTGGAGACCGCCACTGCAAAGCCAAGGATGGCGACAAGTGCGCCCACTCGGAACATCGTTCGTGCCCCGTACCTAACCTTGAGCCGATCACCACGAAGCCGGCCGAGGGTCTGGCACCCGGTGTAGGCGGTCAGAGCCGTCGATGCCAAGGCCAGCGAAGCGCCCCTGCTCTCGTGCAGGAAGATCGCGCTCCAGCCCAGGGCCGCGCCTTCTGCGAGCATGAGCGCAAAGCCAGTCAGTCCGAGCCTGACGACCGTACGGTTCCAGCCACTGCGCCACCCGACACGCGACTTCTCGGTGCCGGTCGCATCGGCGTCGAGTAGCCGGGGGCCGACGAGGAGCCCGCCCACGACGACCGCGGCACCGATGCACGCGAAGTGCAAAGCCGGAGTTACCCCGAGCGCCACCATGCCCGCACCGATGACGGAGGCAACGACTGCGCTCACGCTCCAGGCGGCGTGGCAGCCGCTGAGGATCGGTCGGTTCGCCAGTCGCTCGACAGCAACGGCTTGCGCATTCATCGCGACGTCGAGCGTGCCGTGAACGGCACCAAGCGCGACGATGGCAATCAGAAATACGAGCGCCCCGTGACGCAGTCCGGTCGCGACCAGCACGACGGGCATCAGCACGAGGGCGAGCCGGATGATCCGCGCCGTGCCGACCCGGGCGACCATGGCGCCGACGAACTGCATGGTGACCAGGGCCGCGGCGCCGAACAGCATGCCGACGAGGCCGAGCTGACCGTCGTCGAGGTGCTGCGCAGCCTTCAGCGACGGGATCCGGACGAGGTAACTGCACAACAGCACCCCGTTGAGGAAGAACACCGCGGTCACCGGCCACCGGCCAGGTATCGCGGTGCGCGGGTGCTGGTCGTGAGCAGTCGGTGCGGTCATGTCTGGCTCCTGTCGGGCGGTGCTGTCAGCGTGATGACGAGCGGAGTGACCGCGTTTTCGACAAGCTACCACTGTAATGCGTTTTGACGGTAGCGAATTACGCTACGCTGGGGCCATGGCAGCCGAGGGTATCGATGACCTGCCGCTCGTGGGCGGGCATATCGCGCTCGATCTGATCAACACGGTCGAGCCGCGCGTCCCGAACGAGCAGGGCCGTGAACACCTGACCTCACCGGCCGCACTGCTGGCGTGGGCGGGTCGCGCGTCGTTGCTCGACGAGGGGGAGTTGAGGCAGGTCGCAGCGGCCTGGCAACAGAATCCAGCCGCCGGACCGAAGGATCTGAAGGCCTCGATCGAGCTGAGGGAGTCGCTGTACCAGTCGCTCACGGCGATGCTCGAGTCGCGCACTCCTGATCTCGCACTGATCACGGCCCGCTGGGCCGCCGCTGCCTCTCGTGCTTCGCTCGGAATGACACCAGAAGGTGCCCGCATGCAGGCCGCGCCGTCGATTCCGGATCGGCTGGCGTTCGCCGCCGTCGATCTGCTGACCGGGCTCGACCTGACCAGACTCCAAACCAGACTGCGCGCGTGCCCGGTCAACGAGGGCGGCTGCGGCTGGCTGTTTCTGGACAACAGCCGTAACAACAGCCGGCGTTGGTGCGTGATGGCCGACTGCGGCACTCAGGCGAAGTCGCGCAAGCTCACCGAGCGGCGCCGCTCCGCGCGGATCGCGGGCCGCGTTGGCACCCCGAACTGAGCACTGACGGCCCGCGCACCTCGCTCCCACTGGAAAGGTTGCAACGAACCAGAGCAAGACTGCTATGGTGCGCTGCAAATATTCGACAGGCAGGGGAGTGGCTGAATGGCGTCGCGCTCCCCATGGCTCCGCGTACGCGTGGCCCTCGTCGGCGTCCTCGCACTAGTCGCGACCGCGTGTCACTCGACCTCCGGAGCGAAGGCAGCCCCGTCAGGCCAATCGATCCCGCCGAGTGCGTCGGCCGCCGTATCGGCGGCCCCGTCGATGGCGCCAGCTTCGTCTCCTGCCGTTCATTCCAGCGAAGCTGCCTCCGCGGCCGCTTCCACCGCAGTCGGTTCGCCTGGCGCGAGTCCCGCAGGTGTCGCCGCGACAACACAGCCCGTCCCCGGCGGACCTATCCTCGACCGCACCGGCATCACGTTGCGCAAGGTGGTCGACGTCCCGCAATACAGCGTTCGCCTTGCGCTCGACCCGGTTGGTGACTCGGTCTATGTGCTGAACCCGCAGACCGGGCTCGAGCGCGTCGATCTAACGGCCGGGACACTCACGCCGGTTGCGAAGGCCGCCGATATCGTTGACGGCGTCGTCTCGGGGCTCGCTTTCGGACCGAACGGCGCCGCCTACGTCGTCGCGAACAAGGCGAACGGCACGAAAACAACGCACGCGATCATCCGGCGCGGCACGCCGAACGGTACGAGTGGATTCACCTGGAGCACGCTGGCGATCACAGACGACTATCCGCTGGGCAATGACTCCTACGACCACCTGTACAACGGCATCGTCGTGAGTCCCGACGGGTCGAGTGTGTTCGTCAACGCGGGATCACGCACCGACCACGGTGAGGTCGAGTCGAACGCCGGTCAGTTTCCTGGCGTCAGGGAGTTGCCATTGACGTCGGCAATCTTCAAGCTGCCGGCCAATGCAAACAATCTTGCGTTGCACGACACTGATGTCGCACTGAAGCCGTATCTGTACGCAGACGGAACACGCAACGCGTACTCGCTCGCATTTGCGCCGAACGGGCAGCTCTTCGCCACCGACAATGGACCTGATGCTGACTTTCCCGATGAGCTGAATCTGATTCAGCAGGGCGCAAACTATGGATTCCCGTGGCGCTTCGGCAACCAAGCGAATCCACAGTCACTCCCTGGCTATGACCCGAGCAAGGATCCGCGAATCGAGCCCAGCTCCGGCGCCGCGCAAGGCAAGACCTACTACAACGACCCGACGTTCCAGAAAGCTCCGACAACGACGTTCACCGATCCGTTGGTCAACGTTGGCCCGGATGCTGCCGACTACGTCGACGACAGCGGGACGGTGCAAGACGCGGCCGCCCAGGGGACGACGCTGTCAACCTTCACGCCACACATTTCGCCCCTCGGGCTCGTGTTCACGTCAACGGGGCTTGACGACATGTTCGCCGGCGGCCAACTGCATGCCTTCATGCTCAGCTGGGGTGCATCAATCGGCGACCTGCCCGACCAGGGCAAGGATCTTGACGCACTGACGTTCTTTCCGACCTCTACGGGTTACACCCTGAGCACCGAGCAGCTTGCTGAGGGATTCGACAATCCCATCGACGACGTGCTGATCGGCAACCACCTGTACGTGCTCGAGTACGGGCAAGGCGGCGCGATCTGGGAGCTGACCTTCTCGTAGCGGCGGGGCTGAGCACGCACGCGCGAGCTGCGAGATGATGTGCCTATGTATCTTGTCGCTGGAGCTAGTGGCAACGTGGGCGGCGAAGTCGTAGCGGCGTTATTGGCTGCAGGTGAACGCGTTCGGGCGCTGACCCGAGGCGATGGGCACGCGACATTGTCACCTGAGGTCGAGGCCGTCGTTGGTGATCTCGACAAACCCGAAACGCTGGTGAAAGCGCTGACGGGTGTGCACGGCGTGTTTCTGTTGCCGGGTTACAAAGACATGCCCGGTGTGCTCGCTCAGGCGCACGCGTTGGGCGTCGCACGCGTCGTCCAGCTGTCTGGTTTTGCTACCGAAGCCGGCGACGCGAACAACGCCGTCACTGCTTACATGCTCGACAGCGAGCAGGCGGTGACGAACAGTGGCGTTCCTTGGACGATCCTGCGGCCGCTCGACTTCATGTCGAACGCACTGCGATGGATACCCCAGTTGAGCGAGGGAGACATTGTGCGCGAGTCGTTCGCCGACGTCGCGGTGGCAGTGATCGACCCGTTCGACATCGCCGCCGTGGCCGTGGCGGCGCTCACGTCGGATGATCACGATGGCCGCACCTACATGCTGACCGGTCCCGAAGCACTCACAGCGGCCGATCGCGTCGCAGTACTTGCCGAGGCACTCCGGCGGCCGCTGCGACTCGACGCCATGTCGGACGCCGAATCGAGAGCGAAAATGTCCGACGAGATGCCGGCGAAATACGTCGACGCGATGTTCAGCTTCTACCGCGACGACAAGGTGCAGATCTCGAAGCCGCGACCGACAGTCGAGCAGTTATTGGGTAGGTAGGCCGCCACGAAGCTTCAGCGAGTGGGCTGCCGCGCACCGGGGTGACTTCGCCGCGGCCTAGGCAGTTCGGCGAGTAACGAGCTGCGACGGAAAGTACAGGTCGGGCAGCCGCGTCGCCCGAACGTCGAGTACGGCACGCGTGGCCGCCTCGGCGATGGCCTCCACCGGATGCGTCGCCGTGGTGAGCCCGGCGTAGTGGGCAAGCTCGGTGTCGTCGAAACCTGCAACAGCAACATCAGCGGGGACGTCGATGTGCCGGGCTCGCAATGCATCGATGACGCCAATTGCGGTGGTGTCACACACCGCAAAGATCGCGTCGACGTCGGGCCACTGCCGCAAGATCGCGTTCGTGGCGAGCTTGCCGCTCTCGGCAGTGAAGCCGCCGACGACATTTCGGTTCGGCGAACCGGTCGCGCTCATCAACTCCAGATATGCCTTTGTCATGCGATTGACGCAGGGCATCCAGGCCGGCCCGGTGATCATCGCGACCCGGCTGCGGCCCGACTCGAACAGACGGCCGATGATCGCCCGCGCACCCAGGTAGTTGTCGACGTCGACAGCTGGCACCCGGCTCGAGCCGACGCCGATCGACACGACGCGACCTACGAGCAGATCATCGACTGCATCGAGCACCGACTCGGCGGTGTTGACCAGCAAGATGCCGTGAACGGTCGGGTCGTGCGCCAAAGCGTCGAAGGGGTTCGGGTCGTTGAGGGCGATGGGCTCAAGGCCAACGCCAATTCGTTCGGCAGCGCACACGCGCGCAGCCGTAGTGACGACGCGCGCGAGATATTCGTCGACGACCAACTTCCCTCGGGGTGAGACGACACCGATCACCACGCGTGTTCCGTTGCTGGTCGACATCGAAAGGGCGGCTGGGTTTCGCACGTATCCGAGTTCGAGTGCCGCTCGCTTCACCTGCTCGACGGCGTCACGCGATACGCGACGCTGCCCGGTCAGCACCCGCGAGGCGGTCGACTTCGAAACGCCTGCACGCCGCGCGACGTCGTAGATGGTCGCGGCGTGGCCATCGACGGTCGACACTTCCACCCCGACTCAGATAGCGAAGGGATCGGACGGCGTCAGCCAACCAGCGCACAACGTCGCGGTCAACCGGTTACGCGCTACCCGCTCGTGGTGCCGAACACGGCGCTCGCCTTGGCGGCACGCACCTGATCAGGCGCCGCCTTCTCGAGAGCGGTCTGAGCTGCAAGCCGCGCAGTGTCGGGGTCGTTGGCGGGGTTGACGTTTGAACCGGAAGCCCCGGAGCTCGATCCGGCGGCGCTGGCGAAGAGGGCCGACCAGTCGGACAGATACGCGATCGTGGCGTCTTTCGCGGCACGCAGCCGACCCGATCGGCCTGTCGGGTCTGCCTTGAGTTGCTGCAGCTGGCTATCGATGTCGCTCTGCGACTGCTTCGCGCTGGCGCTCACCGTGACGTACAGGTTGTCTCGCACGCCGGCCGAGGTGAGCGAGGAGTTCAGCAACGGCTCCGCGTATTGCGCGACGTCGCGCTCCTGAGACACCGCCCGCTCCACCGCTGCTTGGGCAGCGGCGGAGAGCGTCAGCATTCGGTCGAACGAGGCGCGTTCGTGGCGCCGGTTCGCGGAACGCTGGATCGAGACCAGCACGAGCGCCACGACCACCGCGAGGGCGACCACGTACACCGCGGGGCGCAGCCATCGAGATGGGCGGCGCGGCTCGCGTCCAATCTCCAAGGTGTCGGCCATGCTCACGTGTTCGAGCATAGGCGCGCGATCGGATTCGTTATCGGGCCGTGATTGACCTGGCGCTTCCTGCGGACCATGCTGACCGGAAACGTAACCGGAACCGGTTCCAGTACGCCCAACAGACGGGAGAACGCGTGCCGACCACGATGGCCGACGTGGCTCGTCACGCTGGGGTGGGCAAGACAACGGTGTCCCGGGTTCTGAACGGCAAAGGAGACGTTGACGCCGGAACCGCGGCTCGAGTCAGGCAAGTCATCGCGGAGCTTGGGTACGTGCCGAGCTCAGGAGCCGTCGGGTTGGCGCGGGGGAGGACAAGTACGGTCGGCGTCCTGGTGCCGTCGCTGGTCTGGCCCTGGATGGGAGACGTTCTGCAGGGCGCGGTCGACGTCCTGGAGTCTGAGTCGTACGGGCTCTTGCTCTTCACTTGCAACCGCGGCGAAGAATCGATGCGGCGGTTTGCGACCCAGGTATCGGCAAAGTCGTTCGATGGTTTGTTGGTCATCGAGCCGGAAGGGACGCTCGACTACATCGCTGGTTTGCACGCGAAGGGCTTGCCCGTCGTCATGATCGACGACCGTGGTCACCAACCCTTGTTTCCCTCAGTGGCAACGACGAATCGTGCCGGTGCGCAGACGGCTGCCGAGTACTTGCTCGGCCTGGGCCGTCGGCGCCCGGTGGTGGTGCAAGGCCCGCAATTCGGCTGTACCGAGGAACGCCTTGAAGGTTTCTCTGAGACCTACGCAGCGGCCGGCCTGCCGATCGCAGCCGACCGCGTGGTCGACGGAGAGTTCACGTTCGATGGCGGCCGGCTCGCGATCAAGGGCCTGCTCGAGGCGGGCATTGACTTCGACGCGGTGTTTGCGCACAACGATCTCTCCGCGGCGGGAGTGATTCAGGAGCTACGCGATTCGGGAAGGAGAATTCCTGCGGACGTCGCAGTGGTGGGGTTCGACGACATCCCCTTGGCTGCCCACACCGAACCGGCACTGACGACGGTGCGGCAGCCCTTGAGGGAGATGGGCGCCGCGGCCGCACACATGCTGCTGTCGTATTTCGAAGGTGCACCGGTTTCTGAGACTCGACTGGTCATCCCGACCACCCTTGTGGTGCGGGGCTCCACATAGTCACGCCCGATAGTCATGCACGTTCCAGGCGCCTCCCGGCACCTGGAAGTCACGAATATGTCTCGGTTCCGCGTCGCCGTTACGTCGGGGACGCGGGCGGGGTAACGTTCCCACGGTCACGTTCCCACACCTGGAAAGGACGGTCTTGGTGGACGGTTTAAGCCCATTTCCTGCCGACTTCGTATGGGGTGTCGCCACCTCGGCGTACCAGATCGAAGGCGCGCACGATGTGGACGGCCGCCGTCCCTCGATTTGGGACACGTTCTGTCAGGTGCCAGGCGCAATCGACGGTGGAGACACCGGTGATGTCGCCTGCGATCACTACCACCGCTGGCAAGAAGACCTCGACCTCATCGAGCAGCTTGGGGCTGGCGCCTATCGCTTCTCCGTGGCGTGGCCCCGGGTCATTCCGACCGGAACGGGCGCCGTCAATCCGAAAGGCATCGCCTTTTACGACTCGCTCGTCGATGGGCTCCTCGCGAAGGGGATCACGCCCTTTGTGACCTTGTACCACTGGGATCTGCCTCAGGATCTGCAGGACAAAGGTGGCTGGCCGCTCCGCGACACGGCGTACGCGTTCGCCGAGTACGCCGCTGTCGTCGCATCAGCGCTCGGCGACCGGGTCACGAACTGGATGACCTTGAACGAGCCGTTGTGTTCGGCGTGGATCGGCCACCTCGAGGGCCGCATGGCGCCGGGCATCAAGGACATCGCCGCGGCCGTCCCTGCCTCGTTCCACTTACACCTCGGGCACGGCCTTGGCGTCCAGGCCGTCCGAGCAGCGGCGAAGCTCACGCCGTCGATCGGCATCGTGAACAACCTGAGCCCAGTGGTGCCGGCCACCGACCGCGCCGAAGATGTCGCGGCTGCCCGGCGTGGCGATGGGCACACGAACAGGTGGTGGCTTGATCCGATCCACGGCCGCGGCTATCCCCAGGACATGGTCGAGGTCTACGGCGTCGAACCACCCATTCGGGGCAACGACCTCGATGTGATCGCGCAGCCGTTGGATTGCCTCGGCGTCAACTACTACTTCCGCGAGGTGGCGGCAGACAACCCGACCGGTACCGGGCCCAGGGTTACAGCGGTTCCCGTACCTGACGCCGAAGAAACCGCGATGGGCTGGGAGGTCTATCCGCAGGGCCTTGAAGACATCCTCGTCCGCGTTGCTGACGACTATTCACCACAGAAGATCTACGTCACAGAAAACGGTTCTGCGTGGGCCGACAAGCCCGACAATGATGGCTTCGTCGACGACATCGAGCGCACCGAGTACCTCGAATCTCACCTCGGCGCGTGTGCCGGTGCGCGCCGCCGGGGAGCCCCGATAGCGGGCTACTTCGCCTGGTCGTTGCTTGACAACTTCGAGTGGGCGTACGGCTACGACAAGCGCTTTGGGCTGGTGCGAGTCGACTACGACACCCAGCAAAGAACGATCAAGACGAGTGGACGCCGGTTTGCTGACATCGTCAAGCAGCACCGTGCTACTACGGCAGAGGTCGTCGCGTGAACGTGTCGAGCCGCGCTCCTCGCGGCCATCCCCGCGGAACGGTGTGAGCCATGCGCATCCTTGCCCGGCGAATCGGCTTCTATCTGCTGGCTGCGGTAGCGGCGATAACCCTCGACTTCTTCATCCCGCGCATGGTGCCGGGCAATCCGGTGCTCACCGAACTCGGAACCATGAAGAGTGCGCCGCCGCAAGCACTCGCGGCGCTCGAGCTTCAGTACGGCGGTACACACCAGAGCATGCTCCAGCAGTACCTGCACTTCTGGAACATGCTCCTGCACGGCAATCTCGGCTATTCGCTGAGCCTTGGCAACGTGCCCGTCACCCACATCATCGCGCAACATATGTGGTGGACAGTCGTACTCGTTGGCTTGTCGACCGTGATCAGCTTTCTTATCGGGACGACGATCGGAACGCTTGCTGCTTGGAAGCGTGGATCGTGGCTCGAGGCGTTGCTGCCCATCACCACGTTCCTGCAGGCGATGCCCTACTTCTTCATGGCCACGTTGCTCGTGCTCGTCTTCTCGGTCCGGTTCAAGTTCTTCCCGTCAGTGGGCGGCTACGACTTCACGAAAAGCTCCATCGGGCTGAACTGGAAGTTCTTGAAGGACGCTACCTACCACGGGATCCTGCCGGCCCTGACCATCGTTCTCGCGTCGCTCGCGGGCTGGATCATCGGTATGCGCAACATGGTGGTCACGGTTCGCGACGAGGACTACGTCCTGCTCGCCGAGGCGGCCGGCTTACCCAAGCGCCGGGTGATCTGGTACGCCGTACGCAACGCGGTCCTGCCGCAGGTTTCGAGTTTTGCGCTGGCGCTGAGCTTCGTCGTGGGCGGGTCGCTACTGACCGAGATCGTCTTTTCATATCCCGGTATCGGCTTCACGCTGCTCGCGGCGGTCAAGAGCCTCGACTATTCGCTAGTGCAGGGCATCTTCCTCGTCATCACACTCGTCGTCCTCGCCGCGAACTTCGTGGCTGACATCGTCTACGTGGCGCTCGACCCGCGCACGCGACAGGAGGCGTGACCAACAGTGGCGACCCTCGAGATTTCCTTAGGCGGTCCGGCGGGATCGGTCCCACAGGATGTGGCGCACCGTCCGAAGAGGCATTTTCATCTAGCCCGATCGAAGAAGATGCTGGTGGGTCTCGGCATTCTGGGCTTCTTCATCCTGTTCGCGATCATCGGCCCCATCATCGCGCCGTACCGTCCGACGGCCCTCGGGGCCTTGGATGGCCCGCCGCGGAGTGGCTCGACCGTTCCGACCCAACTGCCTGGCGTACACCATCTGTTGGGTCAGACCAACATCGGCGGCGACGTGCTCTCTCAACTGATGGCAGGTACCCGTCCGACGATCATGGTGTCCTTCCTCGCCGGCATCCTCGCCACGTCGCTCGCCATCGTGATCGGCATCAGCGCCGGCTACATCGGTGGGGTCGTCGACGAAGTGCTGTCGTTGGTCGCCAACGTGTTCCTTGTCATTCCGGCACTTCCCCTGCTGATCGCCATCGGGGCGTTTCTCGGTCCCACCCGTACCGGTAACCCCTTGATTGTGGGCATCATCATCGCCTTGACCGGGTGGGCTTGGGGCGCGCGCGTCCTCCGTGCGCAGGCGCTGTCGATGCGAAGCCGAGATTTCGT
>Ga0210383_10006518_pt1 | contig 10183 bp, 8 predicted proteins | sample IncBWC14OmetaG_FD_160072 | JGI IMG/M metagenome (GOLD analysis project Ga0210383, IMG submission 160072) | Forest soil microbial communities from Barre Woods Harvard Forest LTER site, Petersham, Massachusetts, United States - Inc-BW-C-14-O ...
CAAACAGCAGATTCCTCGTGGGCTTTCGTCCGCTTAGAATGACAAGACCATTGCGAAGTGGATTGAAGTCTGGAAACGAAGTCTGGAAACGAAGTCTGGAAACGAAATCTGGAAACGAAATCTGGAAACCATGAACGGGAAACTGGAAGCTCTTCTTGAACGCACTCCACATCAACGGTAACGATCTCACTCTAGAAGCGGTGCGCGAAGTCGCCAACGCGCATGACCGGCGTGCAGTGTTGCTGGCACCGGATGCGCGGGAGGCGGTAGACCGGGCACGCGCCGTAGTGGACGCGCTGGTCGCAGGCAACCACCTCGCCTATGCCATCACCACCGGCGTGGGCAAACTCAGTGACGTGCGCATCGCCGGCGATCAGATCCGCGAACTGCAGGTGAATCTGGTGCGTTCGCACGCGGTCGGCGTCGGCGAGACGCTGCCCATTGCCGAAACCCGCGCCATGATGCTGCTGCGGGCGAATTCGCTGGCGAAGGGTTATTCCGGCGTACGAGCCGTCGTCATCGACACGCTCTGCGAAATGCTCAACCGCGGCGTCACTCCTTTTGTGCCGTCGCAGGGCAGTGTCGGCGCGAGCGGAGATCTCGCACCGCTCGCTCATCTCGCTCTGGCCTTGATCGGAGAAGGCGAATGCGTCGACGAAAAAGGCGCCCGCATTCCGAGCGGCGAGGCACTCAAGCGGGCGCAGATCAAGCCGCTGGTGCTCGCGGCCAAAGAAGCAGTCTCGCTGATCAACGGCACGCAGGCCATGCTGGCCGTGGGCACGCTGGCTCTGCTGGCCGCGGAGACGCTGGTGGATTCCGCCGACGTGATCGGAGGCATGGCGTGCGACGCGCTGCAGGGCACCGACACAGCCTTCGACGAGCGCATTCACAAAGTGCGTCCGCACAGCGGCCAGATCCATACGGCAGCCAATCTGCGGCGCATGCTCGAAGGCAGCCAGATTCGCGAGTCGCACCGCGATTGCGACCGCGTGCAGGATGCCTACTCGCTGCGCTGCATTCCGCAAGTGCACGGCGCGGTGCGCGACACGCTGGCCCACTGCCGCGAAGTGTTTGAAACCGAAGCCAACTCGGCGGTAGACAATCCGCTGGTGTTCATAGGAGATCATGTCGGGATGGATCGTGTGGGGAAGGCCGCCTCGCCCGTCCGCGCCGAGCGCAGCTCCGCAGCGAACGCAGGCGCAGCGAGTGAAGGGGAAATAATCTCCGGTGGAAACTTTCACGGCGAACCGGTGGCCTTCGCCCTGGACTTTCTGGCCATCGCGCTCAGCGCCCTGGCGGGCATCAGCGAGCGGCGCATCGAACGGCTGGTGAATCCTGCGCTCAGCGAGGGCCTGCCGCCGTTCCTCGCGCCCGGAGCTGGACTGAATTCCGGATTCATGATGCCGCAGGTCACGGCCGCAGCGCTGGCCAGCGAGAACAAAGTGCTGGCGCATCCCGCGTCGGTGGATTCGATCACGACGTCGGGCAATAAAGAAGACTTCGTCTCCATGGGCATGACGGCGGCCAACAAATTGAAGCGCGTCGTCGACAACACGCGCAACGTGCTCGCGATTGAAGCCATGGCCGCGGCGCAGGCGCTCGATTTTTATCTTCATGCCGCGAAGCCGCTGAAGACCTCGAAGCGTGGGCAGGCGGCGCACGCGGCGATCCGGTCGGTGTGCGCGACGATGGAGAAAGACCGTGTGATGTACCAGGACTTCGCGCGGCTGGCGGAACTGATCGCGAGCGGGCAGGTCGCGGAGATCGTGCGGTAACTGCGCTTTTCGAGAAGTGTTCCTGCAGGAAACGTTGTGGAAAAAGTGTCTACTTTTGTGTACGTCAGAGCCCACTAAAGTGGACCTGACTTAAGGCGACTAGCGGAGATTTAGAATTCCTTCGGAGTTGCCCGTGATCCGTCCTCCCAAGCAGGGCAGACCGTTCTCTCATTACCGCATCCTCAGCAGCAGAGAGCCGATCAGAGCTTACTTGCACTGTTGCATAACTGTGATACACTTGCGGTGTGATCCTACGGCTCAATCCATCCTCTGGAGTCCCGGTTTATCTGCAGATCGTTGAACAGATCAAGCACTCAATCGAGATTGGAGCTTTAGAGGAGGGGGATCAGCTTCCGGGCATCCGGCCGCTGGCCGAAGATTTGGTCGTAAGCCCGAATACTGTCGTGAAAGCTTACAACGAGCTGGAGCGAGACGGGGTGATTCGACTGCGCCACGGGGCAGGCGCGTATGTGAGCGAAAGCAATTCGCCCAACTCGCGGCGGTGCCGAATTAAGGATGCTTCCATCCTCGTGAAAAATGTGGTGGAGAAACTGCGGAACATGGGGCTGAGTGATGAGCAGAGCCGTCGTCTGTTCGAAGCGGAATTGATGGAGGAGGTCAGTTGCCGGTGAACGCAGTCGTTGAAACGACGGACTTGACGAAACGGTTCGGCGAAAACACCGCGCTGAATGGCTTGACTATGACCGTTCCTCAGGGCGGAATCGTCGGCTTTCTTGGCAGAAATGGTTCCGGGAAAAGCACCACGATAAAAATCCTGCTCGACGTGATCCGACGAACTTCTGGCGAGGCCCTCCTGCTCGGAGAGCCAACCGGGTCGGTTGCGGTTCGCCGCAGAATTGGCTTCCTGGGCGAGGATAAGCGCCTTTACCCCTATATGACGGTAGAGGAAATCATCGAGTTCACGCGGCCGTTTTTCTCTACCTGGCGGAAGGAAACTGAATCTCGCTTATTGCGTGACTTTGAGCTGCCTCGCAATTGCAAAGTCAGTTCCCTTTCAAAGGGGATGCGAACCAAACTTGGACTACTCTTGAACCTGTGCCGGCATGCGGAGTTTCTGATCCTTGACGAACCCAGTGAAGGGCTCGACCCGGTCATGGCCGAGCAGATGCTTCAGAGCCTAGTTCAGCAAGCGGCCGATGGCACCACGATCTTTTTCTCTTCGCACCAGATTTCCGAGGTTGAGCAGATTGCCGATCACATCATCGTGATCGAGAAAGGGCGAGTCGTCCTTCAGGGTCCTCTCGACCATGTTCAACAGAAATTCCGGCGAATCAATCTTGTCTTTGATGATCCTCCACCCGCCGAAGCCTTTCGGGTCGATGGAGTCGACCACGTCAGCCTCCAGGGCCGAACCATAAGCATTTTGGCTAGTCGAAACATCGACGACATCGCTGCCCTTGGGCCGTTACTTGCTGCGAAATCTGTCGAGGTTCAACCCGTGGGACTGAAGGAACTCTTCCTGGAAAAGGTGAGGGAGAGATAGTCCTATGCCAATCTATTCCTATGCCAATCCATAAGGTATGGCGAGAATCGCGGCCAAGGTTTTTGTTCGTCCTCGCGGCTCTTCTTCTCGTGACGGCGGCATCGACGTTCTATAATTCGACAACGGAGAGTGTTGTTCTAGAAACGAAGGATTTCCACCAGGCCGGATCTCGAACATTTCAAGGCCCGCTGTTCCTTTTCTGGGGCTTCGCCGCGATGTTCTTGGGGTTAGGCGGTTTGCTTCGGGAACGCGCTGTCGGAACCGTTGATTACACGCTATCACTGCCTGTCAGCAGAACCAGATGGTTTCTGTACAGAGCAATAAACGGTGCGCTCCAGGCCCTCGCGGTTGCGATAGTTCCGGCCTTGGCGGTTCCACTTTTTGCCTCGCTCTTCGGTAGCGACTATCCAATCGGTGAAGCTGCTATTCACGGCTTGCGCCTCGGAATTGGCGGAATGCTGTTCTACTCAATAGGTCTTCTGACATCCTCGTTATTTGCTGGCGAGTTTACGAGCGCAGGCCTCGGGATAGCACTCGTGTTTGTAGTCAACAACAGTACGCGCATTTTCCAAACGCTTAAGCCTTTGAATCTGCAAGACGCGATTGCCCCGACTCAGATGATGGACACTTCTCCTTACCTCGCGCGGGGGGCTATGCCGTGGACTGGTATTTGCGTCAGCTTTGCCTTGAGTGTCGTGTTCGCATCTCTGGCATGCGAACTCCACAAACTCAGAGATTTTTGAGCAACTCACCGACCGTGGGACTCGCAGCTTAATTCAGCGCTTATGTGGGTGCTGCCGTTCAGCCTGCGTTCCATGAAATCCGTTTTACTCCTCGCGAAGCAGGATCATGGGATCCACAGACAGCGCGCGCCGTGCCGGAATCCACGCAGCGACCAGCCCCAGCAATGCCATCGCCAGAACAACGCCAGCCAAGACCAGGGGATCGCGCGGAGTTGCCTGATAGACGATCAGCGCGAGCACCCGGGTCGCCAGAATTCCGAGGAGCAATCCTGCGGCGGAGCCATAGGCCAGCAATTTGAACGCCCGTCCTAACGCCGCCTGTAATACTTCCTTGCGCTGCGCGCCGAGGGCGACACGAATGCCCAAATCCCGCAGCCGCTTGCTGACTGAGTAGGCGGCCATGCCAAAGACGCCAGTGACTGCCAACATCGCGCCCATGGCACCCAACACACCCAGCGACACGGTCGCGATTTGCGCGGGAAACAACGCTCCGGAAATTTCATCGAGGCGCATTTCGATCACCACCGGCAGGCCGGCATCCAACTGCTGCAGCGTGTTCCTTATCACCGGCCCCAGTTGCTGTGCAGTCTGGCTGGAGCGCACTACCAGATATGCCGAGTTCGAGGGGAATTGCAAAATCGGGAGAAAAATCGCGGGGTGAGGATCTTCGGTCAGGTTGCTGTACTTGCCGTTCTCCGTTATCCCGACGACTTGTACGCGCATTCCGTCCGGCAGTTTGTAATAACCACCGATTGCGCTGGAGACGGAGCCGAAGATTTTGCGGGCGAACTCCCGATTGACCACGCCCACGGTTGGAGAATTCTTGTCGTCGTGCCAGGTAAAAGTGCGACCGGCGAGCAAGGTCGTGCCCTCTGCGTGAAGGTATTCGGGGGAAATGTGGTACAGGTAGGCTTCGGCGGCGGCCTTCGGAGGCCGGAGGTCGGTTGTTCCATCGGTGTAGACGCTGGTTGAGTTGGAGTCATTCAGAAGGAGCGCGTCGGTTAATCCAACCGTCTCTACGCCCGGAATGGCGGCGACGGCATCGATCATGCGCTTCTGCATTACGGGAGCACGATCGCCGCTGTAGCCTGCCATCTTCAGATCTGCGACTACCAGCAGCGAGTTCTGGGGCTCAAAACCGAAATTGCTGTGCAGCGCGTGCATCAGGCCGCGCACCGCAACCATGGAAGAGGTAACCAGCACGGCGCAAATCGCAATTTGTACGGCCAGCAAAACCTCGCGCGCCGTGAACCGCCGCCCAGGTTTCGTGTTCGATCCGGCTTTAACTACCTCATAGGGATTGGTGTGGAGTATCTGACGAACTGGAACTGCGCCGAACAGGAGTCCGCTAACCAGGCTGAGCAGCAAAGCGATCGCGTAGACAGTTCCGTCCGGGTTTACGGGCGTATGCATGGGGAAATTTCCAAAGGGCTGCCAGGTACTGAGCCAGCGCAGCAGGGCCACGCTGGCCCACAACCCCAGGGCGCCGCCGGTCAGGGAAATCAGCACGGCTTCGGTAAACAGCCCGCGCAGAATGCGCCCGCGAGTGGACCCCAGCGCGAGCCGCAGAGCAACTTCGCGGGAACGGTCCGCGGCGCGCGCAGCGAACAGGCTGCCGAGGTTGGCGCATGCGGCCAGCAGAATCAACCCGGCCAGCAGCATCAGTCCGGCAAGAAATGCCTGCACGGGACGGGCAAAATCATCTCCCAGAAGACCAGGACGCGCCAGCAAGAAGCCGGTTTGACGTTCGTCTTTGGGATAAGTTTTTTCCAGATCGCTGCCGATGGCATTCAAATCAGCGGTGGCCGCCGCCAGGGTTACTCCCGCCTTCAGGTGTCCCACGACCATGAAAATCCAGCGACTGCCGCGATCGTTCAGGTCGTTGGTGCCAGCCACCTGCTCGTGGTTCACCATGGGCACAAAGAAATTAGGAGAGACGAAAACGATGGTCCCGCGAAATTCGGGAGGGCTCACGCCGAGGATGGTAAAGGGATGCCGGTTCACCTGCACCGTGCGGCCAACGACTTGACGATCGTCGTGAAAATGGCTGCGCCAGAATGCATAGCTGAGCACCATGTAGGGAGCGCTGTTCGGTCCGTGCTCATCGGAGGCGTGAAAAAAACGCCCTAGATACGGCTGAATTTTTAGGGCGTCAAAATAGTTTCCGCTGGTCTCCATGGCCCACTCCGGGGATGGACCCTGACCCGCGTCGAGCGCGACTTGAGGAACGCCGTAAGCCACCAGGTCTTCAAAGCTGTGATTACGCTGGCGCAGATCGAGATAGTCAGGATAGGACTGATTCGTCTCCAGGTCGCGTGCGCCCTCGATGGTGTAAAGGCTCTCCGCCTGGGGTACGTTGAGCGGTCGCAGGATCAGTCCGTTTAGAACGCTGAAAACGACGGCGTTGGCGCCGATGGCCATGGCCAGCGTGAAGACGGCGGCGACGGTGAAACCGGGAGACTTGCGCAACTGGCGAAGCGTGAATCGCAGGTCCTGCAGCAAGGTCGTCATGGTCCGCCTCTGCGTGACAATATGGCTACCGGGAAGGAAAAGCAATTCCAGAACCAAAGGGTCGCGGATGCAACTTTATGAAAAGGAAGCGGCGTCGGGGATGTTGCGGGTGAGTGGGGAGCGAATCAGGTGTCCGGTTTCGGCGGAGGCTGTCCGCGAATGAACAGGCGCGGCGAGAGGCATTGCTGGGAAATCCCGGGGCTGAAGCCCGTATCCGCCGTTCACTTTAGGCGGCGCTGAAGCGACGCTCTCCCACGTCACGCCGTCTTCGCGGCGCTGCCGGCGAGGCCTAAGTCTGCGGCGATTGCCTTCATGGCTTCGATGCAGAGGGCAATGTGCTCGTCGAGGTCGACTCCCAGCTCGGCGGCACCGTTGGTGATGTCGTCGCGGTTTACTTTGCGGGCGAAGGCTTTGTCTTTCATTCTTTTGCGCACCGACTTCACATCGACTTCCGCGAGCGACTTGCTGGGCTTGATAAGGGCGACGGCGGTGATGAAACCGGCGAGCTCGTCGCAGGCGAAGAGGGCTTTTTCCATCAGCGAGTCGCGGGTGACGCCGGTGTATTCGGCGTGCGACATCACGGCGCGACTGATGACTTCGGGCCATCCGCGCTCTTTCAGGATGGCGTTGCCCTTGTAGGGATGGTCGTCGAGGCTGGGCCAGCGGTCGTAGTCGAAATCGTGGATGAGGCCGACGATGCCCCAGAGGTCTTCTTCTTCGGCCGAACTTTCTTGGGATGAACCACCGGCATATTTTCTGGCGCAGGCGCGCATGCAGGCTTCGACGGCGAGCGCGTGCTTGCGCAGGCTTTCCGACTGGGTGAACTCAGTTAGGAGTTCCCGAGCTGCGTCTCTCGTGTTGACTTCGTTCATCGTTAGAAATGCTCCTTGAACCCAGATGCCAATCGATAGGGCGTCTTTCGATGCTTTAGGACTTCAGTGAGTGTAAAGGCGAATTGTTCAACAGTGAGCAGTTTTATTTGAACTTTCCTGATTCAGGCGTCGTATCCGTCTCAACGGAGACTCCCGCCCATGCGATTGCTCCTGAGCACGGCCGTTGTCATCGTCGCGCTTACTACTCCTGCCTGTACACATCAGAAGGCAACTCCAGAGTCGTATCCGCCCCCGGGCCGTTTGATCGACATCGGTCGACGCAAGCTGCATTTGTACTGCACCGGCGAGGGAACACCGACAGCATATCTTCCGAGTTGACCACAAGACCTATCTCAAACAATGGGAACTTGCGAGTGCAGAAGGTGGACTTCGCACTCCAAGAGGAGGAGCCTTAGCTTAGATAGTGACTGAAGTTCGCACGAGACAACTTTGAGTCTGGTGTAATTGGGGATGGCGGTGTACATGTTTGGACTAATGCCGCACTGGGGTTAGCGTGGCGGTGGTTTCCTTAGCAAAGGAAGAAAAGAATATGAAAAAGGTCCTGATTCTGTTGCTCCTGTGCTGCACTCCCTGTTTCGCTCGTAGCCGGGCAGCCAAGCACACGTTCATGGTTGAGACTGGGTATCCGAAAGGCCGACCAGGATACATGGTTACCTACAGAGTGCAGCCGGCTTGTGGCGGAGCGGATGCCCCATACAACATGCAATGGCAAACGATTGCTGACGGCAAAGCACAAAACACACGGGACCGAAAGCAATGTAAGAAGAATAGAGCACGATAAACAAATGCCTCCGCTCTAGCGCCGCTAACCCATGGTCGCATCCCCACTTGAAACCTAAACAGACTGCAGGCTTCGACGGCGAGCGCGCGCTTGCGCAGGCTTTCTGACTGGGTGAAACTCAGCGAGGAGTTCCCACGCTCATCTCTCGTGTTGACTTCATTCATCGTTACAAATGCTCCTTGAACGCCGATGCCAGTGTATGGGCCGTCTTTCGGTGACTTAGGGCTTCCATGAAGTACCGGAACAGACCTACCGTCCCCGGTGTCTGTATTTAAAGATGGACTTTCCTCACAGGTGGATAGTTCTGTTCTTGTTGCTGCCGCAGATTGCCTTAGGACAGCAGGCCCGCCCATCCCCCCAGATCATTTGCACACGGCCCACGCTAAAAGTGCTGAAGATGGTGTGGCCAACTTTCCCCACTGACGCAAAGACGAATGACATCTTCGGCACGGTGGCCGTAGAGGCAGAAATTGATAAGGCAGGGAAAGCGTCAAACGTGAAAGCTCTCAAAGGCGACCCTGTTCTTGCTGCGGCGGGGGTGGAGGCAGTAAGGAAGTGGCGCTGGAAGCCGCTAAAGCTGAATGGAGCTACGGTTGAAGCCGTAACCACGATTACGGTTAATTTTGAGCCGCGATAACTGACGAAAGCGGACCTCGGAATTCAAACCTCCTCCGACGCAAGCCCCGAACACACTTAGTAAACATCACACGGATTCACGGCGCATCATTGATAGTTGGCCTTGTTCTTGCGGGTTTTAGCTGCTTTCTTCCAAGTATCGCTTGGCTATTACCGGCGTAACTTCCGGTTTCGACGCATTTTACCCTTGACATCCACAGGCTGATGACCGCAGATTGGGCACTGCACTTGGAACCGTTCCCCCAACGTTGGTTCCAGTGTTCGTAAGGAAGGCCCGCTCTGGCCCTCCCACAACTCGATGGCCACGACTCTTGCCCCGGTAGATTCTAGGGAAGTCGTTCGATGCGATCACTGCCTGCTGGTTCAGTTTCGCACCACCAATAACAATTGCCGACGTTGCCACGCTTCCATGGATGAGGAGCCTGAGCCGGAGCCGATTATGGCTGCGCCGCCGGTGATGATGGCGGTGGCTGGCAACGGCCGCGGACATTTGAACCTGGCAACGTCGATTCGCTCGCTGCGCCTGCGCAACGGGCTCAGCCAGCGGCAACTGGCGGGGCGCATGTCCGTGCCCCGAACCTACGTTTCTAAGATTGAAAACGAGAAAGCCACGCCCACTCTGTCTTCCCTGGAGCGGTTGGCGCGCGCACTGGAGGTGACCGTGCCCGAACTGCTTAGCGGCGGAGAAAAGAGCCGCCAGGATGAAATCAGCGAATTGGTGAAAGATCAGTTTGTCGCCGAGATTCTGCCGTTTGTCTCACAGCTGAACGGGATGCAGATGTCGAGCATCCTGATGCAGGTGCGGGATTTGACGGTGCGGCCGAGACGGAGCGCTTAGGCGTACGGAGCGCTTGGACATACTGCCGGGCTTGCGCCCGGCTTGACGGCCGAGGTGGCCGTCACCACATGAGTCATGTGGCTACATGAGTTTGACTTTACTCCGGGCAACCAGCCAACACTATGCCGGGACCATCCTCTGGTCCCGGCTTTTTTGTCTTTGGAGAGGCGGACGCCCTCGTCCGCCCAGCCCGTGGCGACGGCTCTCGCAGGACGCAACCCTGGACAGCTCTCCGGACCCTCGGCAGCGCTCCCCAGACGAGGGCGTCCGGGGCTCCATGTTCGGGGCCCATGAATCTCCAGTACATCGACTGACATCTATCTGTCATGAGTTTCGACCAAACTGAAGTAGATTCTTCCCCGCTGTTGGACCGTTCCCAGGTCGCAAGCTGGAGTTCCGAGTCTGTCAGCGATGCTGCGGCGCACGACGGTGCCGACGACCGCTCTCTACTTGACGCTTACTCGAATGCCGTAACCGACGCGGTGGAGCGGGTCAGCCCGTC
>Ga0210383_10006520_pt1 | contig 10180 bp, 9 predicted proteins | sample IncBWC14OmetaG_FD_160072 | JGI IMG/M metagenome (GOLD analysis project Ga0210383, IMG submission 160072) | Forest soil microbial communities from Barre Woods Harvard Forest LTER site, Petersham, Massachusetts, United States - Inc-BW-C-14-O ...
CGCGCGTGCTCATCGACCCGACGCGGCTCAGCGATAGCCACGGGCACATGTCGCTCGACTGGTGGGAGCCGTCGCCGAACGGCGCGCACCTCGTCTACGGGCTGTCGAAGGACGGCAGCGAGGACTCGGTGCTGCATGTCCTGAACGTCGCCGACGGCGCCGACCTGCCCGAGCGCATCCCCAACACCGAGAGCGCCCAGCCGGCGTGGCTCGATGACGGCAGCGGCTTCTTCTATAACCAGCTGACCGGGACGGTCGATACGCCCGAGCGCTACCTCGACAGCCGGGCGCGCTTTCACCTGCTGGGCTCCGACCCGGCCGAAGACCCGATCATCATGCAGCGCGGGCGCGATGCGAGCGTCCCCTACGAGCGCATCCAGCTGCCGCTGGTGCAGACATTTCTCGGCGCGGACTACGCGCTGCTGTTGTTAGCCGACGTGCGCTCGGAGTTCCGCGTGTTCATCGCGCCGGTGGCCGCGGCCGCGGCGAACCAGGCGCGCTGGATTGCGGTGGCGGACTTCGACGACGAGATCACCGACGTCGTGATCGACAGCGACACGCTGCTCATGCTGGCGAACAAGGGCCATCCGCGCGGCCGCATCCTCGCCACTCCGGTGAGCGCCCCCGCGGTTGCCGGCGCGACCGAGCTGGTTCCCGAGGGGCCGCTGGTGATCCAGCACCTGCAGCGCGCCAGGGACGGCCTGTATCTGGACATGCTGGACGGCGGCGTCAGCGCGCTCGCACGAGTGACGAGCGACGGCAAGGTGACCCACATCCCGTTGCCCTTCGAGGGGACGCTGCACGCCCTGTCCTGCAATCCGACGGAACCTGGGGCGCTGTTTTCCTTCACCGGCTGGCTCACTCCGGGCGACATCTGGTCGGTCGACGCCCAGGGCGCGGTCGCGGCCACCGGCCTGACTCCCAGCCCGCCGATCGATGTCAGCGGCTACGAGTCGCACCGCCTGTACGCCAACGCGCGCGACGGCACGCGCATTCCCTACACCATCATTCACCGCAAAGGCCTGAAACGCGACGGCCGCTCCGCCGCGTGGATCTCCGCCTACGGCTCCTACGGCCTCGTGGGTTATTCGCCGAGCTTCGCCGGGCGCACGCTGGCGCTGATCGAGGCGGGCTGCATCGTCGGTTACGCGAGCGTGCGCGGCGGCGGCGAGTACGGGCGCGACTGGCACAAGGCCGGTCAGCTGATGAACAAGCCGAACACCTGGCGTGACCTCATCGACGTGTGCGAAGACCTGATTGCGAAGAAGTACAGCGCACGCGCGCGGCTCGCGATCGGCGGCCGCTCCGCGGGCGGCATCACCGTCGGGCGCGCCATGACCGAGCGTCCCGAGCTGTTTGCCGCGGTTGTCGACGGTGTCGGCTGGTCGAACCCGCTGCGCTACGTGGCCGAACAGAACGGCTACGGCGAGGAGCCCGAATGGGGCGCGATCGCCGAGGAGGCCGGCTACCGGGCGCTGAAGCTCATCGACAGCTACCAGGCGGTGAAGAACGGCGTCGCGTATCCGGCGGTGCTGTTGACCACCGGCGTGACCGATCCGCGCGTCGGACCGTTCCACGTGGGGAAGATGACCGCACGGCTGCAGGCGGCGACGAGCTCGAAGAAGCCCATCCTGCTGCGGGTGGATTTCGATGCCGGCCACGGCGTCGGCTCGACCCGCGCCCAGCAGGATCGCGAGGCCGCCGACACCTACGCGTTTCTTCTGTGGCAGACCGGCGTCAAGGGATATCAGCCCGGCTAGGCCAGGTGTTGGCGTCGGCAGCGGCGGTCACTTCCCGCTCGTCGCAGCTGCCGCGAGCGGCAGCACCAGGCGGCTCGGATGCTGCGCATCGTGGAAGATGCGGACGTGGGCGATGCGTGCGTCGGCGGGGCTCTCGTAGCCGATGCGGCCGCCGGTGTTGTAGTTCTTCTGGAAATTCGGCGAGTTGAGCGGTGCCAGCACCAGGCGCAGCCGCGCGCCCGCCGGTATGCGCCAGGCGAGCCACTTGAACTCGAACGGGATCTCCACCGTCTGCCCGGGCGCGAGCAGCTCCTGCCGGAACGGCCCGTCGCGAAAGCGCGCGCGGCGCACGTCCTCGCCGAGCTGCACCGCGGAGCCATCCGGCTTCACCAGCATGAGCTGGGCCCACAGGTCGAAGTCCGGGGTGTCGGCCGCGCACGCCAGCAGCAGCCGCACCTGCCCGGCGATCTCCGTGTCGTGCTCGATGGGAGCGGAGTGGAACACCAGCACCCGCTTCTGCAGCGCGCGGAACTGGCTGGTGAGTCCCTCGCCCGGCAGGTACTGCGCCACCTCGAGCTCAGGCAGCTCGCGCGGATCGCTCACCAGCAGCGCCGGGGGCTCATCGCCCGGGGGCGTGCGCACCAGCCCACCGGAATGGAACAGATCCAGCGGCGTGCCGCCGGGATCGGCCAGGTGCAGCACCAGCTCTGTGCCCGAGGAGGCGGCCGGCAGCGTGGGCGCGTAGCGCCACTCGTCTGCCCCCGGCATGAAGTAGGCGACCTTGTCGTGGAAGAACGCGGGCAGCGCTCCGCGTCCGAGCGCGAAGTCATACCACGCGGCATGCAGCTCCTTCATGTCGATGACCGCGGCGTCGGGGATGGCGAGACCTGCGATCTCCTTCGCCGGCACCTGCGTACCGGCATGATCCCAGGGGCCGATCACCAGGTAGTGCTGCGCCACTGCCGCCGCCGGCGCGTGGGCCAGGTGGCGCCGGTAGTAGCGCAGCGCGCCGGGCTGGTCGTCGTCGAAGAAGCCGGTCGCCGTCAGTACCGGAAAGTTCATGGCGGCGTAGTCAGCCGCGCGCGGCTCGGCAGCCAGATTGAAGGCCTCGTCGCCGACGTGATCGAGCCACATCTTCATCATCGGCACGTGGCGGCCATGAGCATCGCTCATCCACCAGTCGTCGTCGGCGATCCCGAGTGCGCCGGCGAGCTCGGCGAACGGCGCACTCGCGGCATACTGCTCGAGCATCCTGCCAGCCCAGTATTCCTGGTTGGCGATGAAGGCCGGATTGAGCGCACGGCCCGAGGTGTAGCCGAGGATCACCGCGGTCCACGCCTGGGGAATGCCGTTGGTGTTGGGAATATCCCAGCCCGGATAGATGGCCACGTAAGGCGCGATGGCGCGCAGGTGCGGCGGGTGCTGCGCGGCGGTGTGCCACTGCGTCATGCCGACGAACGATCCGCCGTACATGACCACCTGGCCGTCGCTCCACGGCTGGCGCGCGATCCATTCGACGAGATCGTAGCCGTCGCGGCCGACGGTGAGTCCCAGGCTGTCCTGCTTCACCCCGCCCGAGCGTCCGCGGCCGCGCGTGTAGACCTGCACGAACACGTAGCCGCGCTGGGCGAAGTAGCTGGGCTCGCCGCGGCGACTGCCGTCGATGTCGTACTGCGTCAGGGTGAGGATCGCCGGGGCCGTACCTTTCAGCCCGGCCGGTCGCGTGATCCACGCTTCCAGCTGCACGCCGTCGCGCATCGCAATCATGCGGCTGAGCTCGATGTCGTAGGCCGGACCGATCTGCGCCGCCGGCGCGGCGCACGACAGCGCGAGCAGCGCAGCCCCCGCCAGCGCCGGCCACGCGGCTGCGCAACGCCAGGCGCGGCGCATCAGTGCGGACTCTCCAGCGGCGTCGCCGGGGCGATCGCCGCCGCGCCCGGGTCTTCCTGGAATACCGGCAGGCCCACGTAGGTGAAATAGATCCGTCCCTGGCTGCGCGCGATGTAGACGCGGTGCGCCAGGAAGAAGTCCGCGCCGATGATCACATCCGGCTCGTTGAATGCGGACTGCTTGATGTAGGAGCCCACCTGCACTTCCCGCTGCGCAGCGAACACGTCGGCGATGAGCAGGTGGGGGTTGTGGAAGGTCTCCTGGCCGATGGTGAGCGACTCGAAGCGGGCGCTGGAGGTTGTGATCTGCGTGGGCCCCAGGCCGTGCAGGGCCCCCGCGCTCCCGGCGTCCGCCGCGGGGCCCATGCCGGGCCGGCGCGCAACCCTCGCCATTACCGTCGAGCGGCCGGCGCCGGTGTCGAACAGCGCCAGCACCTCGTGCCCGTTCAGGCTCGCGTTGGCTTCCAGCCAGCGCGATTCGGGTGACAGGGTGTGCAGCGCTACCATGAAGTACGCGGGTGCCCAGTACACCACCTGGTCGCCACTGCAGCCCTGCGGCTGGAACAGCCGCACGCGGCCCGCCGCGAGATCGAACTCGACATCCAGGCGGGAGAGAAAGTCCTCCCCGAGGACGCCGGCGACGCCGCCCGCGTCCAGGCGGCTGGCGTCGGTTGGTGCGGTCGCGATGAACATCAGATCGTGCACGACATAGCCGGCCAGAGCGAACTCGCGCACGTTGACGAGCTCGGAATCAGTTCGCCCGCCCGCGCCGACCAGCGTGCCGCCCGACACCGCGAACCGCTTGAGACCGAACGCCGCTACTGCGGTGTGCCACAGCAGACTGCTGTACGCGCCGGTGTCGACTACCAGCCGCGCCGGATGTCCGTCGAGTGATACCGGGGCCACCGGTACGCCCTGCACCGTCACCGGGATCTCACCGATCTTCACCAGCTTGCAGGCCGCGTCGACGCACGGGGCTGCGGCGGCCAGCACGAGAAGCGCAGCGCGTATCGATGCGCGTGTCATGCGTGCATCCTACCGCCATTGCTGCGACGCTGAGGGCACGCCGCGCCACTTCAGGGCGGGCGTGCCGAAGTATACTGCCGCCACATCGAGCCGGCCGCGACGGCCGACTGAAAACGCTCAAGGCTTCCGTGCCCATGAATAGCTCGCGCGTGATGTCACTCGTAACCCTCGGCATCCTGTGTGCGCTCGGGCCCGCCGCGGGCAGCGCCGGCACGGGCGCCGCGGCCGGCACGCCCGCCGGCGCCGGCGGCGCCGCGAAGCCCGCCACGGCGGCCTCCCGGGAGCCGGTCATCCAAGGGGAGAAATTCGTCAAGCGCGCGCTCATCGATCAGCAGCAGGGCGGCATGACCGCCGGCTGGTTGTTCGCGCCGCAGAAGTGGAAGGTCAGTTCGACGATCACCTGGCACTATGACTGGTTCGACAACCCGGTCACCATTTCCTGCGCCGTAGAAAATCCGGCCAACGCGGAAGGCTTCTACTGCTTTCCGCAGGTGGTGTTGGAGTGGATCGACGTGCCTGCGCAGCTGCAGCAGTACAACAAGCATCCGGCCCAGCCCGGCTCACCGACCGGCAGCGGGGCCATCAGTCTGCAACCGCGCCAGCCGCTCGATACGCTGGCACTGTTCATCAAGCGCTTGCGCGGCAACGAGCCCAACGTGCATCCGATCGGCAAGAAGAACCTGCCTGACCTGGCCAAGGCGCTGGGAGTCGCGGACCTGCCCCATCAGCAGGGCGTGGGGATCAAGATCGGTTACGAGCTGGACGGCAAGCCGGTCGAGGAGGCGTTCTTCGCCGTCTACTACCTGAACTCGGGTCGCGGTCCGGGTCAGGCGGCGGCGCTCACCCAGACCAACTGGGGACTGGCCAAGGTGCATAGCTTCCGCGCCCCCGCCGGGCAGCTCGACAAGCGCCTGCCGCTATTCGCCGCGATCGAGAAATCCTTCCAGCCGAACCCCGACTGGGCGCGGCGCGTGCAGATCATCCGCAGCAAGCTTGAGGAGGCGGTCGAGCAGAAGATCAAGCAGGGCTACGCGCAGATCGCAGCTTCACACCAGGTCATGGAACAGGTGATGGCCAACGAGGCCGCCTTCAACAAGCAGATTGATCAGTTCGACGCTTCGCTGCGCGCCAATCCGGGCGGTGGCGCCGGCGGCGCCGGCGGGCGCAGCGTCTGGGACAAGTTCGACGACAACATCCGCGGCGTCGATACCACCGACGATCCGTTCTGGGGACAGTCGCAGCACTCCAACCTCGAGCAGTACCACTGGACCGACGGCTACGGCAACTACGCCAACACCAACGATCCCAACTACAACCCCAGTGCCGACAGCCCGGGCAACTGGCAGCTCATGCAGGAGTCGAAGTAGCGTCGGGCGCGGCGCTGCTATTCGCGCGCCGGAATGGTAAGTCCGCGTGCCACGGCCGGACGCGCGACGAACGCCTCGAGCGCGCGTGTGACGTGCGCGAATTCCTCGATCGCCACCAGCTTGCCGGCGTCGTAGTAGCCGAGCAGGTTGCGCACCCAGGGGAAGACGGCGATGTCGGCGATCGTGTAGCTGTCGCCCATCATCCAGGCGCGACCCTCCAGCCGCCCGTTCAGCACCGCGAGCAGCCGGCGCGCCTCGGCGACGTAGCGATCGCGCGGGCGCTTGTCTTCGAACTCCTTGCCGGCGAATTTATGAAAGAAGCCGACCTGGCCGAACATCGGTCCGATTCCGCCCACCTGGAACATCAGCCACTGCAGCGTCTCGTAGCGCGCTGCCGCCTCGCGCGGCAGCAGCCGCCCGGCCTTCTCCGCGAGGTAGATCAGGATGGCACCCGATTCAAACAACGCCAGCGGCTCGCCGCCCGGTCCGTCGGGATCGAGGATGGCGGGGATCTTCCCGTAGGGATTGAGGGAGCGGAACTCGGGTGTGGCCTGCTCGTGGCGGTCGAAGTCCACCAGATGCGGCTCGTAGGCGAGCCCGGTCTCCTCCAGCATGATCGATGCCTTGACACCGTTGGGGGTTGCCACGGAGTAGAGCTGCAGCCGCTCGGGGTGGCGCGGCGGCCAGCGACGGGTCACGGGAAACTGCTGAAGATTGGCCACCTGCGCTCCTTCGACGATCGACCAATTCGCGGTTCACAATACACCCCGCCGGCGCCCCCGCCCGGTGCGGTATAAGTCTTTGAAATGATTGTCATGGCTCTCAGCGCCATACCAGATGTTGTGTGCCGCAACCCGCCTCGGGACACAACATATGGTATGCCAACCTAGCCATTCGTCGTATGCTTGGCGGCATCCGCATGACGGTTGGGGGAAGTTCATGCCGCAGGACGAAATGCTCGCGCTGCTGACCCGGGTACGCGCGGTTCTCGACCGCTACCTGTTCGATGCCGACAGCGAAACGATGCGCGACGACGTTGCGGAAGTGTGCATGGCGATCGACGATGCGCTGCCAGACGAGGGGCGTGTGCCCGTGAAGCGGGCGGCGCTCGAGCGCTCCGCCGCCTAAAGGCCAGCGTCAAACCAACTGGGCCCGGTAGGATTCGAACCTACGACCAAGGGATTCACTTGCCCCGGCGTTTCCGCCGGGAGTGGACTATCTCTTCACCCGCGCACGCGTAACGTGCGGGAGGGTGCGGGATGCTCAAAGCCTGTTATCAAGGGCACTCGAGCCCTCAGGTAGTCTCTGCACCTTCCGCCGGTGTACCGGCGGCTCGGCTCAGGGTTGCCATGGAAGCGAGACCGTCCGAAGGTTTCCCTGAATTCATCCCGTCCACTTCGCGCGTTTCCACGCGAAGGCACCATATTGATGAGTCCCCTGCACTAACCGCTGTGCTACAGGCCCAAACGGGCTGGGATTGTAGCTCAGAAGCGCAGCAGCGAGCGGTGCGGACACTGCGGCTGCGCGCGCGCCGCCGCGCGCGCCCCGGGGAACCCGGAGATCTGGCTGGCGGTATCGCGCTGTGCGCCGTCTGCGGCATTGCGCGGCGCCGGCGACTGCGCACGCTGCTGCGCGTGCGCCGTCTGCGGGCCGGGGACCGGCTCGGGACGCTTGTTGTGGCAGCCGCCGAGCGCGAGCGCTGCGCCGGCGACTGCGGCCGTGACCCGGAGCGACCTCATGGCATGACCCTCTTGCCATCGCCGTGCGCAACGTTAGCATGGCGCTCCCGCCGGGCACACGCCGTTTCCGGCTGTCAGTCATCTCGAGGAGAGACGTCGACATGAAGCTCTACTATTTCCCCGCCGCATGCTCGCAGGCTGCCGACATTTCCCTGCGCGAGGCGGGGCTGAAGTTCGAGCTGGTGAAGGTGGACCGTCACACCCGGAAGGCCGCCGACGGACTCGATTTCAACGAGGTCAATCCCAAGCGCTACGTGCCCGCCCTGACGCTCGACAGCGGCGAGGTGTTGACCGAGAACGTCGCCGTGCTGCTGTACATCGCCGACCGCAATCCGGCGGCGAAGCTCGCACCGCCCGAAGGCACGCTCGAGCGCTACCGGCTGATCGAATCCCTGAGCTTCATCAACTCGGAGCTGCATAAGACCTTCACGCCCATGTTTCGCGCCGACGCGCCCGAGGAGAGCAAGCAGTACGCCCGCAAGAACCTGACGGCACAGCTGGACTACACGCAACGTGCGCTCGGCGAGCGCAGCTTCCTCATCGGTGAGGTGTTTACCGTCGCCGATGCCTACCTGTTCACCGTGCTGAGCTGGGGGAGCTACGTGAAGCTCGACATTGGCCAGTGGCCGCAGCTGCAGCGTTATGCGCAGCGCATTGGCTCCCGGCCGCACGTCATCGAGGCGCTCAAGGCGGAAGGGCTGGTCAAATAGCCAGCGCGTGGCTCACGCTGGTTTGCTGTTACCATCTTCATGACTCCCAGGTTCGCAAGAGGACGCAATGGCTACCAAACTCAGTAAGCAGCTGAAGCGCGAGATCGACGTGGACGGCAAGCCCTACATGGTCACGCTTTCGCCTGAGGGCTTGAAGCTCACCGAGAAAGGCAAGCGGCTTGGGCGCGAGCACAGCTGGAAGTCGCTCCTGGGTATGGAAGCGGGCGCAGCCGCCGCGCCGGCCCCCTCGTTCGGCGAGCTGACCTAAAGGCGCCGCCGGTTCCGATGCCAGAGGAGAGCCTGCGCGAACTGCTGGTTCGCGTGCGCGAGCGTCTCGCCGCAAGCGGTGCGCACGATCACGAGGCGCGGCAGCTGCTCGGCACGGTGATGCGCGATATCGAGCGTGCGCTCGGTGCGCACGACTCGGCGGCAAACGACGCCGCCGGCGCGGCCGTGGGGCATGTGCCGCGGCTCGAGTCGCTGGCCGTGAAGTTCGAGGCCGGGCACCCGGCGCTCGCTGAAGCGCTGCGCGAGCTCATCGACGCGCTGGCGAGGGCGGGAATCTAGTCGGTCGTAAACATCGCGGCCTTCGGGGTTGTCGCCAACACCTTGGTCCGCGCGTCAGTCATCCATCAGGAAACTGCGCAGCTGCTCGCTGCGGCTCGGGTGGCGCAGCTTGCGCAGCGCCTTGGCCTCGATCTGGCGGATGCGCTCGCGCGTCACGTCGAACTGCTTGCCGACCTCTTCCAGCGTGTGGTCGGTGTTCATGTCGATGCCGAAGCGCATGCGCAGCACCTTGGCTTCGCGCGGGGTGAGCTGCGCCAGTACCGCGTGGGTGGTCTCGCGCAGCGACTCCATGGTGGCCTGATCGATGGGTGAGGCCACCGAGGTGTCCTCGATGAAGTCGCCGAGGTGTGAATCCTCGTCATCGCCAATGGGCGTCTCCATGGAGATCGGCTCCTTGGCGATCTTCAGCACCTTGCGCACCTTGTCCTCGGGCATCTCCATGCGCACCGCCAGCTCCTCGGGCGTCGGCTCGCGGCCCATCTCCTGCAGCATCTGCCGCGAGATGCGGTTCAGCTTGTTGATGGTCTCGATCATGTGGACCGGGATGCGGATGGTGCGCGCCTGGTCGGCGATCGAGCGCGTAATGGCCTGGCGGATCCACCAGGTCGCGTAGGTCGAGAACTTGTAGCCGCGGCGGTATTCGAACTTGTCGACCGCCTTCATCAGGCCGATGTTGCCTTCCTGGATGAGGTCGAGGAACTGCAGGCCGCGGTTGGTGTACTTCTTGGCGATGGAGATCACCAGGCGCAGGTTGGCCTCGACCATCTCCTTCTTCGCGCGCCGTGCCTTGGCCTCGCCGATCGACACCTCGCGGTTAACGTCCTTGATGTCGTTGATGCTGAGGTGATAGACCCCCTCGAGCTGCTCGAGCTTCTTCTGGCGCCGCTCGATCTCGTCCTTGAACTTCGCCAGCGGTGCGGAGTACTTCTTGCCGGCCTTGACGTGCTTGCTCAGCCAGCGCGCGTTGGTCTCGTTCTTGGGGAAGGAGGCGATGAAATCCTTGCGCGGCATGCCGGCATCGCGCACCGCGATGACCATGATCTCCTTCTCGAGCTGGCGTACCTCGGCGACGTGCGTGCGCAGGTTGAGGATCAGCGCGTCGAACATGCGCGGCGAGAGCCGCAGCTCCATGAACTCGTCCGC
>Ga0210383_10006521_pt1 | contig 10177 bp, 10 predicted proteins | sample IncBWC14OmetaG_FD_160072 | JGI IMG/M metagenome (GOLD analysis project Ga0210383, IMG submission 160072) | Forest soil microbial communities from Barre Woods Harvard Forest LTER site, Petersham, Massachusetts, United States - Inc-BW-C-14-O ...
AACCTCTTCAGCTTGTTCATGAGTTATCTGATCCACCTGCCATGACTCTCTCCAACTCATTCAGGTACACAATGTGCACGAACTCACCACTACCTTCCACAGCTCATTTGTGGGCTCCGTGGCCCACCCCCCAATGCCCATGACCTCTCTGATTCATTCAGAAGGTATGCAAAAAGGATCAGATTATCGTAGGATAGGATTAATAACATCCATTGGATTTATCTAGGATAGGATAGGATTGACATAAATAATGTCCATTGGATTTGCCTAGGATAAGATAGGATAGGATTGGGATGGACAAGGATTATGATTGGATTGGCTGTGCGGAGATAAAGAAATGGCCTTAGAAATGTAAGAATGAATTAATCCTATACTACTTAGAAATTAAGGTAAGGATTGATTGTACGGGCACCAGATAGTGACAGAGGCACTGTAATAGATTTCCTAAATCAAGAGCCTTTTGCTTCTGACATGGACTGACTCTCTGGGAGCTCTCTGGAGGTCCTTTTTGGGGGGTTCTTTCTTTTACCCAGCCTGACAGCTGGACCTACCCACTATCCCATGACGTTCAATCATTATCCTGAGACCCCCTCAAGCATCGGTAAATTCTGGCACATGATGTGGGGAGGGGGGGTCCTGAGATGACCTTAAATGCAAAAAAACACAAAAAAAATTACACCATTACAGAGCCTATCCTATGTCACTGGGACATGGTGGTTTTCACTTTCCAGAATGGTAGAAGAAGCTTAAAATCATTTTGTTGACACTCCAGCAACAACTTAACCTGATTTGGCAACAAGTCACATGACTTTATATGCCTGCAAGCCAAAGTGGAGGTAGCTCAAGGTGATTGCATGGGAATCTCTAGTCCATGAGGTTCAATTTTATCTTAAACAGTAACTGTTGGCTGGAAAGGATGTAATTTTGAAGTCAAGCCTATCTTGAGAATTGAAGTGCCTGATTAAGTAATGACAGTTAAACAACTCAAGGTACCTCCATCTTGTGGCAAAACAATTGGGGGATTTTGACTAAATTTAGACACAAAATTCTATGTTTTGTAGATGAACTACACTGACTGGCAGGTGTGCTGCTTTATAAATTCTATTTAATACAGCTACATTCTTGTACCATATGTAGGGATGCCGCAGTTCGGTTCTGAACCAAAGTTTGAACCTGAACTTTTCAGAACTGGACCAAAGTTCAGACCAAGGTTTGGTGGTTGCACAGAACCGGACCACAAGTTCAGTTCTGGGTTCAGGCAAGGTGCAAAATCTCTGAACATTGCTGAACCTGGTTTGAACCAAACCTTTTTTTTGAACTTTTAGCAATCCGGACAAGATCTGGAGGAGGATATTGTGTGTTGTTTGTCAAGGCCATGTGTACAACAGTTTGAGCAACCATCAAATTGTCAACTTTAGACTTGCTTTAGACCTCTGAGCAGTCAGAGGCATGGTTGACATGCTTAATGGTAGGTGTTAGATATTGTATTGCTGTTACCACTGCTGCCTGAGTCATCCTTTAGATCTCACAACTATTGTGAGGGCTCTTCACAAGTAAGTAGTGGTCTACCTAGCTTCAAATTGTTTTCCAGCGTTTTCCATATAAAAAAAGTTCGGTTCTGGGTTCAAACCCCTCCTGAACCTGAACTAAGGGTCTGGTTTGAAGTTCAGCCAATTGGCCGAACTGAACCTAAAGTCCGGTTCTAGGTTCAAGAAAATCCTGGAAGAACTGGACAGAACTGAACTTCAGCAACCCTAACCATATGACTGATGAGATGTCAAGGTATGGTCTTTAAACCAGTGGGTGTGACTTTGCAAATGAAAGCAAGCAGTTTGACACCAATTTCATAGTGGCTGAGGTAAAATGTAACATAGAAGGGTGATTAGGGTCTTGCTTAATTTAGTAATCATTTCCGAAATAGGCAGGAGAGGGGGAGCAGTGGCTTTCTGAGACCTTAAACACAAAAAACAACATCATGTAGCTGAGTTTTTTTTTGCATACCCCTTGGACCCCCTTGAAGATACTACAAGTTCTGAGCCCATAGTACAAACAAAATGCAAATGCATTAGAACATAGTATTTTGTCCATGAACATTGAAGACCCTTCATAAAGGTGTTGTGACTTGATCTTGACTGTAAGACTCTCGCTTACAAACCCATTACATAAACCACACTTTACTTCCGTGACTTCCCATTCCGTAACCTTACTTCTTACTTTCACTATCTCTGCTTTGAATCACACACATTCATCTCATTACTCATCTGAGCTTAAGTGTACACTTGTGCCTCAAATGTGATGTGGAGGATGCAAGAGACCACCTATTGGAAGCTAAGTGCCTGCAGGCATTCTATGTGAATCAAGACAGGTCCCCGGAAGATTCATTCAAGATCGGAGATCACATGATGTTATCAACATTACATCGTTGACGAGAATTTACAGCTGGAGATCTGTCACGCATTGCTAAGTTCATTCCTCGATTTGATGGACCATACAAAATTATTAACAGCATGCCTGAATTCTTGGCATATATGTTGGATTTGCTGAACTCGCCCAATATCTTTCTGACCTTTCATGCTTCACAACTCAAATGCTTCACCGAGAATGACACAATCTTATTCCCATCACACAAACATGCCAGCCCTGGCCCGATCATGATGTCAGATGGCATGGAAGAATATGTGATTGACAAAATCATAGACGAACAACATAGAGGCAGGGGGCACCAATACCTTGTATGTTGGGTTGGATATGGGCCTGAAGAAGACCAATGGTTGTTGTGATGTAAACTCAATGATTGTGAAGCTTTGGACACCTGGCAAAAAAGGGAGGGGGCTATTGCGTGACAGTAGCTTTTTCCCACAGGGTTTTGACACACCTGTCCGCGGTTGATGTTGAATTTCTTTTCTTTTGTTCTAAATTATGACACATTAATTTTTTCAGGGTGTGGAGGAGTGTAAGACTCTCGCTTACAAACCCATTACATAAGCTACACTTTACTTCCATGACTTCCCGTTCCATAACCTTACTTCTTACTTTCACTATCTCTGCTTTGAATCACACACATTTGTCTTGTTACTTGTCTGAGCTTAAGTGTACACTTACATTGACATGACAAACTAATATGCAAGATGGAGGATATATTGGATGCATTAATGACAGTGAGGGGAAAATGGGTTACATTAGGGACAGTCAACTATGGTGCTTCAGCCTGGGGGTACACTTCAGGTCACACTTCAGCTGTGGCTTCAACTTTGACCATCCCACTTCATTATGAGATATATTTTTACAATTTGAAAAGGTAGTATAACAAACTCCAATATGATATGATACAGCAAGTGAAGGAAAAGTGAAGCCACTTCACTTTGTCAAAGCACCTCCAGAGGTGCTTTGACACTTCAGGTGCACTTTGCTTTTTCAGCGCTTCAGCAGTCCAAATTAGAAAAGTGCCTGAAGCATCACCTGAAATGTCCATAGTTGACTGTCACTATTTATATACATCCAAGTCGAGACATAGCAGCATGTGCTATTATTTGGCTACCTTCAAGTTCATATATACAATAAAACACTTTGTGTACATCATGCATCCAGGAATACTTTGGCTCAAAATTCAGTGGAGTTTGTCGCCATCTCGGCCTCTATCAACTCTACCGTCACCGGTTTGATTTCAATCCTCTTTGCAGGAACAGAGTAGACCGGATTGTCGCGATCCCAGGACGGTGCGAACCGTCCTGTCCTGACTGTACATATTTTGTTGAGTAGGTCGATGGTCATTTTCTGGCAGTTATTGTCATAGATGTTATACCGCCTATGCATGGCAGCTATCACATCCATTCCTACATTAATGAGAGAAAGTCAGCCAGACGTGCACGCAAGATGACAGGGAGGACTAACCAGCCTGTCTGATGGCTTGATCATTCCAGGTTGTAACACCAGCATGATCTCGTGCGTAGGTGGAGAGGTCATCCTCGTTTTCGTAGGCATTGTAAACATTAAACCCGCCAACAGAAATTGCTGGTTCGGGGACTCCGGTTAGCTGATGACAGTATGAGCCAACTATGACACCCCAATGCAGCGACCACTTGGGCGCATTAGTCAAGCCCAAGAGATCCCTCAACCCGTCACCACCAACAAATCTAGATCCAACATAGACATCACGAGGGGCTACGTCTGTCCTGGCCTCGCCGCTGGGGATGTGTTCTTTATTGGTGAATATCTTTCGCGCAACCCAGGCGCCTGGATTCGGGATTATGCCTGTTATGCGATCCCCGACTTCATCTACTGTACTGGACACAGTTCTCCATGCGCCAAGGAAACCGTCGATGATACCGAGGCCAGGGGCGGCCAAACGGACAATGCCTTGGACGCTGGAAATACATGAGCGACGCCTTATTAGCCGAAGCCGTTCAAATAACTCACGAATCAATCGGGACATCAATATCGTAAGGGGGTTGAGACAACCTGACTCGGGATCAGACATGATGGAAAGGGAGAGTCGGGGAGAAACATACTCGTGCGCTTCCTTCTTGGATCGAGTAGTCACAGAAATCTTGACCAAAACATGATTGCCCTGGCGTATGCAAGAGCTGATCTCTGGCCCAAGGCGAATTTGGAGATGGGTTCCTTCTTCGATGACCCCTCCAGTGCCTACCCAAGCGCAAGGCTCAACGGTTTCGGTATCGAACTTGAGCATGAGCGACGGGAACAACGGGGGTTGTACGCTGATATTGGAGACATTTTCACGGACCTCTGAGTCGGGGCTCAGTGTTTCGATCAAGCTGGGCTCAAGGTCCCGATTCACAGATTTCTTGTTGTCCTCGTGGATGCTGACGGTAAAAGCACACATATTACCTGATCGAGGGGCTGGTTATGTGGAATGAAAGCAGCGAGGTATTATGGCTTACTGAACATTAGTGAGTCGTGGCCTTCTGGATTGCTATCTTGTACCTTCTCTAGGAGGAGATTGTCGTCCCCGAGTGTGTACGGATGGATTGTTTTCAACAAAATGTCTCTGGGGGCCTCCGCGACATCAGGGATAGTGGCTTGGACGGCCTCGGGATTGGCTGCCAAAGTCGGCCATTGAATAGTGAAAGCAGGCGAATCGGACATGTTGAACTAGAGAGAAGCATTAGGTACTCCAATGCCATTTTATAAGCCACAGGAATGGTAGGCGGCCGAATGATAGGCGATAACATACTTGTACCTAAGCTATACATCCGGCCACTTCAAGCGTGTGAGCCCACGGGCATTACGTTCAAGAATGTAGTGTTGGAATGGGGCAGTCACGGTAGGATAGTACCTGATAGTACATACCGCATGTCGGAAATTTAAAGGGAGCGACGCTTTGATCAATTTGAATGACCTTATTAGGCCCTATTCGCCAGTCGGTTTAGGTTGGGTTAAACCTAAATTAGACTCGGCTCGACGGCTTCACATCCGCTCCAAATCTGTTGAGTGCCTATGTACAACAGCCTTCCATCTTACGTGGTCCATGTGATGGAAATATGTGGTCAGACCATAGTAATATATTATGTAACGATCACTAGAATTACCAAAGCAAATCCAATACCTCGCGAAACTCAAAAAAAAAGGCACCATGTAAGTCTGACCAGACACATGAGGAAACAAATAACAGATAATTCCATTTGAAAGGCAATTTGATTGCAAACCCAATTGTAGTGGCAGCTGGTAATGTAATCATCCAGAACTTGATTGTTCCCCACCACCAACAGAGTCCGAGGACCACTGGGCTTCCCTCCCCTGAAGAGTCCAATCAATCCGTCTCAAGAAGAAAATGCTTGAAATGAAAATTTGAGATGATATGTAACCGAACACGCTCTTGGGTTTAGTTTTAGTTAAACCAAGCTAAATTTTGGCAGAGAAGCGTTTTCCAAGCGTTTTCATCGACAGAACGTTGGATCCACGGCCAGAAGCGCTAGCGTTTCCGTTTTTGGCACAACCAGAAGCTGTTGCCAAACAACACAATAGAACTTGGTTTCAATTTCAACTTTCAAGTTGATCCAGCCAGTGCTCCTTCAATGGTAAACCCAGTATTCGTGTCGACCGAGATCCGACTTGTCCGATTCTGTGAATTCGAAGCTGAACAGAACTAACCCCCGAATCGAATTTCAATGCTTTTGTCATCTTTGCCTAGCCTCCATGTTGTGTTATTCTATGTACCAGAGACTCGGCCGCCGCGAGCAACCGGCCAGGATGAAAACCTCCGAATCACTCCAGAAAATAAGTTCACCGTGCTCATAGACACAGTACTGGAAGAGGACGAGAAATGAATGTACTTTCCGCTGGTAAGTTTTCTTGATTGTGCAACTGTACCGCCGCAAACCCATGCTGTCCTCAGCACCCACGTCCACCATATTTCGCGACATCAAACAGGCGAGCAACTTGGGGGCCCGATCCTGCCATAGGCAAATCATACAAACCAGTGCAAGTAGACTCCATGACGAGGGTCAACTGCTGGTAGATGTGGTGTTTGAGCTGAGGATACGAAATGACGTCAGACCATTCCCTTCCTGAGAGCACGACTGGTTCGGGGCAGGGCAGAGGAGGATGTGCTGATGAGTCCAACTACCACTTCTATCACATTACCGACTACTTCGCCTGAGCCACACGATGCTCACCTCCTGCTGGTGGCGGGATACGATGCAGTCGCCATCTAACTTTGAAGACAGTGTTGTTGAGCTGCATTGGGAATGTGAAGAAATGGGGTGGGATAAAGGAACTCTAGAAGCGAATGACATTGGCAAGCTACATAGCTTACTAGCCATCTGGTCATCTTACAGTATCCTACTACTGGTATACATGGAAGCAGAAACAGGCTCGGTGAGTTGGGCTAAAGCACTTTGACTTCGAAAACAAACACGCCAGAAGAGAATAAAACACGAATAGGACGGGTACAGTCCTCGTACCGAGCTTTCCGTGATACGAAGTGTCCGACAAAAGCTATGACTTCCCGCCCTTTTTCTTGGTCTTCTTTTCTTTCTCCGCCGCCGCCTTCGCAGCATCAGCTTTGGCGACTTCGTGTGCGGTATCGTTTAACCCCAACCTATTCCTTGAAATCTAGCATCGCATTAAGACTATATTCAACAGGAACAGGGGTGCGGAACTCACTTCGACGGCATAGAACTGGGATATTGCATCACAATCACAACTCGGAACTACGTCAAGAACAAATCATGCCAACTCACCTGTATTCGCGTTACTAGCGTCGAGGAAAGCATTTCATTATTTAAGCTGACAAACTATATCACATTTACACTTACCGAAAATCGTATTAGTCTCTCCATATTCCTCCCTCGCATCCATTCGAATCAGTGACCCAAAGTTGTAATCCTTGACTTTGTTCTCATACCTAAACGAGCTCTCCAAAAATGCACTTCAAACTGTAAGCAAGGAGAAGTCACGCACGATTGAATGAAGACCCGCCAGCGTTCCTTCCCCTCCGAGCTTTTCATCCAGTCCTCATCCAGCTTGACAAGCTTGTCATATGGGGGCTCAACGAGTTCCGGGAAGTCCGTTTTAGTGTGCTCGTAGATCTCGTCGTCAATTCTGTTAAGGGGATCAGATGGGGCCTCACGATCGCCTGAGACGACGGGTAAGTATACTTGGTCAATCGGAGTTCTCGTGGATGCACTTTCTCTAGCAGGTTCCAGTATGTCTGAGTGAGCAAAGCGATCGATGAATCATGATCATTCCGTCCCACGGGCAAAAATGTCTCACTTGCGCCTGCTCAACTGCTTTCACTGCGAACCTTCATTCCAGCGAGTTATATTCAACTCCCCAAGGTTCTTCATGACGCAGAAAAACTCACTGCTTCTCAATCTGGCGCAGGGTTCGTCCCTCAGCTCCCGAACTTCAGGTGCCGATCGATGACTGCTCACCTCCATGAGGTTCTGGGCATTTTGCGGGTCGAACTCTGCAGCCATTGTTTGAAAAAAAATATGCTCTAAGTGAAAATGCGTAGCAAGGCCACGTTACTACAGGTATTGATCGATATTGTCATGCAACTGGCGCCTGGTCACGGTACTAGCACAAGCCGACACGACAAAGCCAAACAGAGTTTGTTCCATAAGTACTACCATGACGGAAGTCTATATCATCTGTGAAGCAGTAGTAATGCTTCCGCCACCGCTCCCATCATCCACACCGATGCCGAACCGTTTTAGTTTCTCAAAGTACTTCTGAACCCGACTTGCCACCTGCCTCGGCGTCCTTCTCCCATTCATGGCCCGAGAGATCTGCTGCCAACTGCGAACGAGTAATCAGCACAGGCACACACAATGCGGGATGTAGCTATGTGTCCTTACCGGTTTTTCTCCCCATCTGGTATCTCTTCCAACAACCGCTCCAACAAATGCTGCTCAGAAACAGACCAGGCGAGTTTGTACGTCTCGGGTTTCGGTTTTTCGGGATCCCTCGACCTTTTTTCCAGGATAGGTTTGGAAGGGGGAGGTTCAGGGTCTGGCTCGATCTTGAGTATGATCTCATTTTGGGTTTTTCGCTTGGAATAACGACCGGTAGATGATTCGTCAAGTGTTTTCGCTCGGGCATGTGCTTGAAGTTTAGTGGAGGGACGACGAAGGCGAGAAGATTTAGTCAGTGCCATTGGGGTCGATGGTGGAGGCGTGGGCCATGTGGTGGAGGGGATAGAAGTGGAAGTTGTTGATGTATCGACGTCCATTGCTACGGGCTGTAATCTGCTCCGTCCGGTTCCTATGTGATCACGATTGTGATCCTCGTCAACCGAGATGTCCACTTCCGCACTCTCATCGTCTATGTCCCATCGAACAAACACACCAGTCGGACCCCGACTGCGGAATGGGATCGTCAAGCCGCAAGATATTATCTTACGGTTCTTGAGGTCCCTTATCTTTTCCCGCTCCCGCTCCCTTCTCTCTTCCTCCGGATCAATCTCTGCGTCCTCTTCCTCATAGTCTTCCGGTTCTGAAACTTGGGCGAACTCGGCGAGAACGGGGTCGATGATCGATCTTCGGGCATCTTTGACAAATTTCTGGAGATCGGACAGCTCCGATCGTTGGTTTGTGTGTGGTTGGTTTCGCTGGGCGTAGGTATGACGAGAGGTTAGTGCAAGGGTTTGGAGTGGAGTCGGGTCTGCAAATCGATCTCTGTTCAGTGGTTCCTCCAGAGGCAAGCTCGATTATTTAAATACCATGAGCAGTATACACAGACCAGTCAAGGTTCTCTGGAATACTGGATAAACAGTCTATCTGTTCGCTCAGCTTGAAAACACCCCCATTCAACTACGCTTGTTAGTTCGGGTACTACGACTCAGATTAGAAGACGGAGACGTACTTCGTGGCTCAAATCCGACACCAAACTATTCGAATGAGCGATAGTCTCACTTTTGAGCTTCTTAAGTTGTTCTATGTCAGACTGCGTACGAGCGAGTAAGGTCCTTTGCTCATGTATGAATGTCGAGAGCGCCTCGAGGCTGCATGACAATTAGCGGGAAAATATCCAAACGAATAGGTTGTGCGTACATCTGGGCGGGTTTATTTTCCATTGAAGTTGGGCAGTCATTGATCGAGAAGAGGGAAGAGGGAGTTAAAAAGTATTGGATGAAGTTTCTGTCTGTTACGTTTCCCACGCATACCACTCTCAAATATCTCCAATTCTATCTCCAATTTTTTTCCACCAGCGCTGTCCTCCAATTTCTTTGGCGTTCTGGATTACTGAAGCGGACATAATGATCTGAACCCTAGGACCGCTGGGAATAACCTCCAGGAACTACTACTGACCTGGACGCTAAGGACCAACCTGGAAGGTCGTCAACTGAAACCCTGTGGCTCGCATCCTGGGGACTGGGTAGATTCCAGAGAAACCGATGCTGCTCGCTCTTCTGCTAGAAAATATTCGATTACAATATGGTGTTACATCTGGTCTCCAAATTTGGTCCAATCGTGATGGCCTACTCAGGTCGACGGCAGTGGCTGCAGTACTATGTTGGTATGTTGGAACCGACAGCTTTCTCCCACAACCCAGGGTGAGCCATGCCTTGAATTACTAGGCGCTGGGATCGCAAGATGAATTTACACTGTTATACTATTACTAATCCGAGGTGACGGATCTTGTCTTGTTTTGTCTTCGTCGAACCATGGAAGCACCAGACCCTATCACTCCTCGGCAAGCTACATATCGGTCA
>Ga0210383_10006522_pt1 | contig 10176 bp, 11 predicted proteins | sample IncBWC14OmetaG_FD_160072 | JGI IMG/M metagenome (GOLD analysis project Ga0210383, IMG submission 160072) | Forest soil microbial communities from Barre Woods Harvard Forest LTER site, Petersham, Massachusetts, United States - Inc-BW-C-14-O ...
CGATAAGAGCCTGCTGCAGCAGCTCGAGCAACCCAACGGGGAATCGCGCTTCACCATGCTGGAAACCATCCGCGAGTACGCCCGCGAAAAATTGGAGGCCAGCGGCGAGGAAGCCGCGACCAAGCGCGCCCACGCCGCTTACTGCCTGGTGCTCGCGGAAGAAACGGCGACGGCCGAAAGCGGCGCGGAAGGCGCGGAAGTGCGCGAGCGCATCGCGCTCGAACACGACAATTTTCGCGCCGGCCTCGAGTGGTTGACCGAATCCGGAGACGCGGACTGGGGTTTGCGTCTGGGCGCAGCGCTGTTTCGCTTCTGGGAGTCGCGCGAGTATCTCGCGGAAGGTCGCGACCGGTTGGGCAAGCTGTTGCGCATGCCGGCGGCAGCGGCTCCCACGAAGGCGCGCGCGCGGGCTTTGTTTGCCGCGGGCGTGCTCGCCAGCGAGCAGGGAGAGATCGCCGCTGCGGACGCGCTCCTGATGGAAAGTCTGGTGATCGGACGTCGGTTGGGCGACAAGCAGGGCGTCGCCGTGTCGCTGAACGCGCGCGCCGTTCTTGCTCGCGACCGGGGTGACGTCGCGCTGGCGCTTTCGCTGTTCCAGGAAAGCCTCGGGCTGTGGAGACAACTGGGCGAACTGAAAGCCATCGCGCGCGCGCTCAGCAATCTCGCGAGCGTCCTGAAGCTGCAGCGCGAATACGAACTCGCGCGCTCTCTGTGCGGGGAATGTGGCGCCATCTTTGAAGGACTCGGCGATCGCACCGGCGTCGCATGGTCGCTCAACAATCAGGGAGATGTGGCGCGCGAGCAGGGCGATTCCGCGGCGGCGCAAGCGTTGTATGAACAGGGGCTCACAATTTTTCGCGAGCTGGGTGATCGCTGGGGAATTGCCGGCACGCTCGCCGATCTGGGAAATTTGGCGCGCGAACAAAAACATTGTTCCGCCGCGCTCCCTCTGTATCGCGAAAGCCTGAAAATTTTTCAGGAACTCGATCACAAGCGCGGCATCGCGCGCCTGCTGGAGTGTTGTGCGTGCTCGGCGGCTGTGCAACAGCAGCCCGAGCGTTCGCTGCGCCTGGCCGGCGTCGCGGCTGCGCTGCGTAAAAGTATTGGCGCTCCGCTGGCCCCCGCCGAGCAAGAGAAACTGGAGGCAATCCTGGAACCAGCCCGGCTGGCCCTGGCGAACACCGCGAGCGCGACGGCGTGGCTGGAAGGATGGAATATGCCGCTCGATCGCACGATTGAAGAAGTCCTCGTGCCCGACGCAGCGTCGCAGCCGGGCTAGCGGCTGAGCAGGGCCTGAGCCGACGGCTGCTCCTGATGGCGAATAAATTTGCGCGCCGCCGGACGATCGCGCTGGATTTCACTCTGCGGCAGTGGGGTCGATCAGATGCCGCACAGCCGAGACGCGATTGCAGGGAATCCCGGTGCGCCGCGCGTGCTCTTGCACCGTCGCTTCGTCCGGCGCCAGGTACACGCAGTACACTTTGTTGCCGGTGACGTAGCTGTGCAGCCACTGGATCTTTGGCCCCATTTCCTTCAAGACCGCCACCGATTTTTTCGACATTTCGCACAATTGCGCCTCGGTGAGGTCGCCGGCTCCCGGAACATCGCGTTCGATTACGAATTTGGGCATGAGCATTCCTTTGAAGCGTTGGCATGCTAGCATGCACTTGGAGCAGCCACAAGAAGCCCGGGCCGAAACCCGGGCCGAAGCTGCCGCCGGATTCGCACGACGATGCGCGCGAAAACGCGCGAGAAATGAGGCAACCATGGATCTTCGCACGCTGCAAAAGCCGCTGAAAGAGCAATACCGCGCCGACCCCACCTCTTCCCGCATCACCATTCGCGCCAAAGGCGCGCAGGCCGGCGCACCGATTTCCTGCTCGGTGGACATCGGCCGCGCCATCCACCAAGCCGAAGCCCACAAAGGCGTCGGAGGCGCGGGCGCCGGCGCCTGTTCCGGCGACCTGCTGCTCGGCGCGCTCGCCGCCTGCGCGCAAATCACCTGCCAGATGGTCGCCGCCGCTATGAGCATTCCCACCGAACGTATTGAGGTCGCGGTCGAGGGAGATCTTGATCTGCGTGGCACGCTCGGCATTTCGAAAGAAGTTCCAGTAGGCTTCGAAAACATCCGCGTGAATTTTGACCTCACCGCGCCCAACGCCAGCGCGGAGCAGATCGCCGCGTTGCGCGAGAAGACCGAGCAGTATTGCGTGGTGATGCAGACGTTGCTGCATCCACCGGCGCCGCAAACGACCTGGGTTCGCCACGCTTAGGCGCGTGATTTGGCACGCGTGATGAGTGACAAGTGGAAAGTGATGAGTAAGCCGAGAAGCTTCGCGCGCTGCGTCGCCCAAACAGGCCGAAATGGTGCGATTAGAAATGCGTCGGTGGTGCGGTGTGATCGGCGATTCGTCGTGCGCGAAACCTGCGCAAAGTGTGCACGCAAGAATTCAATTTTCGACCGATTAGAATTGCGCAGCGTGCGCTCGCACATTGCGCGCCCAGGCTCACGCTGTGCGCCGTCATTCGTGTGCCCGGCACCTTGGTTGCTGCGACCGTGCGTACGGCGACACCATGGCCAAGTGCTCGCCCGCGCCCCAGTCTCCATGTCGCGTCCTCCGCAGCGCCGAAAAGCGCCCCGACTCACGCTAACACATTCGTTGGTCGCTGAATATTCGTAGAAATACCGAGGAGGGTATGTGATTCTATTGCGGGGGAAGATAAATCGTTTGAGGGTGGAAGTAATTGAGGAACTGAAGAGCGAGCTGCTCCAAGTGCGACAGGGGGAAATCAAAACGATTGAAGCGAGCTCCACAAACGATGAGACCAACGACAACGACGAGACGGAACCTGTCGCGACGTAATTGACGGGCGGACCGCCCCACGGGTGGCGAAGGGTTGCCAAGCCTTCCACACCACAGTGACGTCTTGGTTTTTCCGGGTGGCACACTCTCGCCACAGTCGAGGGTGCGCGGCTGCAGCGGTACTGAGACGCGCAATCCGGACGCAAGCGCGTGCCCTGTGTACGACAGCGTACATATCGGGATACATATTTCCCGGTATTGCTCGAATCTCCATTCGCTGCGATTATCCTCAGCCGAACCGAGAATGCTCTGCGGGGACTCCGGGCTGGGATTTCGCGAGCATTCTCGGTTCGGCCACTCCTGCAGTCGTCAGCCGACAGGGAATTGACATGAGCACGAAACCAAATTGCCCGCAATGCAGAAGCATCGAGACGTCTCGTTCGCATCGGCGTGGTACAGTTGAACGTTACCTTCTTGCAGTCATCGGCGTTCGCCCTTTCCGCTGCCTCAATTGTGACGCCCGCTTCTACTCTTTCGCGCGCTTCGATGAAGAAACCTCACTGAACAACAAGGCTGCATGAGCTGGCATTTCTGAGGAATCCGAAATGATCGGGAATAATTGGTGGCAGTTATACCGGGGCGCTGTTTTTGAGATCAACCGCAGCAAAGTTTTGGATCGCGTTAAAGCAGCGGAAGACGCAATTCGGGCCCGTGTGTCACTTGGCGGACAGGTTTCCAACGATGAGCGAATCTGGATCCAGGATGCTATGGCCGCTTTGCTCGTCTTGCGGCGAGACTTGGCGCCAAGCTCTGTTGATAAAATCAAGCAGCGCTGAGATGTGTGAGGGAAGAAACGAGTGAAACACTGATCGAGGTTTGTGGAATATGTGACGCTGAAATCGAGCCAACTCGAAGAGTCGATTTCACGCTGCAAGACGGAACGACGGTTTGTGAACCCTGCTTCGTGAGGGAAACTCCCAGACGCAAGGACGATTGGGCCAACTAAGATCGCTCACGGCGGGTCGCCGACCCTTCTGCACCACCCCAACGAACGTCTTTGAATTGTCGGGTGCCGCAACCTCGCCCCCAGCGGCAGCTCAGCTGCGGACTGACTTTACGTGCTCGCGGTTACGATGATTACGCCGCCTGTGACGATGAATAGTCCGCCGACCAGGACTGCTAGAGATGGAATCTGCTTGAATGCCAGCCAAGAGATCGCTTGAGCGGTGAGAAAGAAAAAGACCACGTAGAGGCCGAGCAGTTTGCCGAAGTCCCAGGGCGGCGAGTTGACAGTCCACCCGTATGCGAACAAGACGACCGCCGCGACTGCAAACAGAGAGGCCTTTTGCCAGAACAGAGGCTTGTGAAGTCCTGCCCTGATCAATGCGTCTCCGCCCGCTTCTAGCAGCGCGGCGAGGAACAGAACGACGATGGTTGTGCTGCGTGACATTTTGGTCCTCACAAATCGATCTCACGAATCATTTTCACGAATCAAGGCTGTGGTATCTCACACGCTGGCTTGGAAAACAATATGCAAGACGCCGGGTGGCTACGTTTCCACACGAGCGGAACCGACGACTCTGATTTTAAGGGTGCCGCTGAGAACGGCGTGGGGCGTGACGGGTTCGTGAGGCGGGGTCTAAACCCCACCCTTGGCATGAAGCAGAAGAGTGAAGCATGGGGTACACGGAAATTCGACTGCGTTCGTTTGGATGATGCGGAAGGCTGGGGCAGCCGGCGCTACGAAGAAAAGGCGCCACGATTTTGCGATCGTGGCGCCTTTGGCTGGAGGCGGCCGCCTTGCGGCGAACGCCTTGGGGTTAACGATTAACGACGGATGTCATTTCCGGCCCTTGCCGCCGTTGTTGCCGCGCGAGCCGCCGCCTGCGCGGGAACTTCCGCCGCTGGACTTCGCGGCGTGCGGCGCGCTGGCGTGCGATCCACCATTGCTGTGCGATTGCTTGGGAGCGGCGGATCGTGCGGAGCGACTTTGCGCCTGTGCTGTGTTGGTGCGCGTTGCCGGGCGCGAGGCATTCTGCCGCACTGCGGGGCGCGAAGACTGCCGCGCAGCGTTGGACGAGCGCGAGTTGGACGGACGCGCGTTGTTCTGTTGGACGTGAGCTGACCTGTTCTGCAAACCCGTGACTGCATTTTGGCGTGTCGCATTCCGGGACTGCGCGGCGCTGTTTGAGGCTCGCGCGGCGTTATGGGTGTTCGAGCGCGCGGAGTTCGAACCGCGGTTGATGTTATTCGATGCTGTTGCGCCGCGGTTGGAAAATTCTCCGGCGCGCGCGGTGGCTGCCGTTCCCGGCTGGCCATGATTCACGGACGCGAACTGTGCGCGGTTCGTGCTGGCGAAATGCTCCTGCTGCTTCTGCATTCCGGTGGCGCCGATATGTTGATCGCGATTCGCCGCCATTTCCGCTTCCGTGGGACGTGCGTTGAGGCCGCCGCGTCCGCCGTTGAAGCTGGTGCGATTCGTTTCGCGGTTGTTGATCACCGTGCGGTTGTAAACGTTGTGGACGTTGTGGATGTCCACGTTGTTGACGCCGCGATTGTAGAAGAAGTGGCCGCCGTGCCAGTAGCCGCCTTGGTAACCGAAGCCGCCGTAGCCGAAGCCATAATTAATTCCGCCATAGAAGCCGACGTGCGGGCCCCAGAAACCGGCGTGCCAGAAATATCCGCCGTCGCCCCAGCCCCAATATCCGGGAGTCCAGAGAAATCCGATGCGCGGCGCGATGACCCAGGTGCCGGGAACCCAGAAGTAGCCGTCGGTGCCGTAGGCCCAGTAGCCCGGCGTCCAAATGTAGCCATCGCCCGGGCAGAGCGGCTGTGCGTACACCGGGAGCGCGGGAGGAGCGAGGGTGACGGCGACTCCGAAACCGAATGCGGCCGAGGCCGTCGGCGCGGTGGCGGGAATCGCCATGAGAACGAGCGCGAAAAGCAGAACGCGAATGATTCGAGTGTTGCGCATGATGTCCCCCTTTCCGTTCATCGAAACCAGAAACTTTACCGGCGCCGAACTCGCCTTGGTGCTGAATGGCTGGCGATTCTTTGCGCCTACTGGGTTCAACACCGGGGGTGGGCGAAAGTCGCGGTGGCGAAAACGTGTAGAAGTGGCGGAAGATTCACCTTAGTGCGTGGGGCGGGAAAGCGTAATATTTGAGGGCGCGATTTCAGGTGCTGGGGCAGCTGGGTCGAGTAGGTTTTCGTAGCAGAGAATTGGGATATAGTCCTGCGGGCAAGATTTGAAGCGAAGGAGACATTGGCGTGCGCAAATGTTTGCTGGCGTTGCTGTGTGTGATGGTGATGGTAGCTGTGATGTTATCTCCGGCAACCATGCGCGCGGGCTTGGCGTCGCGGGCGGCGGCTACCGAGAAGGAAGCGGCGTGGGATCGGCTGGCTGACGAATATTTCGACCAGGTGTATTTCAAGTTTGGGCCGAGCAACGGCACGAGCACGGGATTTCATCAATATGATGTGCTGCTGGAGGATTATTCGCGCGCGGGCATCGACGCGAATGTTGCCGCATTGCACGCATTCCACAAGCGCGTGGCGGCGGTGGATGCGCAGGGGCTGGACGAAACGCGTGTGGCGGACCGCGAACTGGTCCTGACGAATATTCAGGGCTCGCTGCTGACGCTGGAAACCGTTCGTCCGTGGGAGAAGAACCCGGATTTTTATTCGAGCGGGATCAGCAACAGCGTTTACGTGATCATGATACGGAAATTCGCGCCGGTGGATGAGCGGCTACGGTCGGTGGTGGCGCGCGAGGAGAAAATGCCAGCGACGTTTGCCGCCGCGCATGCGAATTTGCAGAACCCGCCGAAGATCTATACGGAGATTGCGCTGGAGCAGCTGCCGGACATTATCAGTTTTTTTCAGAATGATGTGCCGGCGGCTTTTGCTGGCGCTAGCGATCCCGCGGTGAAAGCAGCGTTTGCGAAATCGAATGGCGCGGTGATCGAGGGGTTGCGGAGTTACGCGGATTGGCTGAAGTCGGATGTGTTGCCGCGTTCGAATGGAGATTTCCGGATCGGTGCGGAGACATTTTCGAAGAAATTGTTGTACGACGAGATGGTGGATACGCCGCTCGACCGGCTGCTGGAAATTGGCTGGGCGGATTTGCACAAGAATCAGGCGGAATTCAAGCGTGTGGCGGCGGAGTTGGAACCCAATAAATCGACCAGCGACGTGCTGGCGGAGCTGATGGCGGACCATCCGGCGGCGGGTCACTTGTTGCAGAGTTTTCGCGACACGTTCGATGGGTTGATCGCGTTTATTCGCGCGAAACGCATCATTACGATTCCTTCGGACGTGCGCCCGATTTTGCAGGAGACGCCACCATTCATGCGGGCGACGACGTTTGCCTCGATGGATACTCCTGGGCCGTTCGAGAATGTGGCGAAGGAGGCGTACTTCAACGTGACGTTGCCGGGAGCGCACGACACGGAGGAGGAAATCGCGGGGCGCATGACCGCGTTCAACGTGGGGACGATTGTGAGCACTGCGACGCACGAGGCGTATCCGGGACATTACGTGCAATTTTTGTGGGTGCACGAGGCGCCAACGAAGACGCGGATGCTGCTGGGCGCGAGCTCGAACGCGGAAGGCTGGGCGCATTATTGCGAGCAGATGATGCTCGACGAAGGTTTCGGGCAGCCGGGAACGGGCGCGAAAGATGCGCGCGAAGCGAAACTGATCCGGTTGGGGCAGCTGGAGGATGCGCTGCTGCGCAATGCGCGCTTCATTGTGGGGATTGAAATGCATCGGGGCAAGATGAGTTTTGAGCAGGCGGTGGAATTTTTCGTGAAGGAAGGATATCAGTCGAAGGAAACGGGATTGGTGGAGACGAAACGGGGCACGGGCGATCCGACTTATCTTTACTACACGCTTGGAAAGTTGGAGATTTTGAAACTACGCGAGGACGTGAAGAAGAAGCAAGGCGCTACGTTCTCGCTGGAACAATTTCACAATGATTTCATGCGGCAGGGCTTTCCGCCGATCAAGATCGTGCGCCGGGCGATGCTGGCAGATGATTCGCCGACGCTTTAATCGGCGCAGCCCTCATGGACTCCATTGCGATCGACGTGTCGTTCGCGCTGCAATGTTTTCATGTGCTCTTCCTGGCGTTGCACGATTGGATTCCGCTGGGAACGCTGAATGACGTGAAAGCTGTGCGCGGGGCGAACCCGGGCGGCAAGCTGGCGGCTGGGACGATTGTCAGCACTATTCCGTTTGCGATACCGCTCGGCGCGAGCGCTTTCTACTTGGGGCGGGCGTATCCGCATTGGTTGCTCTGGTGGCTGTGGATCAGCTACTGCTTTTTATTTGTCGGCGAATTGACGGCGTGGTGGATTCCATACTTTTTTTACGGAGAGCCGGCGCGGGCCGCGCGCTATCGAGTGATGTTCGGTGCGACACACACGTTTCTGCCGGAGCGCAATGGTATCCGGCCGAACACGCTGCATGTGATCCTGCACGCCGCGACGGTGGCTTTATTGATTGCTCTCGGCGTGCTGACGGCTCAGCAGGGATGATCGGGGCCTGAAGCCGTGGGGTTGGCAGACAAGCGCCAGCGGCGAGACGGATCTTGCGATGGTTCGTGTGTCGCGGCAGCGTGGCCGCTGCGGAACAATGGATTTCTCACTATTGCAAGTTTTTACGGATTGAGTACCATAACATTCGGGCAACTGCGTTCCGCGTGTCCTGAATGCGGGGCGAGGCCTGTTCGACTTTCCTGTATTTGTTTCGGCCATGACCGTTGGAGGAGTGAGCGTGCGTCGGAGCTTCATGATTCCGGTTCTCGTACTCGCGCTGGCGAGCTTTGCGCCGGTTACGTGTGCACAGCAAGGCGCGACGGTGCCTGCGGCAGTTCGCGGAGCTGTGGACGTGCGACTGAGGCTTGCGGGCGGCGAAAAATTCAGCGGCGTCGCGAGCATGCGCTTGCTGACGAGCGAAGGCGTTGAAGTTGCGGAGCATAAGGACCAGATCGGTGGACGGGCGCATTTCGCGGATGTCGCGACGGGCAAATATGGCGTTGAGGTCAGCGCGCCCGGCTTCGCAACGCTTCGTCACGACGTGGAAATTTCCGACGGGCAGCCGTTTGCGACGGTTTTTCTGACCATGACGCCGGAGGTTTCCCAAGCGGCGGCGTCGCCGGGCGCTCGTTCGAATGCGAAACTCGAGCCGACGACGCGCGAGGAAGCCGAGAAATCACTGCACGCGCTGCAGCTGAAGGATTCGATTCCGCCGGTGCAGCCAAACATTACATGTCCTCTGCCCTTGGTGCTGCAGGGCGTGGAGCAGACCGTAAGGGAGCTAGTGAGCAATCTGGACCGGTTCAGCGCAACGGAGCGCGTGGAGCACTTCGCGGTACACGCCGATGGTGGAGTAGGCGTGTCTAGCGCACGCTCGTTTGACTATGTGGTGGTGGTCTCGCGCAGTGGTGACAAATGGTTCGGAATCGATGAATACCGGGACGGAGGGCTCGATCCAAGCATTTTCCCCGCTGGGATTGCCACGACGGGTTTGCCCGCGCTGGCCCTAATCTTTCACCCGAACTTCGCCGCGGAATTTAATCTTGTGTGTACAGGACTGGGAGAATGGGCAGGAAGACCGGCGTGGCAAGTTCGATTCGAACAGCGGCCGGACCGCCCCAACCAGATACGCAGCTACATAATCTACCAGAATTCTTACGCGGTTCCACTGAAGGGCTGGGCGATGATCGACGCCGGCACTTTTCAAGTGTTGCGGTTGGATTCGGAATTAATCAATCCGGTGGCGCACATCAAGCTGACACAAGAACGCATTGCGATTGATTATGCGCCGGTGCAATTCCGCACCGAGGAACAACAGATGTGGCTGCCGCGGAGTGCCGAACTGTACGTGGAGAGAAAAGGCAATCGTTACTACCGCCGACACACGTTCAGCAGTTTCCAAGTGTTCACGGTGGGGACGCAGCAAAATGTTCACCCGCCGAAGGAATCGTATGCCTTCACGAACAATTCGAATCACGAGATTTTGGGAGTGCTGACGGTGAACCCGATTCCGGGCAGGGAACTGCACGAGGTGACCATCACGTTCAAAATTCCCGCGGGCGGCACGGTGTTCAAGGTGGTGGGGCCGGGCAAGGATGTGAACTTCCCGGTGGACGCGGTGGAATCAGCGCGATTCGCGCACAACGGTCCGCCAGGATCGATTGATGCGAACGCCTACTTCGTGAAGGCGAGCACACTGGAGCTGGTGCCGGACACTGTGGTTCCTGCGGCCCAATAAACGGAGTATTCGAATCTGATTGCTGCTGCCAATAATTCCGCAGACGACCTCGCCAACTGTTAAAATCCCCATCGATTATGTGACAAGGCGCTTT
>Ga0210383_10006523_pt1 | contig 10176 bp, 6 predicted proteins | sample IncBWC14OmetaG_FD_160072 | JGI IMG/M metagenome (GOLD analysis project Ga0210383, IMG submission 160072) | Forest soil microbial communities from Barre Woods Harvard Forest LTER site, Petersham, Massachusetts, United States - Inc-BW-C-14-O ...
GCACTTCGCTCGGCAGATGGTGCGCTTTCTCCGTAATGCGACCGTGGCCAAGATTGCGGGTAAGGACTCATCCCTGCTGCAGATATCGAGTGAGGAGCGCGAGCGCGTGGAGCGCGTCGCGGAACTGTTTGGCGAAGAAGATCTGACGCGGCACTTGCAGATCATGCTGCGGACCCACGGCGAACTGGGATACAAGCAGGAACAGCGCTTCCACCTGGAACTTGGCCTGCTCAAGATGGCGCACGCGCAGCGCATTTTGCCAATCGAGCAACTGCTCAGCGACGTGGCGGGGTCGTCGGGTCTAACGAGCGGGGGCGTAAGTGCTACTCGAACTCCTGCGCGGCCTGCGATCGTGGCTTCGACGTCGGGGGGCACGCCAAATCGTCCTGGTCAGGTTTCTCCGTTCGACTCCGATTCTGCGCGCAAGGGTGGTCCCAGGCAGGAGTCGGCTTCGAATCCTGCTCCTGCCAGCGGCCCGCGCATGGTTGCGACTGGGAGCTCACCTGCACGCGTAGTTATGGGCGCGGCTGCGCCCGCAAATCTGACCGAGGAAGCTACCGACATCCAACTCGGTTCGCAGGCTGAACCGCAAGTTGAAGCGAAATTGCAAGCTGCGCCGGCATTCTCGCAGGCGCGACCGGCGGCCGCGTCGGCTCCAGCTCCAAGCATCGAGAGATTGCAGGGCGCGGTGCTGCAAGCGTTGGCGGATGGAAATCAGCGCATCCTGGTCTCGATGCTCGAAGCTGGGGAATGGTCGGTCGAGGGCAACGAAGTGGCGATCAAAGTATCGGAGTCGCAGACTGTAGTTGACATGTCGCTGGGCGCCGATGCCCGGCGGCTGGCAGTCGCTTCGGCGAGCGGCATTTTGGGCCGGGCGGTCAAGCTGAGGATCGTCCCAGGAGCAACCGTCGCTGCCGAAGGAAAAAGTAACGGCAACGCTGCCAAGTCCAGCGGGACGAACTCGGCTGTAGGTGGCCGGGGGCGCGCCGAGCAGGATGCAGTGGTTCGGCGCCTGCAGGAGAAGTTCGGCGCCGAGATTCGAACTGTGATTGATTATAAGGAGAAGCGGTAAGAATCAAGGTTTCAGAATCCCAAGGTTTCAAGGTTTCGAAACCCTCAACCTTTGAAACCTTGAAACGTGAGGTTTTATGGGTGGATTCAATCTGCAAGACCTGATGTCGAAGGCCAAATCGCAGTACGACAGTCTGCAGAAGAAAATGCAGGAGACGGTGGTTGAGGCCTCGTCGGGCGGGGGCACTGTCACGGCGAAGATGGATGGCCGCAAGCAACTGCTGAGCTTGCGTATTGATCCTGAAGCCGTGAAGTCTGGCGACGTCGAGATGCTGCAGGATCTGATTCTCGCCGCCGTGAACGAAGCCGCGCGCAAGATCGATCGAACGATGCAATCCACAGTGGGTGGGATGTTGGGCGGGCTGGGACTGGGCGGACTCTAGGCGATTAAGTCACTGAGTCAAATTCATCGACTCAATCACATTATCCTTTATGTCGAAATTTGCTGAGCCGATGTCGCGGCTGATTGACGAGTTGAAGAAGCTGCCGGGCGTGGGGTCGAAGAGCGCGCAGCGGCTGGCTTTTCACATTCTGCGCGCGAGCGACGAAGACGCCGAGGCGCTGGCCGCAGCTGTGCGTGACGTCAAAGCCAACCTGCGGCTGTGTTCGGTGTGCAACAACATCACTGATGTTGATCCTTGCGTCTACTGCACCAGCGCGACTCGCAACCAGCGGCTCGTCTGCGTGGTCGAAGAGCCTACCAACATTGCCGCTATCGAAAAGACCAAGCACTTTAACGGCGTCTACCACGTGCTGCACGGATCGCTTTCGCCACTACACGGTGTAGGACCCGAGCAGTTGCGCATCGCCAATCTCATCTTCCGCGTCGACGCCGGCAACATCGACGAGGTGATCGTCGCCACCAATCCGACGGTCGAAGGCGAAGCCACAGCGACCTATCTTTCGCAGCAACTGAAGCGGGCGGGCGTAAAAGTCACGCGCATCGCTATGGGCATTCCGGTGGGCAGCGACATTGAATACACAGATGAGATCACGATGCTGAAGGCTATGGAAGGGCGGCGGGAGTTGTGAAGAAGGTCAGCTTCCAACCCCTAGGTTTTAGCTTGTTCCAGCTTTCCTCTTCGCAGCGACGCTACTGTCTCAGATCTGTTCCAGGAAGACGTTGAGTTCTTCTTCGGCGGACTGCAATCCTTCGGGGAGCGTTCCGCGGTTGTATTCTGCCATGCGGTTCTTCCATTTGAGGAAGTCAGTGATGCTTTGCGGCTCGACGCGGACCTCGACGCGGCGCAAGCTGGCAAGCAGCAGGTTCATTTCGTAGCGGAAGCCCGTAGCGGTGCGCAGGTTCTTGGCCGAGGGATACGCCATTTCGAGTTTTCCGCGATTAAGTTCGAGCAATCCCCAGCCTTCGGGTAGTTCTTCGCGGCGTACGAGTCCGGCGGGGACCAGATAGAAGCGCTCACAACCTACTCCCTGCTGCGGTTCAAGGCGAAAAGGTTTGGCGCGGTCGGCCAGAAAATCAGAGCGCGTGACCTTGCACTCGACCAGCACGGAATGGCAGGCGCGCTTCCAGCCGATAGCATCCGGCATCTCGCCGCTGACGCACGCCTGCTCAGAGAGCACTACCCCGCAGCGGTAATGGCGCAGCCAGCGCACGGCTTTCTCGACTAGTTGAGCGTGAGTCATTAGTTCGGTTTCCGGCGGCCGGCTTCCGGTTGATGGAACGCCGGAGGATGATGGTCGTCGAAGCAACAACATTTGTATCTGGAGAATCGGGCGCTTGGAAGTGACTGCGAAGCTACTGGTCGCTTCCAAGCGCCGTACTATTATTAAGGATCATGCCCAACCCCGGTTATCTTGATCATTCCGCGATGCTCGCTGTGGCGATAGCGGAAGCCCGCAAAGGGCTGGCTGAAGGTGGCATACCGATCGGAGCGGCGATTTTTGACGAGACCGGCAAGCTGATTGGCGCCGGGCACAACCGCCGCGTGCAGAACGGAGATCCTTCGCTGCACGGCGAGACCGACGCCTTCCGCAATGCGGGACGCCAGCGCAGCTATCGCAACCTCATCATGGTCACCACTCTTGCGCCCTGCTGGTATTGCAGCGGACTGGTGCGGCAATTTGGTTTCCGCACGTTAATCGTAGGGGAGAGCCGCAACTTCCAAGGCGGCGTGGAGTGGCTGCGCTCGCTCGGAATTAAGGTGGTCGACCTCGATTCGAAAGAATGCGCCTCTTTGTTGAGCAACTACGTTCGCGCGAATCCTGAGGTCTGGAATGAAGACATCGGCGAGGAGTGATTCCGTCCCTCGCCGATTCATTCGAACGGTGACTAGAAATTGAACGCCAGCGACATCTGGATCTGCCGTGGGCTGCCAATGGTTTTGTTGACGGCGCCCAGGGAAGTGGGACAATTGTAGAAACCAGACGTCGGAGTTTGAGTGCCGCAACCGGTGGGTAATGGCGTGGTCCCCGCTAACGGGAATTGGTCATAGAACTGGTTCTGTGAGACGTCGTCGATGGGGACGTCGAAGCTGGCTGTATTGGTCAAGTTGAAGACGTCCAGGCTGTACTTGACTGAGAGCCGTTCCGTGATAGCGGTCACCTTTGCCAACGAAATATTCACGGCCCGCTGCCAGGATTGCCGGAAGATGTTGCGCTGGCCGGTGGTGAAGTTCGTCTCGAAATCATCGTTGGCGGGAATTGCACCCCCCAGATCACCCGGCTGCAGAAGCGGCAGAGTGAAGCAAGCGGGGTTGAGCGCGGTCTGATTGGGCTGGAAGTACGCGTTGGCGCCGGAGTAACCGGTGACGGCCTTGCAGCCGGGAATCACCGGAACGATGGGATTGGTGATGCCATCATAGACGCTGTAGAAGATGCTGCCCACGGCGCCGGTATAGTCGATGACGCTGTACGGTTGTCCACTCTGGAGGACGGCACTCCCGCGGATTGACCATCCATCCGCCAATTTGCCCTTCAGCGTGGCCGCGGAAAAGAACTTGGGTAACTCGTAGTTGTAGCTGAAGTTGAAAACGTGAGTGCGGTCAAAATCCGACGATGCGTAAGCCGAGCGCAAGTCGAGCGGATTGTTTCCGTTGAAGAACAAGCCCAGGCCACTTTGCTCATCCAGAGCATGGGAATAGGTATAGGAGAAGCCCACCTGCAGCCCGTGGCTCATGCGTTTCTCGATGTGCGTCTGCAGGGCGTTGTAGGCCGAAACCCCGGCGGCGGTGTAGCGCTCCGATTCTGCCGAATAGCCGAGGTAGGGAACGCGCAAGTCCACATTTCCGCCTTCGTAGTTGGCAAGGAAACAGGCATTCGTGGTTACTGCGCAGGGGACCCCGGTCGTCAGGTTGAGCGGAAGAACGCCAGTTACTGGGTCGGTCACCGTATAGCCGTAGGTATATTGCTGAGGGTACAGAGAATTCGGGTGGAGGATGTTAGTCGGCGTGGCGATGTTGGGCTGGTTGAAAGGTATGGGAATGACCCCGTGGCGGCCCAAGTTGCCGACATAGCCGATCTCGAAAACAAGATCATTCCTCGGCTGCCATTGAAAATCGAGTGTGTTGTTGATGGTGTAGGGCAGCTTGTTTGCGCGGTTATAGGTGGCAAAGGAGAAGAGTTGCTGCCCGTCAAAAATACCTTGTTCTACTCCCACTCCGGGCGCTCCGGCATGAGGCAGGTAATTGTTGATGTCCATCGGGTTCCCGGTAGGGGCGGTGCCGAGCGTAGCACCCCACGGGTTTGAGAGCGAACCCCCGGCGCCAGTCGCCGCGGTCGTGGGATCGCAAGTAGGGATGAAACCCTGATACAAGAAAGATTGGAAGTTCGTGCACGCCTGTGCATTCACATAGGGCGGAGTCTGGTTCACGCCGAACGGCCCTCCGTTGATCACGCCCTCAGCAAAGCCTGGTGAAAGGTAGGAGAAGAGTTCCCCGCGGTCGTAATAGAGTCCAGTTCCGGCGCGGACCACCACCTTATCGTTGAAACGCTTCGGACTCCAGGCAACGCCCAAGCGCGGCGCAAGTCCCCATTGCCGGCCGGTGAGCGTGGTATTACTCACACCTTTAGACGGAAACAGCTTGTTGTTACCGGCGATGATGATGCCGTTGGAGATGATGCTATCGCTGGCGTCGTCATAGGAATAAAGCGCGGGATCGAAATTGTAAATGCGGCCATACTTTTCAGTGAAGCCGCCGTCCCAGTCCCAACGCAGTCCGGCAGTCAGGCTGAGGTTGGAGCGGAACTGAAATTTGTCCTGGATATAAGCGCCTGATTGCCCGGCGCGCATGTAGCGGTTGGCGTCGCCCTGAAGGAACTTGGTCGTCGTGAAATCGTCGTTGGTGGTGACCAGGCCCTGCACGAACTGCCCAAAGTCTGAAGAAGCAATAATGCCCTGGTTGGTTCGCTCGTCGCGTGTATTGAGCTGGGTATAGGCATAGCTGCCGCCGAAGGTGACGGTGTGCTTGCCTCGCGTCCAGATGGCGTTGGCGGAAGGCATGATTCGATTCTGGAAGACCCCGGTAAAAGCTCCTTGGGAAGCTGCGCCCTGGCCGATGTTCAGAAAGTCGTTGGGCACCGGGGATTCTCCAGTGAGAATATTCACGATGCTGATTCCGGGGAAATAAGACGAGCCGAAGGTATTGATGTTCAACTGTTGCGGTGTGAACGGTTGATCGATGGTGCTGTAGACCTTCTCGCGAAGAATGCCGAGCACTTCGACCACGCTCAAATTGGGGCGCAAGCTTTGCGTATTGCTGATCGAAGCCACTTGGCTGCCGGCGTCGAGATGCTGGGTGAAGCCCGCGACGTTGGAGTAAGCATAGGGAGCGGTCGTCGGGTCGTGCTGATAATAGTATTTGGCGGAGACAGTATCTCTGGTGCTCTTGTTCCAATCAAGATTCACCACTGCCTGGTCGGCGGTGAAGATGGCGGTGCCGGGAATGGTGGCGTTCTCCGGAAAAGTTGGGGAAGGGTTGATGCCAAAGTTGGAATACGGAATCAGGTATTGGCCGTTGGGAAACTGGTACGAGAAGAGAGCCAGGGCGACTGGATTTACCGGCGCGGTGAGGGGATTCGCAATCCCCGCACCGAAATCATTGTTGGCGATGGTGTTCAAGCAACCAGCAAATGTGGGGTCCTGACGATTGGTGAAGTTACAACCCGCCGTGGACAGGTACGTGGGGTTGAAATCGATGGGCACCATCAGCCGCGAGAGTCCGATTTCCTGATCGGAAGAGCGCAGGCGCTGGTAGCTGACGAATCCGAAAAGCTTGTCCTTGATCAACGCGCCCCCTATCGCACCACCTACGGTGTTCCGGTGCAACTGGGGGACCTCTTCGTTGGCAAGAATAATGTTAGGGTCCTGCTTGTTGAAGAACGGCGCTGCATTCAGCCAGTCCGTCCCGCGATGCCAGTAGACTTGGCCGTGGATTGTGTTGGTCCCGGACGCGGTGCTCATGTCGATATGCGCGCCGCTGGTCGAGCCTTGTTGCGCGTCATACATGGAAGTGTTGACGCGGACCTCCTGAATCGTCTCCGGAGCGGGGGTCGGCAACGCCTGGCCCACCGATAAGTAGACCGATGCGGTGCCCTGAACAGGAGCGGCGTTGGTGCTGGCGACTCCAGCCACGCCGGTGTTATTCACCACGCGAGCCGAGGCCACCTGGCTGGTGCTCTTGCCGTTGAACAAATTGCTGGCGTCGACACCGTTGAGCAGGAAGCTGTTGCTGGTATCGCGCTGGCCATTGGCCCAGATCGGCTGGTTGCCCAGGCCGCTGTTGGCGCCGGTGCCGCCGGGGAGTTCAGCATTTACTCCCGGAGAAAGAATAGCTAGTCCAGTGAAGCTGCCCGTGGGTAGCGGCACGGCGTCGATTTGGTTTTTTTCCAGAATGTAGCCGTTGGTGGTGTCGACCGCATTCATCAAAGGCGCGGCCTGCACCTCCACCACCGTGCCTACCTTGCCGACAGGCAGCGTGACGTTGACCGTGGCAGTTCGGTCGGCCTGCACTGTGATGGAGGGAATCTTTTCGCTCTGGAAACCGTCGTGAGTAAAAGTGAGCGTGTAGGTGCCAATCGGCAGGTTGACGAAATCGTAGCTGCCGTTCGCGTTTGTTTTTTGGGTGCGCGTGAGACTTGTCTGATCGCCAACGATGGTCACAACCGTATCCGGCAGAACGCTGCCGGTTTTGTCGGTGACCGTACCGGTTATGCCGCCGAGGGTCTGTTGCGCGTTAGCGGATGGTTGAAAAGCAACCAGCATCCACGCGAATGATACGGCCAGGAGAGCAGCGAGTCCGATTCTCTTTCTCTTTCCCATCGACATTCAGTGACCTCGCGCAAGTCTGTAAGCTCGCGCGTGCAGGACTGCCTGCCGATGGTCAGACCACCGCGACTTGTTCCAAAAACTATTCGGCAGAATTGGATTGTGTGTCGTCCGCACGCAAAACGACTGACCGAATTTACACGAGTTCCCTAGGGAAAGAAAGCGTTCCGTTAGTCAAACTTTCTTTGACCTAGATTAGATATTTTTATCGCCAAGATGAACTCTGCAGGACCGGGCCGTTGCCACGGGCTTCTCGGCCCGTCATCGCCCGGCCAGCGCGGCATCTTTTTTGCGGCCGCGAAAAACGAACCACAGCAGTCCCGCCATCAAGTAAGCAAGATAGATATAGGGCAGCTTCCCATAAGGCCCTTCGGGGACGGGATAGAAATTTCCGATCAGCGCGAGCAGCATGGCGAGTCCCGCCAGCCATGGAACAACTCGCGCGCCCGGACGAAAGACACCGTGGTCGCGCAGGTAACGCGGCAGCGCGATGCAAACCAACGCATAAGCCACGATAAAGCCATAAGTCGCGAGCGAACCCAACCAGCCGTAAACATCCAAACCACTGGCGCCGCGGGCCGCCAGCACAGCTACAGGGAGCAGTGCGGCAATTCCAGTGATGACGACCGTCCGGCTCGGAGTTTGATTTCGCGTATGCGTCTTGCGCAGAGAGTCGTGGGCGAGGCCGTTGTGCGCCATCAGCAGCAACACACGCGCCGCCGCCGTGATGCAGGCCAGAGTTCCCGCATACATGCTCACGAGCGCGCCGAGATCGATCAGCAATCCCAGCACCGGGGCGCCGGCGACTCGGGCGAGCAAATACATGGGAGCCTGGCTCGTCCCCAGATCCTGGCCCACGGCGTGGAAGCCCAGCACCTCTGCGTAGGCACAGACCGTGAAGAAAGCGCCGGCAAGAATGGCGCTCTGGATGACGGCGCGTGGGATGGTCTTCAGCGGATTGCGCGCCTCAGACCCCAACGTGGTCGCACTCTCGAAGCCAACAAAGCTGAACAGCGCCAGCACCAGCCCCAGGCGGAGTCCGCTGCCCGTCATCCCATGGAGATGTAGTTGTTCGGGGTCCAAATGCCAGCGATGTCGTACCAGCAACAGCGTGACCACGACCACAATCACTGTGACCGATGCCGCCTCGATCCACAGCATCAGGCGGGCGGAGATCTTGACGTCACGGTAAGCGATCCAAATCGAAACACCGGTGACCAACGCGGCCAGCAACACCGCCGAGTACACATGGCCCGTCGCATCGCGCAACAATAAGTTGGCATAGTGATAGAAGCCACCGATCACGCTGGACCCCGTAGCTACGTAGGCGAGCAGAAGACTCCACGCAACGGTTGCGCCGAGCCATGGGGGCAGGGTCATCGAAGCATACGTGTAGAGGGAACCGGGTGAGGCCGAATGGCGCGCGTAGCGGCCGATGCACACCGCCACAAGCAGGATTGCCACCGTGGCCAGCACATACGCGAGCCAGGTGCCGTTGCCGGCCAACGCGCAAACCAGAGGGATGGTGGCCGCGGGCGTGGTGGTGGGAGCCATCGTCGAAACAGACTGGGCCAGCGTTTCCATGGGAGAGAGAATTTCGCGACGCAAGCCGTAGTCTGCGCTTGGGGAATACGCTTTTACAGGCCGCTCCATGCAGTGCAGATCCTTCCAAATCAGACTGGGCTGGGATTGTACAGTACGAGCCGCACGCGGTGGTTGAGGGTGAAAATCTGATCTGAGATCTGATCTCAGAAGTGTTGTATTATCTTGCAACGTTTCGCCTGCCATGAAACTTGATACACAGTTGCTGCAGAGCCTTCCCAAAGTCCTTTTGCACGAACACCTCGATGGCGTTCTCCGCCCGCAGACAGTTATCGCCCTCGCGAAAGATTCCAAATACAGGGGCCTTCCGACTGACGATCCCGGCGCCCTTTCGCAATGGTTCTTCCGCGGAGCGAATCAAGGCAGTCTCGCAAAATACCTGGAAGGGTTTGCGCATACGATTGCAGTGATGCAGACCGAAGAGGCGCTGCAGCGGGTCGCGTACGAACAAGCCGAAGATCTGAGTCGAGATGGCGTCCTTTATTTCGAGACGCGCTTTGCGCCAATCTTTCACACCCAGAAAGGCTTGACCCATCAGCAGATTGTGACTGCGGTGTTGAAAGGACTGGAACGAGGACGAAAGGACTTTGGAGTTTCCTCCGGTCTGATTATTTGCGCGATGCGCAGCATGAACACGTCACTCGAAATGGCGGAGCTTGCGGTCGATTTCCGGGCGCGCGGAGTTGTGGGCTTTGATCTAGCTGGCGAAGAAGGCGGATATCCGGCGAAAAAGCACGTGGACGCGTTTCATTACATCCAGCGCGAAAACTTCAACATCACGATTCACGCCGGCGAAGGCTACGGAAAGGAATCGATCTGGCAGGCAATTCAATATTGCGGGGCACACCGCATCGGGCACGGAACGCGACTTATCGATGATATTGCCGTGGTGGACGGAAAGGCAGTGAAGTTGGGCGATCTGGCGCAATACGTTCTGGATAAGCGCATTCCGCTGGAGATTTGCCTGCTGAGTAACGTCCACACCGGCGCCACGCCGAGTCTGGCAGACCATCCTTTCCGGGTTCTTTATCAGGAGAAATTCCGCGTTACGCTCAACACCGACAACCGCCTGATGAGCCGCACAACCATGACGCGGGAATTCGAAGCCGCAGCCGAAACCTTTGGCTTGGCTCTGGATGATTTCGAGAAGATCACGATCAATGCGATGAAGAGCGCTTTCTTGCCTTACAGAATGCGCTGTGATTTTATTTATTCCGTCA
>Ga0210383_10006524_pt1 | contig 10174 bp, 8 predicted proteins | sample IncBWC14OmetaG_FD_160072 | JGI IMG/M metagenome (GOLD analysis project Ga0210383, IMG submission 160072) | Forest soil microbial communities from Barre Woods Harvard Forest LTER site, Petersham, Massachusetts, United States - Inc-BW-C-14-O ...
CTATATATCATAGTACTTCAGCCAATATCTGCAAATAATGATGCAATGACAGAGTGAAAAAAAGGAAGTTCTTGGGACAGTGATGTGCAGGCAAGGGGAATTAAAAGTGGATGTGGGAGCATTTGCGGGAGGTCTTTACTTCATGTTATTGACTAGGCTCATTCGAATTGCTTCTCCAGGTACTGTCGAACGATAGCCATCACTTCACGTCTGACTGCAAGCGGTATGGAGGCTAAGAACAGTGAAATGTAGGTGACAGCCAAGTACAGCAAGCGGTCGAACCGGAAATAGCTCAGAGTTGACAACAGCAGTGGGTGTAAATCAGACAAGGACACTCACTTTGCGCATGGGGGGATAACTCGTCTAACAAAGTCTGAAAGGACAGAGGTTCCATTGTCCTCGCTCGTTCTGAGAAATTATACGGTTGCAGAACTTCAGACTGGGATCGGTTGATGGAAGATACCTTTACAACGATGTCTCAAGTCATCCGTCCATCCGCTTTCGTTAAGTTTAGAGTTGAGAAGTGACTTGATTCTATAATTAATAACTTGAGAGATGTTGCGAGTAACAAAGCATGAAAGAATTACTCATCCCACTCTCCGCTCTCCACCAATCGTCGCTGCAATTGGGCATAGAGAGCATCAACTTCGGAGGGTCCAGAAGTGGCAGCGACAGACATGGGAGAGTAACGGAGAGTAGCAATGCCACGTGACTCTCGGACGTTCGGGTGAACCGGGATTGAGAGACCTGAATTTTGAAAAGTATCAAGTACATAAGTACCAGCTCAGCCATCCGTTGATTTGCTGAGACCATGAGTGGACCGGGTCCGACGATGAAGAGCATCCAGAAACGCTTCTACACTGTTCTTCCTCGTGTTGTTACGTCCACAACCACACCCTCCTCACTACGAGTTCGTTCCAACTCCGTGTCATCTTCTCGCTCGCTCTACACAGGCACTGGAAGCTCAGCCGTACTCCCGCTCGCATTCTTCGACTCTCCCCCACCAAGTTCTCGTCCGGGAAATTCCCAAGTGCTATGCACAACCCGTCTCCCAATTGAAGCAAAGGGCCAAGTCGAAGGCCAACCAATCGCTTCCAGCCAACAGGGCAATGGTGGTCAATCCACTGGGAACCCCCCTTTCTCGCCAGCACTCATAGCACCACAGCCCAATTCCTCCCTGACGCCATCCTCTGGACAATACTCATATTTCCCATTCTCCCCGTTCTGCACGATTCCCTTCTACACGTATCTTCCGTCCGCCTGTGACAAGCGTCCGTCTCCCAAGCGCCAACGTCTGCGGTATCAACTTAATGTAGGAGCCTATGGGATTCCGAAACGATGTAGAAACAACATCATAGGCGGGCGGGACACAGAAGGAAATAGCACTTCGATTGGAAACGGAAGGTTGTTTCATACACGTGCATGCGACGATGTCAATCTCGCAGTCCAAGTCGGCGAAGACGCTTACTTTGTTCGGGATAATGCCATGGGAGTTGCAGATGGCGTAGGTGGTTGGGCCAGGGTTAGACACTCAGGTATAGTATTCTCCATCTTTAACAATCATCGCGTTGTTCAACTATTTAAACGCTTTCTCTACCGGCAGGCCTACCCCCACGATCCTCTTCTTCCCAAACCCCAAGCGCCCTCTTTGCGAACCGCCTCATGCATTTCTGTTCCGCAGAAATAGAATCACTGTGCCAGACAACTTCCCCAATACCCATACCCACCCTCCGCCCCTCCTCTCCTCGCCCATCAAATCCACCCAGAGATCCACGACCCAAATTTCACTCCTACAATCCCAAATCCCGACCTCTTCCAATGCTCAGCCCAAACCCTATCCCGTTGCACTGGTCCGATACAGCCCCTCCCAACCCTAGCACCTCCGAGCAACAAGACCTCGAAAACGCCCTCGAAGAGCTCGAAGAAGGATTAGATGTGCTCATGATCCTCGAACGTGCGTATGAGCAGACGCTCAAGGCCCATATCATTCCAACTCCAGATCCTCCCCCTACACCATCACAAAGCCCCTCAGCCTCTCCGTCTCAAAATTCCAGCATAGCCACTCAACCACTCCCAATTCCATCGGTCTCCTTCTCTTCCTCATCATTCAAATTTTCATCACCGTCGCCACCAAAAGGCGCCAATCCAGGCACTATTCCCCTTCTTGCAGGATCATCCACAGCCATCCTTGCCGTTCTCGACGACGTTCCACGACAATCTATAAATCCGGCGTCTCTCTTAAAGACATCCACTAAATCGGAACAAGAGAGTTACGATGCAGTTATCAAAATAGCGCATATCGGCGACTGCATGGGTATGCTCGTTAGAGGTGAAGACATTGTTTGGAGAAGTGAGGAAATGTGGTGGGGTGTAAGTCCTTTTCCTTCTTATTTTTTATCTCCTCCCCTTTGTCTTTTCATAACTCACTCGCCCGATCTGCATCCCACAGTTCAACACCCCAGTCCAACTGGGCCCCACCTCCCCCTCATCCCCCTCCTCATCAGCTCACCTCTTCACTCTTCCCGTTCAAGCAGACGATATCCTTATCCTCGCCAGCGATGGCCTAAGCGATAACCTGTGGGATGAGGATGTCGTCGACGAAGTTGTCAAATTTCGCAGGGAGTTTCTTGGAGAAACAAGCGGCGTTGTGAATGGTTTGGATGGTTCAACTGCAGGGCTATCAACGGCCACCGAACGTATTCTTCGACGGCGCACACTCGCAGGTATGTTAAGCGAGGCTCTCTGCTCGCGCGCGCGACGCATTTCCGGGCGGCACGCCACAGAGGAAAAGGAAGAGAATGAGATCCCCTTCGCGAGGAGGGCGAGGGAGCAGGGGAAAACGTTCAAGGGAGGGAAGAACGATGGTGAGTCTTCAGCACCATTTTGTGTATTGTTAGCTTTTGGGTGGTTTCGGTGCCTGACAGGCCTGTCTACCTCTTCCGTTTCCGTTTACTTTCGTTCATATCTATCAATTTGTTGGTTTCCTGAGTGATTTACTCATCCCCTTGCGCATCTAGATATCTCCGTCATTGTAGCCGTCATTTCACCTGCCACTGATCTTGTGCAGCAAAACCTCCAGCTCTCGTAAATTTCATTTGTGACCCCATTCATTCCACTTGGCCTTTCAGATCAGCTTCAGCATTGACCGCATTGTACACCCACTACAAATTAACCAAATATGCACATGTAAACATGTATTGTCGTTTTAGACTCTTAAATAAGGGGGGGCGTCTCTTCTACCTATAAAATGGTCGCAAACTGAGTACTGACCGTAAGTAGGCACGAGAATGCACACGTGCACGGACCTCTGAACTTGTTGCGGCACTACTAACACAGCATTCCCTCCAATTCTGCTCAGCTTAACTACAATTCACCATTATGGAAGGCTGGAGTAAATTACAGTCCAGCATCGGCAGCCTGAACCTCGGCCAGTCCGCCGGCAAGCTCGCAAAGGGCTTCAACTCTAGCGTCCAAGCCACCAAAGAACGGCTTGGTCAGGTCGCCCCAGACGAAATCACTGAGCTCCCTCAGGGTACGTCTAGCAATCTATCTGCCTTGAATATTTTTAATGACCTGTACACAGAATACAAGGATCTCGAAGCCCGCGTTGATGCGCTTCGCGCGGCTCATGTCTCCCTACTCAAGTATGCTTCTCTTCTCAGTTGTCCTCATCATTTCTGACACTGCCCACAGAATAACTAAAGTGTACGAGACCGAATCCTATGACTACCCGACCCAAATCCAAGAATCCATCTCCGAACTCTCCACATCTATCGGCTATGGTATCACCAACTTCGCAGCAACTAACCTCAAAGGTACCAACCTCCCCTCACCGTCTCCCGTGACGGCCCCCGCCTCCCAACATAAGACCCTCCCTCACGCTCTCGGTCGTTCTGCAACCACTGCCGCTACCTCCCTCCAAGCGACCAATGCTGGCGCGGAAGACAAGCTGGGCAAGGCGTTAGGGCTATATGCTGCTGGGTGGGACAAGATCGCTTCAGCGAGGTTGCATCAAGACGCGGCTATCCAGAATAATTTCTTGCATCCGTGGCAGACCACATTAACGACATCCGTTGCGGTCGCTCTGAAAGCACGTCAGGCAGTACGTGTGAGCCGGTTGGAGTTGGATGCTGCTAAGCAGGCGTGAGTGGTACTTTTTATGTCCCAAGTCTTGATTTTTCAGCCGTGTTCTCCGCAGCCTGAAGAACGCAAACCCCGCGCGACAGGAGCAAGCTCGTCTCGAGGTGGAGAATGCTGAGGACGATCTGGTCCAAAAGACTGAGGTCGCCATCACCCTCATGAAAACTGTCCTTGAGAACGTGCGTTCTCGTCTTTTCCGTTATCCGTATACCCGATGCGACATATTTCCTGTTCAGCCCGAACCTATCAAGAACCTCAACGAACTTGCCAAGGCTCAGGTACAGCCCGATTGTCTCGCATTTTTCAACGCTCCCTAACGTAACGGTTGCCCCCAGCTCCTATACTTTGCCGCAGCGGCCGAATCACTCTCCTCCATCCAGGGAGAAATTGAGGAACTTAGCGTTGCAGCAGAGGGTGAATACAGGTGAGGTGCCGCACCTCCACCCAACGGCCCCTTCTAGAGTCAAAGCTAACGAATATACACCAGGAAGTCCCGTGACCACTGAAGTTCCACTCAATTAATCCGATATTCGTAGAGAATTGAATGGACAATGACTGAGAGGATTCAATTGGCTTCTACTTTTCTTACTTTATCTGATATCTGATTCGGCTTCCGTTTTTCGTTTCTCGTGCGTACGTGGTTGATGTTAATTCAAGAAACGAAGGCGAAGCTGAAGAGAAATCCTGGCTGTATTGATATCGATATTCTTACGAGTTCGTTCATATATTTTTCGTTGACTGAGTGTGGAAGTATCGATGAGTTCACATCATGATCCCCACCCCCACTCCTGTGCGTGCCTCCAAACACACCTATCGCATCCTCACAGCCTCCGCATAGACGTACTTACAACTTCACCCTGGTCCATCAATTACTATAGATTTCCCCCGTCAAGTTGACTTGTGGTCGTCTTCGCAATACCACTGCACCAGGAATGCTTCTTTGAAAAAAGCCTTGCCTGGTCTTGAGAAAAAGACAAAACTTTACAATGACCTACCTTTTCAAAATGAGGATTCATAAGCTCGCCGCACAACTCGACGCAGAATCCAGACACCAATGACAATTTGCTCCAATGATGCTAATACAAGCGTGAAGATAAAGTTTACACCTTGTAGCGCCGTCCGGTCCTCGTAAAGAAGGTTTGAAGAACATAAACCTGGAATCTAAGACAACACGGTAAGGCTATGTATGGGCGAGGGGAAGAAATGATTGACCCACACAGCCATTCCGATGACAGCCAGACTTTCGAAGACTGCATACCAGAATAGGCGACTGAAGAAGAGTCAGGCGGAGGTTATGGCGTCGAGCTGAGAATCCTTACTTTTGTGTAGATTTCACCATAGAAAATCCGCGATTCTCTCGTGTATGGAAACTAGAAGATCACTATGTAAGCAATTATCTCAACCCAGGTGAGGAAAAACAACCAACTGCTTTTGTGTTCGTTTAATATTCATCAACATCCCATTCAACCGGAATATACTCTCCTCTAGCGCGCTGGTATGTTCTGATATCTGACCCGGTTTCGCAGGTGCCTCCCGCCGCGGTTCGCTCTCCACCATTATATCAAAGTCGACCAGCTTCTCAGTGAGGGTCGACATATCATTTTCGAAGCAGAATGCGTATTCCCCCACGGTATTGGCAGTGAGAACATAGTCACCTTGGCGCTCACGAAGGCCATCCAGGATGATCTTGTCGTTCGGATCTTTGACGTCAAAGTCGATGTCGAATGAACCACCAGATTGAACCTGACGAGTTGTGGAAAGGAAACTGTAAGAACCGAGTGTGTAGGGCTTAACCGACAGTACATGGCACGTACTGCGAAATAGAACTACAGCCAGTATCAGAAATGAACGGAATTGATGTGTATACGAGAAACCCACTCCAATCTTCTCGCCAGCCTTGTCAACGTCAGAATAGAAACATAATCGTTCATTCGCGGCAATGGCAGTAGTCAGGGCTGAGCCCCGAGCCGACAGTGATAGATGCAGCAAAAAAACTAGGGAAGAAAGAAAATGTAGCAGAATCATGGTCGAATTAGAATGATATTGCCACGAGCTGCAGCTGGCGGAGATTAAATTAGTACCATATGGTACAAATAACACGCAAACAACGCGTCGGAGCTTGAAGTCCAAACTCGATTACGAACTTCACTGACTCTACGCGACAGCTTCCTCTGTTATTGACTAGGCAGTACTAACGCCATTATGAACGCCACTGGGAAGCGTTGGTATAGGCTTCGGCAATGGAATTCATATATCCGAATCCCACTGATTGTGCAAATTTAAACAGTTATTCCGCTCTTAATCCTCCAGCATCACCTTCAGAAGCGATCTGTCGGGTTCCATGTACGCCTAGGCCTTTTGCTGACTGGCTGAACGACTCGCCTACCGAAGACGACTCCCTAATGTTGCAATATCCTCGCCTTTCCCCAACACCTGCTGAGGACGAAGCGCAAACAGAGGACGCCAACATGAGTTTACTATATCCTCCGAGTTCTACGTGCGATGACCAAATTTCTTTCTTCCAATATCCACCTGCTTTGCTCGTTTCTGGCGATGTTCTCGACTCCTCCCACGACCCCCCTGCAATTATCCGAACTCCTCAAATTCACCAACACCCTTCCTTTAATTCTAACTCTGCGCTCTTCACCCCACAAACTCAAATTGCTCTCGCACCACCTGCTCCTTCTACCCCAACTTCTTGCAAGGCAACAGATCCGACCACACCTAGATCACCTGCTTCCTTGGCCTCGCATTTTAGCATTTCCCCCCTTACATTCAAACATGTCCAGGATTTTCATCATACACCATTCGGGAAGCATTACGGACTATCAACTGATTGGATGATATCCGAGTCTCACATCTCTCCTGTCCTTCGCACATCTGCCGCGCCGCTCCATTCGTCTTTCGATCCTCAAGATCTGCATTCACTCGCAATGGCAACGGACGACAGCAGGACCCGTTCTCCTGGTGGGGTCATGGGAATCACCTTTATGGAAAAGCTTCGCACTGCTCGGCCCCCTGCTTCCCCTCCCTCTCGTAGTTCTGCTCTGACTAAACCTGTGATCCGAGTACCTCAAGGTCATCCCACCGATTTACTTTCCCTTCCCTTTCACTCTCCTAGCAAAGCATTCAACTTGTCGAACACCAGTGACACCAGTCTTCCAATCGCCCCATCTCCTGCGCTGGCTCCAATCAAAGAAACAATCAACGCGCTCCAACATTTCAATACTCCCACACCTCTACAGGAGATCTTCTCTCTCTCTCCTCTAACACCCCTCACCCCTCTGACGCTCCTCCCAACCGCTACCTTGCCAATGGCTCCAGTACGCAAAGTTTTCGTCCATCTCGCACAAGGCAAGAATTCCAAGAAAAGGGGATTATCTACCCCTGCCTCCCCAACACCATTGCCTCGCCCTAAGAGGGTTCGCTGTAACCGAGGTTCAACTAATGTCGATCTATCCCAGGCCGCCGACCATATTTTGTCGCCTCAAATAGACACACTACCCGAGCTTCGCATACCTCGTGCTACTTCTCCGTCTACTTCCACTCCTAACTCCGTCCCCTTGCCCAGTTTCACTAATCGTACTTTCCCTCTCGACACCGTCAAAATCTCCCCGACCTTCCATCTCTTCTACCGGCGCTTTCCCGCAAGCTCCTACTTCCAACCGACTTGCTCCGAGTACATCTCATCTTCGTCGCCTAAACACGTCTATTTATAACGTTATTCGATTTCAGATCACCCTGTTTCCTCTTCAAGATTCGACACCCCGGCGGGACTTACAACCCCCCCCGCGATATCTTCGACTTATACACTCCGCGATTTGTCAAAGGGAAGGGGAAAGACAAGGTGGGGATCTGTCCCATTTGCATCGAGAGCGTTGAGCGCGGTGGAGAGGACAAAAGGTTGTGGCTGGCTATGAAGTTCTCCGCCTTCAAGTGGTTCGTGATGTCCTCCCAGTTGAACTTCAAAGCTAACATTACAACGGGTGGCCGCATAGAGTATATTATATCTCATCCAACCGCCCATAGTCATTAATAACCTGTTCCCCCAGCTACCACATGCAATACGGACACGGTATCTTTTAATGATTAATCTTCTTTTGTCCTCTCTCCTTACCTTTTTTTTGTTCAGGTATTTCCGCAGTCACGGCCCGCCCATTTTCGCCCCCGATAGCTTTCAGAATCGTTGCTAGACCATCCCCAGGTAAAAAAGAGAAATCGACGATCCAAGAAGGTATGTGTCACAAGTGCCACAAGTGGGTCGTCATTGAGGGCATCAAGGATATGGAGATTAAAGTATATTCGATCTCCTGGTCTTTGTGTCTGATCCTAATGACTGATATTTCGTTACTCATTTATTTTAGGTCAAGGAGATCTTCTGGTGTGTCTGCTTTCGACTGGAATTTTATCGACTGAAGTCGAAATTGCGCTAAGGTGGAAGCATGCTGCTACATGTCATCAAGGTTCGACTATCAATGGGGAACGGGACATCTATACGGAGGACGATGTGTACAATCGCCTGATACAGCTATCCTAGGGAAGGGTTATGTCTTCTGTAGTGCAATCTGTGTAATGCCTGTGTCCGAAATCACAAATTTGATCATGTATTCAATTTGATCTGTAGTTCATTTGCAATTTCCGATCCGTAAAGTTGTGCTTGTGGTACATACACTCTTTGACCCACTCATGTCCTTCCCTGTCGAAGGATAAAACGGATGGAAAGGATGGGCATTATTGAACACGTGACTGCAAAAACACACGATGTGACCCTCACCCTGCGGTAGAATATAAATGATTTTTTTGTCATTTTATATGTGATTATTTTACTTGATATAGAAATTGACATAGAAATTAGGTTTATCCTTTTTGTAGAAACAGGGTTTTTATGTGTTTAGCTATTGTTTTCAGGTGGAATGAAATTAGTTCTAAAATTTTCAAGGAAAACTTAAACTTAGGGACTAATATCAGGTTACCTGAAATTAAATATTTCACATGCCCCAAAATTCTAACTGATACATATATTAAGTTTCAAAGCCCATTTCGGGAACTCTGAAACAATAAGTTTCACCCTTGATTTCAGAAATCCTTAAATGGACACTGAAAACAAAAGTTTGGGTGGTCCCTAAACTACCTCCATTTAGTTTAGGGACCACCTAAACTTTGTTTTCGGTGTCCATTTAAGGATTTCCAAAATCAATGGTGAAACTTATTGTTTCAGAGTTCCTGAAATGGGTTTTGAAACTTAATATATCAGTTTAGAATTTTGGGGCATGCGAAATATTTAATTTCAGGTAACCTGATATTAGTCCCTAAGTTTAAGTTTTCTTTTTGAATTTCAGAATACCTGAAATGGAAAATTTCAGAACTAATTTCATTCCACCTGAAAACAATAGCTAAACATGTGGTTTCGGTAACAATTTCAGGCGTGCCAAAACTTTTAGTTTTGATGCTGGTTTTGGTGCCCCTAATGTTTGCAGCAAAACTCAAAGTTTTGGATTAGTTTTCAGTACAGCTGAAATTTTGTTACGAGTCCTTATGTTTACATAAGAAAGACTCATTTATACACCCAGGATCTGCCAAAATTTTAAGACACCATAACGCAAAAGATTGAGCACCATGGGAAAGTCTTTACTGACTCATGTGACAAGTGTGAAAAAACACTGGATGGCCTCCGACATGAGTAATACGAAACCATAGACAAAACCTCTGCACAGTGTATTCTATGCATAGCATTGAATGTATCTAGATTAAAATAAAATATATTGCTTTGAAAACAGCCAAGAGCAAGCCATGATATTGTTTTCAACCAACTTTCCTCATTTGTTAATATGACTCATGTGACTCGTGAGTTTACTGACCGCTATTGTCACACAACTCATCCACCACCCTCGACTTCATCACCTTGACAACCCTCCAACACTACCCCTGGCTCCCAAACGCAAGCTGCATGTCCATTTTATAGGGTTTGGTGTTGGGATGGAGTCTTTTTTATGGTGATTCTGCCCACAGGTAAGCAGTGAAAATTATTTTCTTT
>Ga0210383_10006525_pt1 | contig 10174 bp, 6 predicted proteins | sample IncBWC14OmetaG_FD_160072 | JGI IMG/M metagenome (GOLD analysis project Ga0210383, IMG submission 160072) | Forest soil microbial communities from Barre Woods Harvard Forest LTER site, Petersham, Massachusetts, United States - Inc-BW-C-14-O ...
GGCGGACTTCTCGATGTAACCCACTGCTTTCGGATTGGCGGCGACGGCCTTCTTTACAGCGTCCGAATCCGGCAGTTGCTTCGGCGGGACGCCCCGGCCGGTAAAGAGGATCCGTGACCAGATCGCCTTGATTTGCGCGCCGTCGCGGCCCGTCACCTTTTTATAGAACTCCACGTAAATTCCGGATCCTACAGCTTGATCGACGGGTACCCAAGCGTCGCTTCTGCCGAGATAGAGGTCGGCAACCTGTTCCTTGCTGATCGGTGCCGCCGCGGGATTGACGATTACGACGATGTCTTCCGCATGAACGTTAGCGGCGGCGAAAGCAGCGAGGAAGAGCGCGCCAAGCGCCGGCAATTTGACGTGACGATTCACAGTGGCATGCGTCTTAGAATACGAAGTCCATGGTCAAGCTGAGTACATTGGCTTTGTCGCCGACGCGGGCAGTGGGGTCAATCTCGGCAAACGAAGCGGAGTCATCCAGGCTGTCGATGGTCACCTGCTGCAACTGCAGCTTGGTGTCGAGGTTCTTGGCAAAGTCCAAGCGTACACCGACCGCTACGGTGTGATCGTTACCCAGCGACTTCAAACCGGACGTACCTACACTTTGGGCGCGCGTGGTGGAGTAAATGGCATAGGGCGCGAAGCGCCCGAGCCGGACGCCACCACTGACATACCAAGCGAAGAAGTCGCCAAAGAATTTGTCCTGGCTGTAGTTGCTATCCCCCATGACGAACCAGGCGCCGGGATCATACGTTAATCCCGCGCCCGTCACCCGGAGCTGAACCGGCGGCAGCCCCGAACCGCTGTACTTCTGATACACCAGACGCAAGCTGGTGTCGCCATATTGCAAGGTGTCGCTCAACACCACGACGACCGCTGGGATGGAGGTAAACTCCACTCCTGGCAAGTCCACCGAGGTGCGTCCCCATTGAGCTTGCAGATTTTGTGTGACGCTGCCGGTCTTCACTCGGTAGAGCACATCGATGCCGTCGCTGTAGAGACCGGCGTCCGTGTAGGCGATTTCGATGGGTATTCGTACCCAGGGCAGGGTGTAGCCCACGTTTTGCGTGTCGGAGTGCTCGTAGGTCGGCAAGACCATGCGGCCAAGGCGCACCTTGAAGTCCGGAGTGATCTCGTACTGGAGGTTGGCCCACTCGATAGTGGGTTTAAATTGGCCGTTTGCGTCGTCGCGCGACAGGATTTGCACCACGCCGCTGAGTGCGTCGGTCAGCGTGAAATTGGCTTGGATGCCCAAGTCGCTGTCCAGACTGGCGCTCCAGCTGCTATCGCCCGCTCCGCGAGGTTGAACCACGTTCCCGATAAAATCCGCTTGGCTGTAATCGGAATGAACCACGCCAAGTGTGCCAAATCCGCTGAACGTCACATGCTGGTCAAGCGTATCAGCCGTGGCGTCCGCGTGTGCCATCGCTGTGCCGAGCACGAGTATCAAGGCGATCACCGGCAGCAGTTTGAAATTCATGGGAGCCTCGGACCGTTATGTGACGCCTGCCTGCGCATGATCTTTAGAAAACGAAGTCCAGCGCCAAGCTGAGTACGTTGGCTTTGTCGCCGACTCGGGCACCCGGTTGAAGATTGGAAAATGAGGCGGGGTCGTCCAAACTGCCGATGGTCACATGTTGCAACTGCAGTTTGAAATCAAAGTTCTTGACGAAGTCCCAGCGCACGCCGGCGGACACGGTGCGCTCGACACCCAGTTGCCTCAGTCCGGATGTACCCATACTCGGTGCCTGTATGGTCGAGTAAACGGCATAGGGTGTGAAGCGGCCGAGCCGCACGCCGCCGCTCACATACCAAGCAAAGAAGCCGCCAAAGTATCTGTCTTGAGTGTAGTTGCTGTCCCCGGTCACGAACCAAGCGCCGGGATCATGAGTGAATCCCGCGCCGACGAGCCGAAATTGGACGGGCGGGAATCCCGAGGCGTCGAACTTCTGGTACACCAGGTGCACGCTGGTATCGCCATACTGCAGAGTGTCGCTGAATAGCGTGATATGCGTACGCGCGGCGCCAAACAGTGCTCCGGGCAAGTCCTCTGTTGTGGTTCCCCACTGAAGTTGTAGATTCTGGGTGACAGCGCCCGTCTTCCAGCGGTAGAGCACATCGAGGCCGTCGCTGTGTTCCGCGGTATCGGTGTAGGTGATTTCGACGGGTACCCGTACCCAGGGTAGGGTATAGCCCACGTTCTGACTCTCGGAGTGCAGGTAGGACGGCAAGAGTATGCGGCCAAGCCGCAGCCCCAAGTCCGATGTGAACTGGTAGTTGAGGTTGGCCCACTCGACATCAGGCTTGTAGTTGCCGTCCGCCTCGTCGCGTGAGAGGACCTGCACCACCCCGGTCAGTGCGTCGGTCAAAGCGACATTGGCTTGGAGGCCCAGATCGCTGTCCGGGGTTTCGCTCCAGCTGCGGCTGTAGCCCGCCCCGTGCGATTGATCCACTCTGCCGATAAAATCGGCTTGGCTGTAGTCGGAATGTACTACGCCCAATGTGCCGAATCCGCTGAACCTGACATGCGGGTCAATCGTATCAAGCGCGCCGTCCGCATGTGCCATCCCGGCGCCTACGCCTAGTGCGAACATCGACGTGGCGATCATCGGAAGCAAGTAATCGGACATTGACCTTCCCGGTTGTTGCGGTGTGATGCAAGCGGGCTTTGCCGGGATTGCCGGCATTCTCTCAATTGCCAGCGTACGGCCAAGGCGTCCTTAGATGCCGGCAGTATGTGCTCATCGGCACAGAGGGAGCGCAGCTGACGCACACTTTGGGAAGATGCTTGACTTCGTGCCTCACGAAGCTGTTGGGGAAGCGGCTCGGCGATGAAAACGCGGCGTAAGGTATCGGCGACACGCCGCACTACTTGAGCCCACCGATGAGTCGCGTCGACGGCGCACCGGAATCTGCATTTGCCCGAGTCGTGCGGCGATGTTTTTCCAGCGGGATGTTGGTTATGGGGCCTGGCACACGGCGACGCAGCCAGATTCTGTTAGGTTGGGCAAGTTGGTAGGACTGCGGATTTTCCCGGCCCCCCGACGCCGCCCAGATGGCGAGCAAGGAAGGGGCGGTGCCGGTCTCACACACATTTCGTCGCGGATTGAATTGGGTCGCCGAACCGGCGGTCCTGTTTCCCGTGATCGGCCTGCTCTTGCTGACCGCCATTTGGGGAGCGACCCTCGGGATCCTCAAGCTGAAACATTCCGACGCCGAGCACGCTGCGTCGGTATCCAGCCGTGAGCTGCTGGACACTTACGAGGCCCAGGTCGCGCGCGCACTGCACGAAATCGATCAAACCCTGAATCTCGTCAAGTATTCGCACGAAGGCGACGGGAGACACCGCCCGCTCTCGGAACTCAGGGACAAAGGATTGTTGCCTCCGGATTTGGTCTTCAATGTGAGCATTGCCAATCGTCAAGGCATCATCACCGACAGCACGCACGCGCCGCAAAAACATGACGTGTCCAATGACGATTTCTTTCGCAAGCAATTGGCAGGCGATGCCTTCTTTATTGGACAGCCGGCGCGGGATACGACAGTCGATGGGAATCTGTACTTCAGCCGCAGGTTGAACGCGGCTGACGGCACTTTTGATGGCGTCGTCGTCGTCGCAGTCGGCGCTTCCTATTTCGTCAGTGGTTATGAGACTGCAAAGTTGGGCGAGCACGGTGTGCTGGGCATCGTCGGTAACGACGGGATCATCCGGGTCAGGCGTACCGGAGAATCGGAGTTCTCCGGCGACAGGATCGATTATGCGTCCGTGATAGCCCGTTCCGACGCAGTCGACCGGGACGCTGCGATCTCGACCAGCAGCTGGGACGGGGTAGGGCGCTGGACCAGCGCTCGCGAGCTGTTCGGCTTTCCCCTTGCCGTATTCGTGGGCCTTTCAGCCGACGAGCAACTGGCAATCGCGAATCGCGAAACGCCGACCTACCTGTGGCGCGCAAGCTTCGGCAGCATCCTCGTCATCGTGCTCACGGCTCTGTTGGGGCGCCTGAGCTGGCAGCTCGCGCAGAGCCGCATTCGTGAAGGCGAGACGCAGCTCGCCAATCGCGCCAAGGATCTTTTCCTGGCCAGCATGAGCCACGAAATACGCACGCCAATGAACGGCATCATTGGCACGCTCGATGTTCTGCACCAAAGCAGCCTGATCGCTCCGCAGTTGGAATTGGTCAATCTGATTCGCGAGTCGGCGGACTCGCTGCTGAGGATCATCGACGATATCCTGGATTTTTCGAAGATCGAGGCGGGCCGATTGGATATTGAGCACCTCCCCATGTCGGTGGCCCAAGTTGTGGAGAAGTGCTGCAATTTGGTCAATCGCCTGGCGGAGCGCAAGGGAGAGTCACTTACGGTATTCGCGGATCCGGCGATACCGGCAATGGTGCTGGGGGACGCGTCGCGGCTGCGGCAGATACTCATCAACCTCATCAACAACGCCATCAAATTCTCCGGCGGTCGTGAGCGTCCGGGTCGGGTATCGGTGCGCGCTGTGCTCGTCCATCGCCAGGTGGATAGCGCGCTGGTGGAGTTTCGCGTGACCGACAACGGCATCGGGATGGATAAAGGAACCCTGGCGAGGGTGTTTACTTCGTTCACTCAGGCCGACGCCTCGACGACGCGCAAGTATGGAGGTACCGGGCTGGGGCTCGTCATTTGCAAACAATTGGCAAGCCTGATGGGCGGGGAAATCGCCGTCGAGACGAAGGTGAACAAGGGATCCACATTTACGGTGCGCGTGCCCTTCCATCTGGCGCCGGAGGGGGCCGATGCTGCGCACAGCGCTTCGGAGATCAAGGGACTGACTTGCCTCGTCGTAGGGAGGCATGCGGGCCTTGCCGGCGACCTGGCCACGTACCTCGAGGCGGATGCTGCCTCGGTCACGCGCGTGCCGGATCTGGCTGCCGCTCGCAAGTGGAATATCGAGAGTCCACACGGACCGGCCGTGTGGGTCGTCGATGCCAGCGAGGATCTGCCCATTGCGGGCGAGCTGCAATCCGCCCTCCGGGCTCGCGGGGATCCGGACCTGCGAGTAGTGTTGGTGGTCGTCGGGCGCGGCCAGCTGCGCATTCCCCGCGCCGAAGCCGATGGCGTCATCATGATCGACGGCAACGCGCTCAATCGTCACGCGTTGGCCAAAGCCGTAGCGATCGCGGCGGGGCGGGCCTCCGCGGAGCCGGAAGCGCCTTCGGATCAACATAGAACGAGCCGAGCGCCAACGCCGACCCGCGACGAAGCAGTCCGGCAACACCGGCTGATTTTGGTGGCTGAAGACAACGAGATCAATCAAAAAGTCATCCGCCAGCAACTGGATCTGCTCGGCTACGCCGCGGATGTTGCAACTACCGGCCGCGAAGCGTTCAAGCGCTTCCAAAGCGGCAACTATGCACTGTTGTTGACGGATCTACACATGCCTGAAATGGACGGCTACGAGCTCACGGTGCAAATCCGCGTGGCCGAAGGCGGCCGCGCGCGGATGCCCATCATTGCGCTGACCGCGAATGCGTTGCGGGGTGAATCTGAACGGTGTCTCGCTGCGGGCATGGATGAGTACATGAGCAAGCCTGCGCCGCTTGCCGCCCTGGCCGCCGCGCTTGAGAAGTGGCTCCCGGCCGCCGATCCCGCGAAGGCGTTGCCGGAATTGCCGTCACTGCCGGTGCAAGTGAGCGTTCTTGAAGCGCTGGTCGGAACCGATCCGCAGCTCATACAGGAGTTCCTGCAAGCGTTTGGCGTGAGCGCCCGCCGGTCGGCCGCGGAACTCGCCGAGGCGTGTGCGAAGCAGCGATCGAAGGACGCTGCAGAGATCGCCCACAAGCTAAAGTCCTCCGCCCGCTCCGTGGGCGCCTTGAGGCTCGGGGAGCTTTGCGCGGCAATCGAGGTCGCGGGGACCGCGGGTGATCCGGCGATGTTGACTGAGCTATGTCCCGAATTTGAAAGGGAGATGGGCGCGGTGGACGGCTATCTACGTTCACTGCAAGCGAGCGATGAGTCAGTCGAACGGTGTGCGTGAGACCCCCATGAAGGCACTGGATCCAACCAGCACGGGAATCGTCCTATTGGATGATGATCCCTTCATGCTCAAGCTCCTGACCCACATGTTGGCACAACTCGGTTACACGCGCGTCGTTGCCTGTGACTGCGGCCAAAAGGCCCTGCAACAAGTCAGCCGGACCCACGAGGCGGTTGACCTGATCTTTCTGGATATCAACATGCCCGGGATGGACGGGGTGGAATTCATTCGCCGACTGGTGGAGTGCCGGTACGGAGGCAGCGTGATTCTGGTCAGCGGCGAAAACAGCCGCATTCTGGAAAGCGTCGAGAAACTGATCGGGGCGCATCAGCTGATCGCCCTCGGCTGCCTGCAGAAGCCGGTAAAGCCGGGCGAATTGGCCAGTTTGATGAGCAGGCTGAAACCCAATGTCGGCGATCGCGGCCTCACGTGCGTCAGCCAAAATTCATATACCGCGGAACAATTTCGTGCCGCCATTTCTCATGGGGAGCTGGTCAACTACTATCAGCCGAAGGTGGCGCTCGCGACGGGGGAAGTCGTGGGCATGGAGAGCCTGGTACGTTGGCAGCACCCCGTGGATGGACTGATATTCCCCGACCAGTTTCTCGGCTTGGCCGAAGAGCAGGGTCTTCTCACCGAGGTGACCAGGATGGTCCTCTTCGACGCCATGGAGCAGGCAAAGGCTTGGTCGCAGGCGGGGCATCATATACCGGTCGCCGTCAACGTATCGATGGATGATCTGACCGCACTTGATTTTCCGGACACTGCTGAAGCACTTGCCGCCGCGGTCGGCGTCGACCCTCAATCATTGACTCTGGAATTGACTGAAGGGCAAGTGATGCGCCAACTGAGCACCGTGCTCGATGTGCTGACTCGCCTATCACTCAAGCGCTTCCGCCTGTCGATCGATGATTTCGGCACAGGTCACTCCTCCTTGGCGCAGCTGCGGGACCTGCCATTCAACGAGCTGAAGGTGGACCGTGGTTTTGTGCATGGCGCGTCGATTGATGCGACGCGTGGCGCCATCTGTAGCGCTAGTCTAAGAATGGCACACCAGCTGCAAATGCAGGTGGTAGGGGAAGGGATCGAGGACCGGGACGACTGGAATTTCCTATCTGAGTTGGGGTGTGACGTCGGCCAGGGCTATTTCATTGCGCGACCCATGCGTGCGGCAGACGTGGTTGACTGGATCCGCGCCTGGGGCGCAAGACCCGACGCTACCCGCCTGCTGACGGCATGATGGATCATGACAGCCGGGACTGACCGCCGACCCCGAGTGCTTTGCGTAGACGACGACGCCTTCATGCTAAACATTCTCACGCGGACCATTGGAACAGACTACGAGGTGCTGACCAGCAGCGGCGGAGCGGAGGCATTGCAGCTCATAGAGAGTTCCGAGCCGATCCAGGTCGTAGTCTCCGATCATCGAATGCCGGGTCTGTCCGGCGCACAGTTGCTGCAGGCGCTGCGCGACAAGCACCCGTTGATCGTGCGGATACTGCTGACTGGCGAGACAGATCTTGTCGAGGCTGTGGCCGCCATGAATCAGGCGGGGTTGTTTCGATTTCTCCTCAAACCAGGCACGCGACCCGTGCTGCTCGATACTCTTCAGGCAGCGGTCGCGCAATATCAATTACAAGTCGCCGAGCGTGAGCTGCTGCAGAAGACGCTGATCGGCACGATGCGTGCCCTGAGCGATGTCCTCGCGATCGCCAATCCCACCGTGTTTGGCCATGTCAGTCGTATACAAGAGTTGGCGCTCGGGGTTGCACAGCAATTGCAGCTGCCCGAGCTATGGCCGCTCGAGTTCGCCTCCGTGGCTGCACAGCTAGGACACATTGCTTTGCCCGAACGCACTTTGGGTCGTCTGTATGCGGGGGAAGCCCTCTCGCCTGCGGAGAGCGTCCACGTTGCCCAGTCAGCTCGCGTGGCCGAAAGTGTGCTCAAGCGGATTCCCCGCCTGGACCCGGTCGTGAACATTCTGTCCAGATTGGCGGCTGGCAGGACGAGCGATGAAACGCGCGCCCCCGAATCGATTGGTGCTGAGATTCTGCGAGTCGTGTCCGCGTACGAAGCCTTGGAAAGAACGACCCCATCGCGCGATACGGCGGTTCATCGTCTGCGTGCACAGGCGGGTCGATTCGATCCAGAGGTGCTGAAGGCGCTGACCGGAATGTTGGGTCTCGAGGATTCGGGCGATGAGACCATCGACGTGGCGATTGGTCGAGTTTGCATAGACATGATCGTCGCGGAGGACCTCCGCACCCGGACCGGTGTCCTGCTCGTACCGAAGGGCTATCGCGTCTCCGAGAGTTTCGTGGCCAGACTCGGAAACTTTAACCAAGACCTTCTGCCCGCCGTGATCCGCATGCGGAAAACGCCTCGCTTGACGCCGCACTCCGTGGCAGCGCCCGCACGAAGGTGATGGGGGGGCGGTGGCGCGCCGCGCCACTGCCGCCGGCACGCGGCCGACCGGGCCAAACCATTCATCGACTCTTCAGCCGCAGCCCATCCATCAGGAGGTTGATGAGTCGCCGCGCGCTCGCTTCCCAGCCCGCTTCCGGATTCCCATAACTCACTCCGACCATCGCGCGCAGCAAATCAGACGCGTCGATATCTCTGCGCACATCGCCGCTGGCGATCGCGCGCTTCACGAGCGTCGAGATTGCATTTGTGATTAGTTCTGCGGAAGATGCATGCAGCGTAGAACCGCGATTTGCCGCGGCTCCCAGCGCCGGCGCGATGATGCGTTTGGTGGCAATGTAGTCGACGAACAAGTGCATCCACTTATGCAACGCCTCGCCTGCTGGTGAGGTCCGAAGCAGCTGCGGCACGGCTTCGGCCAGCTGCTCGACTTCCCGTCGATAAACCGCTTCGACCACCGCCTCTCGGGTGGGGAAATGCCGATAAAGTGTGCCGATGCCGACGCCGGCGCGGCGGGCGATCTCCTCCAGGCTCACAGTCAGTCCGACGTCCGTAAATCCCGCCTTAGCGGCGTCGATCAGGAGCTGTCGATTCCGGGCGCTGTCGGCGCGCGGCTTGCGTGCCTGGGGCGTTGGCTTTCTTTTCGCGTTGATCGTTCTGCTCCTCACATGGCTCTTGCAAAACGGAGGGATCCTCCGTATATTAAGCGGAGGTTCCCTCCACTTGCAATTAGACCACCTTTGCAGGGTCCAACGGTAGGGCGTTGTGGAAAACAGCGAGGATTTGACCATGAGCAATTCATTTGGAGCCACGTCGACCACTGACGAGGTGCTGCGCGGCATCAATTTGAACGGAAAGCGCGTACTCGTCACCGGTGTTTCCGCGGGTCTCGGCGTCGAGACCGCGCGCGCCTTGGCGGCACACGGGGCGCAAGTCGTCGGCGCAGCGCGCGACTTGTCCAAGGCGCGGGCCGCGACTGAACAGGTCCGCGCGCAAGCCGCGAGCGGCGGCTCTCTGTCGCTCGTAGAACTCGATCTGGCGTCTCTCGACAGTGTGCGCCGCTGCGCCGGCGGGTTGCTCGAAGCGGGTAAGCCCTTCGATGTGATCATTGCCAATGCCGGTGTCATGGCGTGCCCCAAGGGCAAAACGATCGATGGCTTTGAGACGCAGTTCGGGACCAATCACCTCGGGCACTTTGTCCTGGTGAACCGCATCGCTTCGCTGCTCAAGGCCGGTTCGCGCCTGGTGAACCTGTCTTCCGCAGGGCACCGATACGCGGATGTCGATCTTGAAGATCCGAACTTCGAGCACTCGCCCTACGAGGAGTTCATCGCCTACGGCCGCTCGAAGACCGCAAACGTGCTGTTTGCAGTTGAGTTCGATCGCCGCCATAAGGCGCGTGGGGTACGGGCGACGGCGGTGCACCCGGGGGGTATCCGAACCGAACTCAGTCGGCACTTGACGCCCGGGGCGTTGGAGAAATTGATTGCGGAGATCAATGCGCGTCAGCCCCAAGGTGCGGCGCCCTTTAGCTATAAGAGCATTCCCCAAGGCGCGGCGACCTCTGTGTGGGCTGCCTGTATCGCCGATGCCGAGGCGATTGGTGGTCACTATTGCGAAGACTGCCACGTGGCCGAGATCGCCTCAGCCCCCGGCATACGCGCGGGCGTACAACCCTACGCCCTCGATCCGCAACATGCACAGGCGCTTTGGCAGGTGAGCGAAGAGCTG
>Ga0210383_10006526_pt1 | contig 10174 bp, 9 predicted proteins | sample IncBWC14OmetaG_FD_160072 | JGI IMG/M metagenome (GOLD analysis project Ga0210383, IMG submission 160072) | Forest soil microbial communities from Barre Woods Harvard Forest LTER site, Petersham, Massachusetts, United States - Inc-BW-C-14-O ...
CCTGATGGGGATGAAGGGCAAGCTGTTGCGCCCGACGCTCGTGCTCCTGGCGAACGCCATCGACGATCACCCGGGCGCGTCGGCGACGACCCTGGCGGCGATCCTGGAGTTGATTCACGTCGCGACTCTCGTCCATGACGACGCGGTCGACCACTCCGTGCTCCGGCGCGGCATGCCCACGCTCAATTCGCTGCTCGGCCACCAGATCTCGGTGATCGCCGGCGATTTCTTGTACCTGCGGGCTCTGAAAGAGTTGGCGCGGCTCGGTAACGTGGAAGCATTGCGAATTATTACCGATGCGTCCGACGAGATGACTCGAGGCGAGCTGACGCAGCTCACGCGCGATGATGCCTTCGCGGTCACTGAAGACGACTACGAGCGCTGGATCGAGGCGAAAACAGCCTCCCTCTTTCGCGCCGCCTGCGAGCTCGGCGCCCTCTCCGGTGCGCCAGAGTATCGGGTCCAACTTGCCGGCTACGGCCTGAAGCTGGGAATGGCGTTCCAGATAGCCGATGATCTGCTCGACTACACGGCCGAGGAGTCCGTGACCGGGAAGCCGAGCGGTCTCGACCTGCGTGAACGCAAGATGACGTTGCCCTTGATTGCCGCCCTTCGCTCGATGTCTCCCGCCTCGCGCGCTCGTGTCGAGTCGTTGTTCGCCAGCGAGTCGCCGAGCGATACCGAGATCCACGACGTCATCGGTATCGTCGCCGATTCGGGCGGGTTGGACTACGCGCGCCGCCGTGGGGCGGAGTTCGCTGGACAAGCCGAAGCCGCATTGGGCGAGCTGCCAGACACACCGGTCCGTGCCGTGCTCGCCGACACGATCAGCTATGTGACGGAGCGTTCACGCTAATGCCCCCGCGCACGACAGGCGGCTCGTCCCGCCACCGGCCCGCGTTCCACGCGATCGTCCTCGCCTGCGGATTCGTGGTCGGCGGGTTCCTCACCCAGTTCGCCCGCAAGTTCCTGCCGGCCGGGGCCGTCAAGGAGCTGCTGACCACCGGGGTCACCCCCTCCATCGGCCCCCTCGGCCTCGACCTCGTGATCCTCAAGCTCAGCATCGGGCCCATCGCGCTCGATGTTTCTCTGCTCAGCCTGATCGGGGTTCTGATCGCGTATTTGATCGCCAGAAGTTTGTTCTAACCTGGCTGTCGATTTCCCCGATTATCGTTCGTCGCCCCAGTAACAGGGAGGGACGATGCGATATATGGTCCTGGTAAAGGCCAACCCAGAAAGTGAGGCAGGCGTTCTCCCATCCCGGGAGATCCTCACTGCGATGCATAAGTTCAACGAAGAGTTAGTCAAAGCCGGTGTTATGCTGGCTGGCGAGGGGCTGCACCCCAGCTCCAGGGGCGCCCGCGTCACGTTCCCAGCGGTCCACAAGGTGACCGTCGTCGACGGCCCGTTCGCGGAATCAAAGGAGCTGATCGCAGGCTACTGGTTGTGGCAGGTCAAGTCCAAAGAAGAGGTGATCGAGTGGCTGAAGCGCTCCCCGTTCGGTCCCGGCGCCGAGCTCGAGATTCGCCAGGTGTTCGAGACCGCCGACTTCGGCGATAACGCCACCCCTGAATTGCGGGAGGCCGAAGCCCGCCTTCGGTCCAAGATGTGAAATACATGGCCCTCTTTCGCCCGACGAGAGAACCCGTGGGCGAGCCGTCACCAGAAGAGATGGCGGCACTGGGGGAGCTGATCGCCGAGTTCACGAAGGACGGCGTGCTCGTCGCCATCGATGGGTTGGCGTCGAGCGCCACGGGCGCGCTGATTCGCCAGACGAACGGCAAGATGACGGTCACCGATGGTCCATTCGCCGAAACGAAGGAGTTGGTCGCCGGCTACGCGATCCTGAACGCGAAGTCGAAAGAGCATATGATCGAGCTCTCCAAGCGCATCGGCAAAGCCTTGGGCGGAGATGGCCTGATCGAGGTCCGTCAGCTGCATGCAGGATAGCGTTCACCGCGCGATCGAAGCGGTCTGGCGGATCGAATCCGCCAGACTGATCGCGGGTCTCGCGCGGATGGTGCGCGATGTCGGTCTCGCCGAAGACCTCGCGCAGGACGCACTGCTCGCCGCACTCGAGAAATGGCCGGAGTCGGGCGTCCCGGACAATCCGGGCGCCTGGCTCATGGCCACGGCGAAACGCCGAGCGATCGACAATCTGCGCCGCACCGTGCTGCTCGATCGGAAGCACGTCGAGGTGACACACGATCTCGAATCGCAGCAGGAGGCCGAAGCCGCTGCCCTCGATGCCGCGATCGATGATGACGTTGGAGATGACATGCTCCGCCTGATCTTCACGTCGTGCCATCCCGTGTTATCCCCGGAGGCCCGCGTCGCCCTTACGCTGCGTCTCCTCGGCGGGCTCACGACCGACGAAATCGCCCGCGCATTCCTGGTCCCGGAACCGACGATCGCCCAGCGCATCGTGCGCGCGAAGCGCACGCTGCGCGAGGCGCGCGTGCCATTCGAGATGCCACGTCCGGCCGATCGGCCAGCGCGTCTCTCGTCTGTCTTGGAAGTGATCTACCTGATCTTTAACGAAGGCTACTCGGCGACGGCCGGCGAAGACTGGGTGCGCCCGGGCTTGTGCGAAGATGCCCTTCGGTTGGGCCGCATTCTCGCCGCGCTCATGCCCGACGAGTCAGAAGTCCACGGTCTCGTGGCCCTCATGGCCATCCAAGCGTCGCGGCTCGCCGCACGCGTGCGCCCGACGGGTGAGCCCATTCTCCTCCTCGATCAGGATCGAGGACGGTGGGATCACGTCTTGATCAACAACGGCCTGGCCGCGCTCGAGCGCGCCGAGCGACTGGCCGACACCCTCGGCCCATACGCGCTCCAAGCCGCCATCGCCGCGTGTCATGCGCGAGCGCATACGGCGGACGAAACAGACTGGCAGCGGATCGCCGCGCTTTATGATGCGCTCGCGTCGCTCGCCCCGTCACCGGTCGTCGAGCTCAATCGCGCGGTTGCCGTGGGGATGGCCTTTGGCCCGGCCGCGGGCCTCGAGCTCGTCGATGCGCTCTTGAGCGAGCCATCGCTCGCGCACTATCACCTGCTGCCGAGCGTCCGCGGCGATTTGCTCGTCAAGCTGGGGCGCACGGCCGAAGCGCGCGTCGAGTTTCAGCGAGCCGCGTCGCTCACGCGCAATGCCCGTGAGCGCGCGCTGCTGCTCCATCGGGCCGCTACGTAGACGTCTGCTGCCGGTTCGCCGCCTCGATCGCTTTCCGATTGTCGACGATGCGCGCCGCATCGCGCAGATTCGTCAGGTAGATCTGAATCGCCTGGTCGCGCTGTTGCTGCATAAGCGACTGCCGCTGCGCGACTTTCTGCGCCTCCCACGCCGCGCGATTCGACTCGGTCCGTTTGTCGACGCGAATCACGTACATCGCGTCATCGGTCCCGATCGGCGCGCTGACGGCGTTGAGCGGCAACGAGAACGCGGCGCCAATGACTTCGTTGAAGCGCCCGACATCCGGAACGAATGCCGTGCGATTGAACGACGGGCTGTGAATCACCGAGAGCCCTTCGACCTTGGCCTCAGCGTCAAGGGAGGTCTTCGCCGCGGCATCCGCGAATATCTGCGCTTTCGTTCGCAGGAGCTCGATCACGCCCCGCCGTGCCAGGATCGCGCGAATCTGCGGCCGGACCGCCGCCTCGGCGCCCCGCGCATTCGGATCGACTCCCGGCGTGAGCGAGTCGAGCCGCGCGAGGTAGTACGCATCATCGGCGTCGAACAACTCGCTGGACTCGCCAACCTGCGCGCCCGAGAACGCCCACGTGCCGACGCTCGGCACCTGGCGTCCGTTCCAGATGAGCGGCTCGTCCTCATTCACGTGCAATTTCACCACCGGGAGTCCAAACGTCTTCGCCGCTTTGTCGAATTGCCCGCTCAGCTCCGAATGGCCAACGATCTTGTCGAGCGAATCGGCAATATGGTTGGTTCTCGCCGCGGCGGAGTCGCTCTGCTGAATGCGCAGCAGGATGTGCCGGACGGTGATGGAATCACCCTTCTTGGAATCCACCCGAATCAGATGAAAGCCGTACGGCGACAGCACAGGTTCTGACAGCTCGCCAGGCTTGAGGGAGAATGCCGCGCTGTCGAACTGCGGGACAAACCGTCCCCGCGTGACGGTGCCGAGGAGACCACCTTGCGCGGCGGATGCCGAGTCCTGCGACTCCCGCTTGGCGACATCGTCGAACTTGGCCCCTTTCTCGATCTGGTCGCGCAGGGCGAGAAGATGGGCACGGGTCGCGGCGGTGTCGGCTGACGTGATCGTGCGTGGTAGGATGAGCAGCGAGACCGACGCACGCCCTTTTCTCCCCAACTGCTTCTTGTGGGCGACGAAGTACTCGTGGATCGCCTCATCGGTCACATGGACCGTGGAGTCGGCCACCTCGTCTGGATGCCAGGACACGTACGAGATCTGGGCCGAATCGTGCCCGTCCCGCCACAGGTTCCACATCTGGGCGTCTGTGACGTAGACCGAGGACGCGACCTGCTCGAACAGCTTTTCTTTGGGGATCTGGTCGCGATACATCGCTTCCAGCTGGAGGAGCAGGCCTGACTGCTTGGCCATCGGGCTCGAGAGGTACCGCTGGTACTTCTCGGGATCGAACCGGCCGTCGGTCTGCAGCTCTGGAGCCTGGAGGAACGCCGGGGGCGGGTTCGTCTGGGCTGCCTCCCGAATCTCCTCGTCGGAGACGCCGATGCCGCGTTTCTGGTATTCCTGCTCGAGCAGGATATCCGAGACCATCTCGTCGTAGGTCTGCTGTTCGAGCTCCTTTTGCTCGTCGAGCGTCAAGGCGCGGCCGGCGCGCTGCTGGGCTTCCTGATAGCGCCGCTGGGTCGCGTTCGACCACTGGATATATGTGATATCCTGGCCGTTGACCGAAAAGACCGTTGTCGAGGCGGTGTTCCTGGTCCGGCCCGAGAGGCCGGACGTTTGATACAAAAGAAATCCGACGATAAAGGCCGCCACCACGAAATACCAAATGTATTTCGCGTTCGCCCGCATCTGTGAGAGCATGGGTCAAAACCTAGAACTCGCGATCGGCTAAAATCAAGAGAGCGTGTCACTTCTGATTGACTTCGCTCGTCAGCAAGGTATATCTTCCCCGTCCTTACCGAGAGCCAAGATGGCCATATCCGCCCGGATAGAGGAACTGGAAAGGAAGTTCAACGAGAACCCCCGGCGATACTTCGCGCCGCTCGCCAATGAGTACCGGAAGGCTGGCGACCTGACGCAGGCCATCTCGATCTGTCGCACGTACGTGCCTCAGCAGCCGGCTCATATGAGCGGCCATATCGTGTTTGGGCAGGCGTTGTTCGAAGCTGGGGAGTTCGAGGAAGCGCGTGGTGTTTTCGAGTCGGCCTTGCAGCTCGACCCGGAGAACCTCATCGCGCTTCGTCACTTGGGTGACATCGCCCGTGAGCGCGGTGATTTGACCGCGGCACGGACGTGGTACCGCCGCGTGCTCGATGCCGATCCGCGCAATCCTGAGGTCGTCTCGCTCTTGAGCTCGATCGATGGCTTGCCGGACGCGCAGCCGCATCGCCAGTCGAGTCCGGTCGAGGCGCTTTCGGGTTGGCAGGACATCAATCCTGAGCGGACACTCGAGCTGCCGCCGACGCTGGCGACGCCGACTCCGCCCGCTGTTCCAGAAACGATAACGAGTGCACCGACCCCGGTTCTCACGCCGCGCATAGAACGGCCATCGGCTCCAATAGACGGGTTCTTCAGCGCCGAGAGCGACCTCGAAGAGATGAAGGCCGCTCCGCCGCCGAGTGCTGAAGAAGGCGGAATGGGCTCGGGCTTCGAGTCGATGGAGTTTCAAGCGCCGACACGCCCGGATCGCCCATCGCCTCCGCCCATCGAGTCGTTGCCGGAGTCGGACACGCCGCAGGCGTTCGTCACGGAGACGATGGCCGAGCTGTATCTGCAGCAAGGATTCCGCGACGAAGCGCTTGGCGTCTATCGCCAGCTCCTCGCCCAGAACCCTGGCGATGACAATCTCCGCGAGCGCGTCGCGCAGCTCGAGAGCGGATCGCGCTCGAGCATGAGCGTCGCCGCGGTCTCTGATTCCGTCATCGATGCGGCGCGCGAGCGCCACGGTGCGCCAGCGATGCGCTCGGTGCGCGCGTTCTTCGGCGGCCTGGCGGCGCGCCGCGTCGTGATGCACGCGTCCGGTCACGTGACTGGCGAACACGCGGTTGCCGAGCACGTGGACTCCGAGCACGTGGACTCCGAGCACGTGGACTCCGAGCACGTGGGCTCCGAGCACGTGGACTCCGAGCACGTGGGCTCCGAGCACGATGCTCCGGAGCGCATGGCCCCCGAGTATGAGACTATCGAGCGCAGGACGGCCGAGATCACGACGGTCGAGCGCACGACCGCGTATGTCCCGCCTGCACCGGTCGATGTCCAGCATGCCGCTGTCGAGCCGCAATCCCACCCGGAGGCGGACCCCCCGGCTGCGATGATGCAAGCCGACCCGGCGCCGTCGCACGAACCGCCGTCTCACGAACCACCGGCCGACCCCGAGCCCGTGCACGAGACTCCGCGCGCCGAGGATCACGCTGAGCCCGAGGCCGACCATCGCGATGTCGCGGGTTACAGCGACGAAGCATTCTCGGATGACGCTTTCGGCGCGAACGCGTTCACGGGCGGCTACTCGCCCCGCGCCAGCGGCGGGATTCTCGCGAAGGAAGACTTCGGCAGCGAAGGGCTCGTCTCTCGCGTGACCGAGGAGGTCGATGTCTTTGGCCTCCCCCTGCGTACCGAGCAATCAGAGCCGGAGCCGGAACCGCCTCGCGCAGAAGCCGCGCCAGAGCACGAACCGACGCCGATCGCCGCGCCAGCCGCGCCGCGCAATTCAGGTCAAACCGATGCCTCAGTGAATGGCCTGTTCGCCGGATCGAACGTCGCCGCCACTGATGACGCGGCCGCCTCCACACTCGCCGGCGCATTCGGCGGTGCCCAGCCCGAGGCCCCCGCGCCCACGCAGGAGCGCGCGGTTCGCCCGGCGAAGAACGAGCTATCGCTCGACACGGTCTTCCGCGAAAGCCCGTCCGGCGACGGCAGCCCGACACGCCGCGAATCGAGCGCCTTCTCGTTCGACCAGTTCTTCGGAAACGACACGAACACCGACAACGTGTCGCCGATCGAGGGCGCGGTCGAAAACCATGATGAAAGCACGGGTGCCGAGACCGAACAATTCAGCAGTTGGCTGTCGGGACTCAAGAAAAAGTGAGAATCGCGGTTCTCAACGGCCCCAGCCTGAATCTCCTCGGCACGCGAGAACCGGCGATCTACGGGACGACGACGCTGGCGGACATCGAGCGTCGATTGACCAGCGTCGGTCGCGAGCTCGCGGTCGACATCGATTTCGCGCAGCACAACGGGGAAGGCGACCTGATCGACGCCATTCACCGCATGCGCGGAACGACCGCGGGTGCATTGGTCAACGCGGGCGCGTACAGCCACACGAGTCTCGCGATCCGCGACGCCTTCACCGCGGTGTCGGTCCCGTTCGTCGAGATCCATCTGACGAACGTTTTTTCTCGCGAACCGGAACGCCGCACCTCGATGTTGGCCCCCGCGGCGCGCGGCGTGCTCTGCGGCTTCGGCGCCTACGGCTACGAGCTCGCGCTCCGTGGCTTGGTGTCGCTCTTGAATAGTCAGCATGCGTGATCGCCGGCCGGACCGCATTGCCGCGTTGACGGACGTCATCGCCAGTGCACAGCTGGATGGCCTGTTGCTGTCCAGCCCAGCCAATATTCGTTACCTGACAGGCTTCTCAGGCTCGTCGGCCTTGGTCTTTATCACTGCGCGTAAAGAGGTTCTGTTCATAACCGATTTTCGCTATAAGACGCAAGTCGCCGACGAAGTGGGTGACCTCGCGCGCGTGATGATCGAGCCCCAGAGCTTGTGGACGGGCCTCTGGCAGGCATTGCCGAATTACGGCTACGTCGAAGTCGCGGGCTTCGAGTCGGCTCACGTACTCCATCGCGATTTCCAACGGTTGCTCGACGCCGGCGCCCGCTGGCAATGGCGCCCGGTACTCGACCTCGTCGAGGGCCTGCGTGAGCGCAAAGATCCCGACGAAGTCGCGCTCATCGCCGATGCCGCCTCGATCGCGACCCGTGCGCTCGCGCGGACGCTGCCGGCCGCTCATGCCGGCCTGCCGGAACTGGAAGTCGCTGGTGTGCTCGAACAGGCGCTGCGCGATGAGGGTTCGGGCTCGTTCCCATTCCCATCTATTGTCGCATCCGGCGCGCGATCGGCGCTGCCCCACGCGCGTTCGTCCTCGAAGCCCGTTGAGCGTGGCGACCTGCTCTTGATCGATTTTGGTGCCGAAACCGGCGGATATTGCGCCGACGTCACCAGAACGATGATCGTCGGCTCGGCGACCGAAGAGCAGCACGAGGTATACGAAATAGTCAGGTGCGCCAACGAGACGGCGACCGCGCAGGTGCGGGCCGGGCTCAAGGGAAAGGATGCCGACGCGCTGGCGCGCGACTACATTGAGCGGCGCGGCTACGGTGATGCGTTCGGCCACAGCCTGGGACACGGGCTGGGACTGGAGGTACACGAGGCGCCGCGTTTGGCGCGGACGGCAGACCAGGTGTTGGCCGTCGGCGCGGTGGTAACTATCGAGCCGGGGATTTACCGGCCGGGCTGGGGTGGTGTACGGATCGAAGACGACGTGCACCTCGGCCCGGATGGACCGGCCGTCCTGACGCACTTCACGCGCGAATTGCTCGAGGTGGCGTGATCGTCCAATGATCGATCTCCGCTATGTCAAAAAGCTGATCGAGCTGCTCGACGGATCGAGTGTCGATTCGATCGAAATATCGTCAGATAAGGGGATGAAGATCCGGCTGTCGAAGTCGCCTTCGCAGCGCGGTGCGGTCCAAGTCGCGGCCCCGGTCTCGGTGCCCGTACTGGCCGCTCCCGCTCCGGCTCGACTGACGCCGGTGGAAGGGGTGGCCACGCAGCCCGCCGAATCCGACGGGAAGCCGGAGCCGCCGAGACTCAAGTTATTGGAGATCAAGTCGCCGATGGTCGGAACGTTCTACGCGTCGCCGGAGCCGGGTGCGAAAGCGTATGTCACCGAAGGCCAGCGCATCGCGCGGGGCCAGATGGTCTGCATCATTGAAGCGATGAAGATCATGAACGAGATCGAGTCGGAGTTCGCGGGCATGGTCAAGGAGGTCTTGGTCCAAGACGCGCACCCCGTGGAGTACGGACAGGTGCTTTTCCGGATCGATCCCAATGGCTAGTCCTGCCGCCGCGACCACCGCGCCGGCGGCCGACGCCGCGCCGGCCGCATTCAATTTCAAGGCGATCCTGCAGGAGATGGTGAAGCAGAACGCGTCCGACTTGCACCTGAAAGTCGGCCGTCCGCCCACCCTCCGCGTGCAAGGCGAGCTGTCGCCCTTGCAGCACGCGGCCATGCGCCCGGAGGACCTGAAATCTCTGGCCGAGCAGGTGATGTCGCCTCGCCAGGTCAAAGAGTTCGCCGAGAACAAGGAGGCCGACTTCGCGATCGGCGTTCCGGGGATCGGTCGGTTCCGCGTGAACGTGTACCAGCAACGCGGCACGATCGCCTATGCGTTGCGCTCGATCCCGTATCAGACGAGCACGGTCGAAGAGCTCAATCTGCCAACGGTCGTCGAGCAGATCGCGATGCGCCCTCGCGGCCTGGTGTTGGTGACGGGGATCACGGGCTCAGGAAAGTCGACGGCGTTGGCCGCGATGATCCAGCACATCAACGAGCAGCGGCACGCGAACATCATTACGATCGAAGACCCGATCGAGTTCCTGCATCGCGATATCAACTGCCACATCAATCAGCGCGAAGTGGGAACCGATACGGGAAGCTTTTCGTCGGCGCTCCGTCGCGTCCTCCGCCAGGACCCGGATGTCATTCTCTTGGGCGAAATCCGCGATCTCGACACATTAGACACAGCGCTCAAGGCGGCGGACACCGGTCACTTGGTGTTCTCGACCCTCCATACGACAGACGCCACGCAAACGATCAATCGTGTGCTGTCGTTCTACCCGCCGCACCAACAGGCAGAAGTGCGCTTCTCCCTGTCCTCGGCCCTGCAAGCCGTCGTCTCGCTGCGACTCGTGCCGCGCCAGGACAAGGCGGGCCGCGTGCCGGCGTG
>Ga0210383_10006527_pt1 | contig 10173 bp, 8 predicted proteins | sample IncBWC14OmetaG_FD_160072 | JGI IMG/M metagenome (GOLD analysis project Ga0210383, IMG submission 160072) | Forest soil microbial communities from Barre Woods Harvard Forest LTER site, Petersham, Massachusetts, United States - Inc-BW-C-14-O ...
GAGCTCGCGCGCTCCTACGGGACCTCGCGGACCACGGTCAGGCAGGCCCTCGCCGAGCTGGTCATCGAGGGCCGGCTGCTGCGCATGCAGGGCAAGGGCACGTTCGTGGCCAAGCCCAAGGTGGCGCAGCTGCTGGAGCTGGCCAGCTACACCGAAGGCATGCGTGCCCACGGCCTGCACCCGCAGACCAAGATCCTGGACATCGGGTACGTCACCGCCGACGAGCAGCTGGCCACGCTGCTCGGCGTGCGCGCGGGCGGCCGGGCGCTGCGTATTCACCGGTTGCGGCTGGCCGACGGCGAGCCGATGTCGATCGACACCTCACACCTGCCCGCGCGGCGATTCCCCGGGCTGCGCAAGCAGCTGGAGCGGGAGCTGTCCCTGTACGAGACGCTGCGCCTGGCCTACGGTATCCAGCTCACCGAGGCCGAGGAGACGATCGAGACCGTGCTCGCCGACCCGCACGACGCGCGGCTGCTCGGCGTGGACCCCGGTCTGCCCCTGCTGCTGCTGTCCAGGCACGCGTACGACGTCACCGGCGAGCCGGTCGAGTGGGCCCAGTCCTGGTACCGGGGCGACCGGTACAAGTTCGTCACCCGGCTCCGGCGGACCCCCGACCGGTAACGCCGCGGACCGCATCTGATTGCCACCTCATTATATGATAATGGTCCTTCATCATTAGGTGAGAATGGCTTGACGTCTTTCTTACCGGGCGAGATGAATATCCTCAGTTCGCGGATCGATGACCAGCTCATTAATAACGATTTCCTATTGGCGCGTGCAAAGCATTGCCGATCGCCGGACCTGGGCGCACCATGAATAAAACCTTGTGACGTCAGTCACAGCAGGTGAGGCTGTCCCCCGACGGGAGGCAAACAATGGCTCAGGAATCATCCATTAGGTCACGGGGTCCCATCGCCGCCCATCCGGTCACCTCGGCGGTCATCGCCATCCTGGTGATCGCCGCCATCTTCTTCTCGCTATACGTGCCGCTTTACGCCCGCGCCACCCCGAAGGTCGGCGACTTCCCGTTCTTCTACTTCTACCTGATCATTTACATGCCCGTGGTGGGCATCGTGCTCTGGATCGTGATCACGCTGCAAAAGCGGCTGGAGCCGTCACCAGGGCCGTCAGGGGGCCCGGACGGCCCGGCCGCGGCCAGCGGCGGCGCGAGCGAGGTGACCCGGTGAGCAACGTCAACTACGTCACCTTCACCATCGTCGTAGTCCTGTTCCTGCTCGTCACGCTGACCGGCTTCGCGGCCGCGCGGTGGCGCCGGGCGGATGACATGATGCACCTGAACGAGTGGGGGCTCGGCGGGCGCAGCTTCGGCACCTTCGTGGCCTGGTTCCTGCTCGGCGGCGACCTGTACACCGCTTACACGTTCATCGCCGTGCCCGCGGCGGTGTTCGGCGCCGGCGCGGTGACGGGCTTCTTCGCGGTGTCGTACACGATCATGGTGTTCCCGATCGCGCTGATCTTCCTGCCCCGGCTGTGGTCGATCGCCCGCACGCACAACTACATCACGCCCGCCGACTTCGTCCGCGGCCGGTACGGGTCGCGCGGCCTGTCGCTGGCCACGGCCTTCACCGGCATCCTGGCCCTGATGCCCTACATCGCGCTGCAGCTGGTGGGCATCCAGGCCGTGCTCACCGTGATGGGGGTCGGCACCTCGTCGACCAACACCTACGTCAAGGACCTGCCCCTGTTCATCGCGTTCGGTGTTCTCGCCATCTACACCTACGTCTCCGGCCTGCGGGCCCCGGCGCTGACCGCGTTCGTCAAGGACATCCTGGTCTACGTCATGGTCATCGTGGCGGTGTTCTACATCCCGACCAGGATCGGCGGCTGGGGGCACATCTTCGCGGCCGGACAGGCCCACATGAAGGCGATCAGCCCGGTCACGCACAAGCCGAACGGCGTGTTCATCCCCACCACGGGCAACAGCCAGCTGGCCTTCTCGACCCTGGCCCTGGGTTCCGCGCTGGCCCTGATGGTCTACCCGCACTCGGTCACGGGCGTCCTGTCGACCAAGCGGCGCGACATCATCAAGCGCAACATGGCGCTGCTGCCGATCTACTCGGTCATGCTCGCCTTCGTCGCCCTGCTCGGCTACATGGCCCTGGCCGACAAGGCGACGGTCGCGAGCGTCAAGAAGGCCGGCGGCAACGCGCAGCTCGCGGTGCCGTACCTGTTCCAGCACATGTTCCCCAGCTGGTTCACCGGAGTCGCCTTCTCGGCCATCGTGATCGGCGCGCTGGTCCCGGCGGCGATCATGGCCATCGCCTCGGCCAACCTGTTCACCCGCAACATCTTCAAGGAGTTCTTCAAGCCGGACGCCAGCCCCCGGCTCGAGACGCAGGTGTCCCGGTGGGCCTCGCTGGTGGTCAAGCTGGGCGCGCTGGCGTTCGCGGTCTACCTGCCGCGTACGTTCTCCATCAACCTGCAGCTGCTGGGCGGGATCTGGATCCTGCAGGTCTTCCCGTCGATCGTCTTCGGCTTGTTCACCCGGTGGTTCCACCGCTGGGCGCTGCTGGCGGGCTGGCTGGCCGGCATGGTGTTCGGCACCATCGCCGCCTATAAGGTGGCCACCCCCACCACGTCCCACTGGGCCGGGTCGGTGGACATCGAATTCGGTCACACGGTCTACATCGGCCTGACCGCGATCGTCCTCAACATCGCGATCGCGGTCATCTTGACCCTGATCTTCAAGGCGGCCCGGGTACCTGAGGGCGCGGACGAGACCCTGCCGCAGCAGTACACCGCTGACCCGACCGACGCCCCGGCGCCGGTCCCGGCCACGGTCGGCCGCCAGTGACACCCTGGCGTCCGGCCTGCGAGCGATGGCCAATGTGACCGGCCGACTCGCGGTGATCGGGACCGGTGCGGTCGGCGGGTTCAGGCCGCCCGGTGGCGGACCAGCCAGATGGTGGCCGCGAGGAGCAGCACGGAAAGGCCGAGCAGGTAGCCGCCCTCGATCCACTGGAACGGCCAGAACCGGCTGCCTGGCTGGTAGGTCACCCAGAACGTGTAGCCGTGCTGGGTGATGTAGCCCACCGGGTCGAGGTTCGTCTGAACCGAGTTGGGTCCGACCTGCTTGGCGGTCGGGTGGTAGCCCTGGAGGAACTGGCTGACCGCCGCCGGGCTGAGCGGCTTTCCGTCCCGCCCGGTGTACCACGAGCTGATGATCCACGCGGAACCAGGCAGGTTGGCGTTGTGGGCGACCAAGGGGGTCAGGTAGTGCTGGCGCAGGAACAGCCCGGCGGTGAGAGCCAGGCCGGCCCATGCGGCCATAGTCGCGGCGATCGCGGGGACGACCCGGCGGATGAGCATACCGGCCAGGGCGCCGATCGAGCAGGCGGCCAGCGTCCAGGCCGCGAACGCCACCCCGTGCAGATCGAACACCAGCGGAGCCAAGGGAGGCAGCCGGATCTGCAGGCCCTGGTCGACGAACGGCTTGAAGTACCAGTAGAACAGCACGCTGAACGCCCCGGCGGCGGCGGCCACGGTGACGGCCAGCGGCACTAGCTTGGCCAGGGTCCAGCGGGTCCGGCCAATGCCCTGGGTCCAGGCGTACCGGAACGTGCCGGTCTCCAGCTCCCGGGCCAGGATCGGCGCCACGGCGAACGCCCCGATCAGCGCCGGCACCACCTGCAGCAAGACCGCGATGGCCTCTGCCGTGGACCAGTAGACCGTGTCGAAGTCCCCGATAGCGTTGCTGCAGGCCAGCGAGCTCGCCGGGTGGCACGCGGTCACGGCGGCGTAGGCGTGGTGCATCGGCAGGCCGGTGTACAGCAGGTACGCGGCCAGCGCGCCGAGCAGCCCGGCCACCCCGGCCAGCGCGAAGCGGTGCTGCCGCCAGGTAACCCAGGCCATCCGCCGCCACGGCACTGGCCGTAGGGCGGTGTCGTTCCCGAGCCGGGCGGACATGGTTAGGGCGCTCATCTCGCCACCTCCAGTGTTTCGCGCATGTAGGCCAGGGCGAGTTCTTCCAGGCCGACCATGTGGTGGCTGGCGAGCAGGTCGCCAGCCTTTCCAGCCAGTTGCACCTGGCCTTGCGACAGCAGGATCAGGTAGTCGGCGACCCGCTCCAGCTCGGCCAGGACGTGCGAGGACAGCAGGACCGACACGCCGTCGGCGGCCGCCGCCGCCATCACCGTGGCCATGAAGTCGTGCCGGGCCACCGGATCGAGGTTCGCCAGCGGCTCATCGAGTACGAGCAGCCGCGGCCGGCGGCCCAGGGCCAGGGTCAGCGCCAGTTGCGCCTGCTGCCCGCCGGACAGCTTTCCGGCCTTGCGCTTCAGCGGGATGCCCAGCTCGCCCAGCCGCCCCCGCGCATAGCCCAGGTCGAAGTGCCGGTTCAGGTTGCGGGTCAGGTGCAGCAGGTCCTTAGCCGACAGGTTCTGGTAGACCGGCGTGTCCTGGGCGACGAACGCGATGCCACCCAGCGCGGCCCGGGATCCGGCGGTCCGGCCGCCGAGCACCGTCACGGTGCCCGCGGACGGCTCGGCCAGGCCGACCGCGAGGTTCAGCAGCGTGGTCTTGCCCGCGCCGTTCGGGCCTACCAGCGCGGCCACGTGGCCGGCCGGGATGGCCAGTGTGCAGTCGCGCAAGGCCCAGGTGCCGCGGTAGTGCTTGCCGAGGTGATCGGCTTCTATGACGTTAGCCATGAGGTGTCCTCTCGGATAGGGATCGCTCATCACGGCTGACGCTAACGGCAGGCCGATAACACTGCCGTAACGCCGTCTTGCGCTGACCGCGGGCGGTGTGTTATCGGGGTGTTACGCGTGGCCGGGCATCATAAGAACATGCGCGTGCTGATCGTGGAGGACAACGAGGTGGTCGCGCAGGCCGTCGCCACGGGTCTGCGTGACCAGGGCTTCGCCGTGGACGTGGCCGGCGACGGCGCGGTCGGGCTGGACAAGGCCGCGCTGTCGCCCTATGACGTCATCGTGCTCGATCGTGATCTGCCGGTGGTGCACGGCGACGATGTGTGCGCGCGGCTGGCCGGCGGCCCGGGCGGCGCGCGGATCTTGATGCTGACCGCGGCGGGCGCGCCCGATGACCGCGTCGACGGGCTGAACCTGGGCGCGGATGACTACCTGGCCAAGCCGTTCCACTTCCCGGAGCTGGTCGCGCGGGTCAACGCCCTCGGCCGCCGGACGCCGTCGGTCCCGCCGGTCTTGCGCCGCGGTGAGCTGACGCTGGACCGGCCGCGGCGCCAGGCCAGCAGGAACGGGCAGCTGATGCCGCTGACCCGCAAAGAGCTCGGTGTGCTGGAGGTGCTGATGTCCGCCGACGGCGCGGTGATCAGTGCCGAGCAGCTACTGGAACGGGTCTGGGACGAATACGCCGACCCGTTCACCAACGCCATCGCGGTGACCGTGATGCGGCTGCGGCGCAAGCTCGGCCAGCCGCCGCTGATCGAGACCGTCACCGGTGGCGGGTACCGGCTGCCATGAGGGTCATGCCAGCCGCGCTCAGCCCGTGGCGCAGAAGCATCCGGGCGCGGATCGTCATCGCCTGCACGCTGCTGTTCCTGGTACTGGGCGCCCTGTTGATCGGCGCCGTCTACACCCAGGTCGGTCGCGTCCTGGTGGTTCCGTCCGGCGGGTCGAGCGAGCACATCCAGCCCGGGGGCAACTCGCAGGTCAACGTCGCGACGGACGCCTCGGAGCGCACTGATTTCCTGGTCTTCACGCTGGCCGGGCTGGGCGTGGGCACCTTGCTGGCGGCCGGGCTCGGCTGGGCGGTCAGCCGCCGGGTGCTGCGGCCGCTCACCGCCGTCACCACGGCGGCGCAGGCCGCCTCCCAGGAGAACCTGGACCGCCGGCTGGCCCTGGCCGGGCCGCCCGATGAGCTCAAGGAACTCGCGGACACCTTCGACGCGATGCTCGCCCGGCTGGAAGCCGCGTTCGCCAGCCAGCGCCGGTTCGTGGCCAACGCCTCCCACGAGCTGCGCACGCCGCTGACCGAGATGCGCACCCTGATCGACGTCACCACGGCCCGGCCGGCGGTCTCCGCCGCGGAGCTGGCGCCGGTACTGGCCGCGATCGGCGCCGCCGTGGACAGGTCCGAGGAACTGATCGAGGCGCTGCTGACCTTGGCCCGCTCCGACCGCGGACCAGGCCCGGCCGAGCTCGTCGACCTGCCCACCGCGATCGAAGACGCCATCGACCAGTTGGCCCCGGCCGCCGCGGCCAGGCAGATCCGGATCGAGGTCGCGCTGCAGAACGCCCAGGTCACCGGGGACCGGATCCTGCTCGAACGGCTGGTCAGCAACCTCATCGACAACGCCGTCAAGCACAACGTGACCGGCGGCTGGGTACTGGCCAGCACCAGGACCGAGGCGGGCACCGCCGAACTTACCGTCGCCAACGGCGGCGAGCACATCCCCGCCGACCAGGTAACCGGGCTGTTCGAGCCGTTCCGCCGCCTCCGCGGCCGGACCGGCAACCGCCCGGGCACCGGCCTCGGGCTGTCCATCGTGGCATCGGTCGCCCACGCACATGGTGGCCAGGCCCAGGCCCGCGCCGGGACGGACGGCGGACTGGACGTCCAGATCACGCTGCCTGCCACGGCAAACGGACCCCGGCCTCCCGTGCTCGGCCCGAGTTTACCGGCTGGTAACGTGGCTGGCGTGGTGCGGGTATCGGGTCATGGCGGGGTAGCGGCCCTGGCCGCGGCACGGCGGTACGGCGTCTCGACGCTGTTCACCCTATCCGGCGGGCACATCTTCCCGCTGTATGACGCGGCCGTTCGCGGGGGTCAGCCGGTCCGCCTGATCGACGTGCGGCACGAGCAGACGGCGGTGTTCGCGGCCGAGGCGACGGCGCGGCTGACCCGGACCCCGGGGCTGGCCGCGGTGACCGCCGGGCCGGGCGTCACCAACGCGGTCAGCGCGGTGACCACCGCGCACCTGAACGGGGCACCGGTAGTGCTGCTGGCCGGGCGCGCGCCTGACTACCGCTGGGGCCAGGGCAGCCTGCAGGAGATCGACCATCCGCCGCTGCTCGCACCGGTGACCAAGCGGGCGTGGACCGAGCACGACGCGGCGAAGGTGGCCGGGTCTGTCGACGAGGCGTTCGGCCTCGCCATGACGCCGCACCGCGGGCCGGTGTTCCTTGACCTCTCGCTCGAGGCCATCTACGGGCAGGCCGAGGCGGACCTGCCCGAGCCCGGGCCGGTGCCGGTCACGCCCCCGGATCCCGCGGACGTCGCCCGGATCGCGGACCTGGTCCGGGCGGCCCGGCGGCCGGTCCTGATCCTGGGCTCGGACGTGTGGCTGGGCGGCGCGCAGGACGCGGCGCGGCGCGCGGCCGAGGAACTGCGCTTGCCGGTGGTGGCCAACGGGCAGGCCCGCGGGATCCTGCCCCGCGGGCATGACCTGCTGGTCACGCGGGCCCGGTCGGTGGCGCTGCGGGAGGCGGACCTCGTCCTGGTGGTGGGCGCGCCACTTGACTTCAGGCTTGCATACGGGTCGTTCGGGCCAAAAAATAAACCAGCTACGGTGGTGCACGTGGCCGACGGACCTGGCGGGGTCGCGGCGCATGTGCCGCTGGCCGCCTCGGCCACGGGCGACCTGGGCGCGTTCTTCGATGCGCTGACGGCTCTGGGCGGTGCCGGTGATCACGAGTGGGGCGGGCGGCTCACCGAGGCCGTGCGGGCCGCACAGGCGGCTGACGGCCCCCTGCTGGCCAGCGGGGCCGAACCGGTGCACCCGGCCCGGGTGTACGGCGAACTGCTCCCGGTGCTGGAGGACGACGCGGTGGTCATCGGGGACGGCGGCGACTTCGTCTCGTTCGCGGGCAAGTACATCGAGCCCGCCCGGCCGGGCGGGTGGCTGGACCCGGGACCGTTCGGCTGCCTGGGCACCGGGCTCGGCTACGCGATCGCGGCCCGGCTGGCCCGGCCGTCCGCGCAGGTCGTCCTGCTGCTGGGCGATGGCGCGGCCGGCTTCTCGCTGATGGACGCGGACACGCTGGTCCGGCACCGGCTGCCGGTGGTCATCGTGTGCGGCAACAACGGAGCCTGGGGCCTGGAGAAGCACCCCATGCGCGCCCTGTACGGCTACGACGTGCTGGCCGACCTGCAGCCTGCGTGTCGATATGACGAAGTGGTGCGCGCGCTGGGCGGCGCCGGCGAGATGGTCACCGCGCCTTCTGATATCGGTCCCGCCCTGCGCCGCGCGTTCGCCGCCAACGTCCCCTACCTGGTCAACGTGGTCACCGACCCGGAGATTGCCTACCCGCGGTCCACGACCGGGGTTTAGCTGATCTCGGCGATAAGGTCGCCTTCCTGGACCACGTCGCCCTCGGCGACGTGCAGGGTGGTGATCGTGCCCGTGCTCTCGGCCAGGACCGGGATCTCCATCTTCATCGATTCCAGGATGACCAGGGTGTCACCGTCATCGACGTGATCGCCCTGCGCCGCGACCACCTTCCACACGTTCGCGACCATCTCCGCGCGGATCTCAGCCACGGCGGCTCCTGTCTGTCGGTTCCCTAACTGGGACGCAGCCTGCTTACCAGGGACGTATCGTAGTCCCCGCTGACGAACTGCGGGCTGGTGAGCAGCTCCGCGTGAAAGGCCAGGTTGGTTTTGGGGCCTTTAATGGTGAAGGCAGCTACGGCGTCCCGGGCCCGGTCCAGGGCGCTTGGCCGGTCTTTGGCGCACACGCAGAGCTTGGCGAGCAGGGGGTCGTAGAACGGGGTTACGGTGTTGCCCGCCTGGTAGCCCGCGTCGACCCGGATGCCCTCGCCTTCTGGTTCTTGCCATTCGGTGATCGTGCCGGGGCTGGGCAGGAACCGTTTTGGGTCCTCGGCGTAGATCCGCAGCTCGAGCGCGTGTCCCTTCGGGGTTACGGCGGCCGGGTCGAACGAGGGGGGCTGGCCCGCGGCGATGAGGAACTGCTGCTCGACCAGGTCGATGCCGGTGACGAGCTCGGTGACGGGGTGCTCGACCTGCAGCCGGGTGTTCATCTCCAGGAACACGAACGAGCCGGCGTCGGTGTCCACCAGGCACTCGACCGTCCCCGCGCCTTTGTAGTTAACGGCCTCGCCGGCCCGGACCGCGGCGGCCAGCATCTGCTCGCGCAGCGCGTCGTCCACGCCTGGCGAGGGGGTTTCCTCGGCGACCTTCTGGTGGCGGCGCTGGACCGAGCAGTCGCGCTCGCCGAGCGCCAGGACCTGCCCGTCGGCCAGGCCGAGGATCTGGACCTCGACGTGGCGGGCGCGCTGGACGTAGCGCTCGAGCAGGATTTCCGGGGAGCCGAAGAAGCGCTCGGCGCGTGAGCGGGCGGTGTCGAAAGCGGCCTGGAGTTCGGCCGGGCCGGTGGCCACGCCCATGCCGATCCCGCCGCCGCCGGCCGCGGCCTTGACCATGACGGGATAGCCGATGCGCTCGCCTTCGGCTAGGGCCGCTTTGATGTCCGTGACCGGCTCGCGGCTGCCCGGAGAGACGGGTACGCCCGCTTTTTCCATCAGGTTGCGGGCGCGGATCTTGTCGCCCATCTGCTCGATCGCTTTGGGGTCGGGGCCGACCCAGGTCAGGCCGGCCGCCATGACCTGCCGGGCGAAGTCGGCGTTCTCGGCCAGGAAGCCGTAGCCGGGATGCACCGCCTGCGCGCCGGTGCGGGCCGCCGCCTCGATGATGGCCGCGGCGTCCAGGTAACTTTTGGCGGGCTGGGCGGGGCCGATGCGCACCGCCTGGTCGGCCTCGCGGACGTAGGGCAGGTCCGCGTCGGCGTCTGAGTACACCGCGACGGCCCTGATTCCCATCCGGCGGGCGGTGCGGATCACCCGCCTCGCGATTTCGCCCCGGTTGGCGACAAGCACCGAATCGAGCATCCCGCCAGCCTAGCGGGCTCGCGCCGACGCTCGGCGCCGCCTGGACTCACGCGGGGCGGTGCCTTAAGGCGTCTCGGTGCGGGCGAGTCCGGGGCGGTGGAGCGCCGGCGCGCGTGCGGACGGGATACGTAACACTGTGCACATAAGTCACGATAGCTATATCTCGCCACGCACACGGCTGCTGGGTTTGGCCTATGGTTGTGGCACCCTAACGGCTATATCCGTTAGAATGTCGCATCCATCGGTTGGCGAACCGGGTTTACACGAAAACCTGAGCGATCAGGCGTGGACAACTCGCCCCGCCGCGGCCCGGAGGCTAGCTCAG
>Ga0210383_10006533_pt1 | contig 10170 bp, 5 predicted proteins | sample IncBWC14OmetaG_FD_160072 | JGI IMG/M metagenome (GOLD analysis project Ga0210383, IMG submission 160072) | Forest soil microbial communities from Barre Woods Harvard Forest LTER site, Petersham, Massachusetts, United States - Inc-BW-C-14-O ...
TATTGATGAACATGCCCCGGTCGCTCAGATCGGGCGGCCGCGTGGAAATCCTTTCACTTCGTCCTTCGTAACAAAGAGAGAGATCGCGAACCCCATAAATTCTGGGGCTGTAGCGGACGTACGGTCTTTTCTCTGCGCTTCCGTCGCCGTTTCGGCTCATTGGACGAACGCCTCCGCGGATTTATGCAGCGGCCCAAGCGCGCTCTGTCCGATTCGTTTCTCGCCGCAATGGGGACAGAACACGAAGCTTGCCGAAAGATCGCGCTCGCATTTCGCGCACAACACAATTGAAACGGCCTCAAAGGGCACCACGCGCTGCACTTCTTCAATCGTCGTCGCGCAATCGTGCACTCGCTCCAGCGCGTACTCTTGCATCAACTTGAGCCCTGCCTGCCGGGCGAGCGTGCGGAGGTCTTCGTTTCGGCCGCCGCCGCGAATGGCTACTCGAAGGGCATCGTTCATCTTCAGAAGTTCGTATATTCCGATCCTTCCGCGATATCCACTGAAGTCGCAGCGCTCGCAACCGCCGATGAAGGGTTGATTCTCCGGCGCGACCTCTGCCCCAGCGATCAAGACTCGCGAGACGTAATCGCGGCCTGCCGGTGACACGGTGCAGCACGAACAGAGCCGACGGATAAGTCGCTGAGCAATGATTCCTGTCAGCGAACTCGCGATCTGAAAGCCCGGAATGCCGAGATCCAGAAGCCGCGTCACCGCCGACGCGCTGTCATTCGTATGCAACGTCGATAGCACGAGATGGCCTGTTTGCGCCGCTTTGATCGCTATTTCAGCGGTTTCTCTGTCGCGAATTTCTCCGATCATGATGACGTTCGGATCCTGACGCAGAATCGATCGGAGGCAGCTGGCGAAGGTCAGGCCTGCCTTTGAATTCACCTGCACTTGGTTGAGTCCCGGCACCGCATATTCCACCGGGTCTTCCACCGTTATGATGTTGATCGACGGCCGGCGCACGGCGTTCAGAGCCGAATAGAGCGTCGTGCTTTTCCCAGAACCGGTCGGGCCGGTGACCAAAATCATTCCCTGAGGGAGTTGCAACATTTTCGTGAGCTCTTCGACCATTGTCGGTGGAATGCCGAGGTCGGCAAACCCCTGCAGAGGCGATTCTCCTTCGAGCAACCGCATCACAACCTTTTCGCCGTACTGCGTCGGCAGTGTGGAGACGCGCAGATCCAGCCGCCGGCCTCCAATGCGCACCAGGAACCGCCCGTCCTGGGGATTCCGGCGTTCTGCGATGTCCATGTCGGAAAGGATCTTGATTCGTGACGCGACCGTATTTTGCAATCCTCGCGGGATGCGTTGGTAGTCTCGCAGCATTCCATCTACGCGGAACCGCACAGCTGTTTCGTTCGATTGTGGCTCGATGTGAATGTCGCTGGCGTGTTTTAAGGCAGCGGCTTTGATCATGCCGGCGACGATATGGACGGCCGGCGTGGTCCGCGACTTCTGGCGCAGCTCAGACTGCATCTCGCGCATCGCGTCTATATTGTGTTGCTGGGAGCTCGAGGAAATAAATTCCATTCCCGTCTGGTCGTCTGCGACGTCGACTTTTTCAGCACTCTTTTGCTCGGGACCGTAGAATTTTTCGATCGCCGCCGCAATTTCCTTGGCGAAACCAAAGCTAGGAACTATGTTCAGCCCCGTTCGGAAGCGAAGTTCGTCCAAGACCGGCAAGTCCTGCGGTTCGGACATTACGACGCTTAGATCCTTACCCTCGTGTTTCACCGGAATCGCGCGAATTCGTCGCGCGAGCTCCTGGGGGATCAATGCCAGCGTTGTGAACGGGATTTGAATGGATGTGCAATCGAAATACGGAACTCCGGAGACCTCTGACAGTGAGGTCACCAGTTCCTTCTTTTCCACGAAGCCTCGTTCGAGCATCAACTCACCCAAATGCACGAACTTCGCTCTTTGGTCGCGCAGAGCGGACTGCAGATTCTTCTCGGAGACGTAGCCGCGCTCCAGCAGGACCTCGCCCAATCGCTTCTTTTTCATGTCAGCTCGGTTTTCGCATTTCGGCCCGCTATTTCTTTGAATCGACTCGGATTCGACGGAGAATTAGAGATCGCGTGATTTTGTAGTGCAGGTCAGTAATCAAAAGTTGTAGTTCGAGCTGCTGGCAACGGATACTTCGTTGTGCCGATTTGGAACAGCGCGAGCGTTTTGACCTGCCGCGCCTACCCGCGATGGGACTGCCGCGGCGGCTCGGCGCCTATTGATTAGCTGCGTGTGCTTTGCGCGCGATGAGTAAGTAGCCACGCGCGGTTGCGTCTTTTTCTAGCTTCGTCAGGCGATCGTGGCCTGCGGCGGTTTGCCCCCCGTGAAGATCCAGACCTCCCAGCGCCAGCCGCGCTTCGAGTTGATAGATGACCAGATTCACTTTGGTCGCGGAGGCAAGCGCGGCTTCCAACGTCTTCCGAGCGCCGCCCGAATCGCCCGCCGCGGCCGCCACGCGCGCGCTCGCGATGTGCACCGGCAGCAGAATCGTCGGGTCGTCGCTCTTCGCGACAAGACTTTCGGCCTGCTTGCTCTCGGATTGCGCGTCCTGCAATTTGCCCAGCGCGAGCAGAGCTTTTGCCGCGAGTGAGCGCGCGAGTCCTTCCTTGCTCAGCTCCTTCTGCGCTTGAAACTCAACCGCTGCCTTGCGCGCGCCAGCGAGGGCTTCGTCGGCGTGACCCTCCTCGAGCGCGATCGACGCGAGCGCCAGTTTGTCCTCCGAAGTGGTGCCGCCCACTTCGCCCAGCTCGGTGCGAATGCCGAGCGCATCGCTGATATTCTTCTTCGCTGTGGCGAGATCGCCGCGATACTCGAAAAGCGTGCCGAGCGCGGAAAGTGTGTAAGCCTCGGAATGCCGATTCTTGGCCTTGCGCTTGATCGCCAGCGCCTGCTCGAACATATCCTGCGCGTGGTCGAGCTCGCCCATGTCGAGTTCCAGTTCGCCGATGTTGCTCATGGTTATGGCAGCGTCCGCTTCGGCGCCGCCTTCGCGGAAGATGGCCAGAGCCTGCTGATACTTCTCCTTCGCTCCTTCTTGATCGCCTTCCTCCGCCAGCAGATTGCCGATGCTATTGAGAACGTTCGCGGAGCTGTACTTGTCGTCGATCTGAATATTTGTGTCGAGCGCCTCCTGATAAAGCTTGCGCGCGGCGGGAAGATCACCCTGGTCGTAGTACGACATGGCAATGTCGTTCATCGTGTTGGCCAGGCTGCGCTCCGCTCCTACTTCTTTGAATACGGCGAGTGACTGCTCGTAGAGGTCGCGCGCCTGCGAAAACTCGCCGTGCTGGTGCAGCGTGGCGCCAAGGCCGATACGCGAGTTCGCGGCGCCCCAGCGGTCGCCAATCTCGCTGTAGATCTGTGCCGATTCCGAAAAAGCGGACTTCGCTTTCTCGAACTCGCCGAGGTAGCGATGTGCGGTGCCTTCCTGTCCAAGCGCCTGGGCCACCACGGTGCGCGCGCTGCTGGAGCGCCCCTTCGCAATGGCGCGGTCGCATGCTTCGAGGGCCTCTCTCCATTTCGATAGCTCCGAATAGTCGGCGCATTCCTGGAGATCGATCTGCGGATCGCCTGAGGCAGGGAGCGGAAGTTTCCTCAATTGCGCCACGGTTTGGAGCGAATCGTTCGCACGGCCGCCTCGCGCTTGCGCCGTCGCAAGGCGCAGGCCGTATTCGAGATTGTCCGGGAAAAAATCCACGAGCGTGCGATACACGCCGATGGCCGCGTCCCACTTGTGCGCAGCTTCGCGATAGCGCGCCTCCACGGCGAGCTTGTCTTCGCGGCCGAGTCCCTCGGAAAGATCGTAGGCCGTCTTCGCTTCCGCCTCGGACTTCGTCTCGTAGCCGAGATTGCCCCATGCAGCGGCAAGCGCGGAATGCGCGAGCGCGAATTTCGAATCCAGCGCGACGGATTTCTCGAAGAGATCGCGTGCCTCCATGTCGCTGCGCGCGCGAAGTTTCACGAGGCCTTCGGCGTAGAGCTTGGCGGCCTGGGAATTCGACGGCAGCACGGCTTTCACGTACGCCACGTCCGCTGCCTGCACCGCGCCCGCGCCGAGCTTTTCGCGCAAACTCGCGCCCAGGCGGCTCACGAGGTCGTCGATCTGGTCCTCGCCGCCCTTTTCGGAGATGAGTGCGAGCGTTTCGCCGGCTACGGCGTCCTGCAAGCGCAAATCAACGCGGATCTGATTGCCGCCAAGCGGAATGAACGAGCCCACCACCACATCGTCTGCGCTGATCGATTGCCGGATGCGCCCCAGCGTCTCGCGGCCGTAGCTGTCCGAGTCGCTGAGCGAGAGATTCACTTTCATCTGCGCGACGCTTTCGCCCGGAACGGTCCGCAACTCTCCCCCCGCGCCCAGCTCGGTCGTCAACATCTCCGAAAGGGCCGTCGAGAGCCAGGCTTTATCCGTTTGCCCCGATAGGTTTTTGAAGCCAAGCACCGCCACCGAACGCCGCGCCACGAAATTAGACCCCGGCGCTGGTATGGAATCGTTTCCAGAGGTACCCACCGCCGTTCCCGAGGTGCCGCGCGAAAAGAAGCGGTCGCGCAATCCCTGAAAATTCAGGCCGATTGCGAGTCCGAGCACCAGCACGGCGACAAGAACGATGCCCGCGGCGAACGCAACGCGAGATTTCTTCGTTGGTGCCGCAAGCCAACTTCCCGAAGCGCTAATCTTGGCGCTCGAGAGTTCTTCGATAGCGCGGCGCAGTTCCGTCGCGGACTGGAAACGCTCGGCAGGATCGCGTGCGAGCGACTTGGTCACGATCGACGCGAAACCCGGCGAAAGACGTGAATTCACGGATCGAGGCGCGGCAGGCGCGCCAGTCAGAATCGCCGTCATCAGTTCGGCGCCGTTGGTCTGCGGAAACGGGCGTTTGCCCGTCGACATTTCGTAAAGCACGGCGCCGGCGGCGTAGATATCGCTGCGCGGATCGGCCGGCTGGCCGCGCAATTGTTCCGGCGACATGTACGGGACGGTGCCCGATATCGTCGTGCCGCCGTCCGTGGAAAAACTGCGCGTCACGTCGACGCCTGCGTCCGGATGAACGAGTTTGGCCAGACCGAAATCGAGAATCTTCAGGCGGCCGTCGGGAGTCAGAAACAGGTTGGCAGGCTTGAGATCGCGATGGATCACGCCGCTTTCGTGCGCAGCCGTAAGTCCCTCGGCGAGCTGAATCGCCAGCCCCGTGACGTCGCCTTCCGGCAAGACGCCCGATTTCAGCTTCTCGTGTAGCGACTCGCCGGGAATGAGTTCCATGGCCAGAAAGTCCACGTCGTCCTGCGAGTTGAATTCGAAAATGATTTCAATGTTTGGATGGTTGAGCTTCGCGAGTGCGAGAGCTTCCTGGCGGAAGCGTTTGCGTGCGGTCGCGTCGGCGAGTGTGCCGGCGGGAAGCACTTTGATCGCGACGTCGCGATTCAATTGCTCGTCGCGGGCGCGGTAGACCACGCCCATGCCGCCTTTGCCGAGTTCGCTGAGGATTCGATAGTGACCGAGAAGCTGGTCAATCATCGGATGCCCGCCCCAGAGGGCATCTTACAAGCAGAGCTACGAAAATTCATGCAGGGAATCGTCAAGACGATGGGACGCGGCTTCAATCGCTGCGGATGCGAGCGTTCAGATTGTCTCGGGGCGCTCTTGGATTCAGGTACTAGAACCACGCAAGGTAAGATTGATACAGGTTCCACAACGCGAATTCTGCTACGTGTGTCGTTTCAAATCGAAAATGCTCGGAAGTCCGGCGAGCGCATCCCGGTCCTCGATGTTTGAAAGTATCGTGCCACGACCCTTTGCTTGCAATGCAAAGCGGCCCGAATTGTCGGGTAACCCACATAGAAACCCTTTGTGGAAACATATATTTACGCTTTGGGACGCTACCTGAAATTATTGATTGTCGCCGTTATCCCCGAAGCCTAGCTTAGAGTTACGGGATCTTGCTTGCGATTACAAGCAGACAGGCTCTTTCCGCTCACTTGGGGGACGGAAGTGTCTTGCAACAATCAGCCGATTGAGGGACGGGTGCGCACCAGTTCGAAGGTGGTGTCTCGAGTTGTGGCCGACGAAGCTCTCGTTGTGCCGATTCGGGGCGGTGCAGGTGACTTGGACTCGATTTACACCTTCAACGACTCTGGCACGCAGCTCTGGTCAATGATCGAATCAGGGCAAAGCGCGGCGGAATTGGCACGACATCTCGAGAATCGGTATGGGATTGACGCGCTCCAGGCAAAGTCAGATGCGGAAAGCTTCCTTCGGGAGCTGGCTGACGAAGGCCTGATCGAACAGGCGTAATTGGGGAGCGTTGGCAGCGGCAACGGGATACCGCCGTCTTCGTACTACTTGGGACGACTTGGGAATGATTGAGTCAACATATTCTGGCTTTAGCCAATCGATTCACCAGCGCTTCTTCGGAAAGCGCTCGCCCGTCGAAGTCTCGGTCGAACTCACCCGCCGTTGTCCGCTGGATTGCCTCCACTGCTACAACAATTTGCCAATGAACGACGCCACCGCGCGCTCCCAAGAGCTTACTTTCGAGGAACATGTGCGGCTCTTGGACGAGCTGGTCGAGGCCGGCTGCCTTTGGCTTACCTACACAGGCGGCGAGATCTTCGCGCGTCGCGATTTCCTGGACATCTATACGGAAGCAAAGAAGCGCGGCTTCCTGGTCACCCTGTTCACGAATGGCACAATGATCACCCCGCGGATCGCGGACTATTTGGCGGAATGGCGTCCGTTTGCCATCGAAATCACTCTGTACGGTGCCACGAAAGAGACGTATGAGGCGCTCACCCAGATTCCGGGCTCTTATAACAAGTGCATGAACGCCATCCGGTTGCTGGTTGATCGCAATCTGCCGCTGAAGCTCAAAACGGTGCCGACTTCCATCAACAAGCACGAAGTCTACGAAATGAAGCGCATGGCGGAAGAAGACTTTCACGCCGAATTCAAGTTCGATCCGCTCGTGAACCCTCGGATTGATTGCTCGCAAAGCCCTCTGGCGGTGCGGTTGTCGCCGGAAGAAGTCGTGGCTCTCGACTATTTCGACCCAAGTCGCCAAGGCGAGTACAAGCGATTGCTCGATGACGAGCGCCAAGCCCGTGCCTCGCAGTCCGAGAATCCCGACGCGAATCATCGCTATTTTTGCGGTGGCGGCATGAGTGGCTGCGCCGTGGACCCCACCGGCCGCATGAGCATCTGCGTGATTTCCCACCAGCAGGGTTACGACATTCGCGGCGGCAGCTTCCGCGAGGGCTGGAACGGCCGCTTGAGCGAAATCCGCAACCAGGATCGCACCAAGGAATCGATTTGCGACCGCTGCCAGATTCGCTCCGTTTGCGGGATGTGTCCGGCGAACGGGGAACTCGAGAATGGCGATCCCGAATCGCCTGTGGATTTTCTCTGTCAGGTGGCGCACCTGCGCACTTACGCACTTGGGATGGACGTGCCGGAACACGGCGATTGCCCGTGCTGCAAGCCCGGGAAGTTGCATTCCGATCTCGTGGTCGCAGCCCGGCGCATTGAGAACGAACGCCCGAATCCGAGCCTTTGGGGACCGAGCAACGTGGCTGCTCCAATTCTCAACGTGTTGCAGCCAGCGCATCGCAGCGGCGCGTGCGGTTCCTGCGCAGCGCACCGCGCTTAAGCGGCTCGAACTGAGAATGAGCGCGACGGAAAGAGTTTAACGAGCGATATGGCAGACGAGACCAAGCCGAAAGCACCCGGAGGGAAGGAATACGCGCCTCCGAAGCTGATTCGCATCAGCCTGCGCCCCGAAGAAGCGGTGCTCGGGCATTGCAAGATTTCCGGCTCGGCCGGTCCGGCCAGCGCCTCGTGCACGTCACTCTTCTGCCGGACGCCGGGCTCCTAGAGAAAATCGAATGCCACTCGCCCAGCCACAAAATTCGCCTTCGAACGAGCGCGCATCCGCGTTGCGCAGCACCGCGCCTCACCTCGCTTATCGAATCGGCGAACTGACGTTTGGCCTTTTTGGAGAGGGCGCCATGCACCTCGCGGTGGAACCCACACTTCGGGATTTCCTCGTCGAGGCGGATTCCTGCGATGTTCGCATTGCAGTCGAATGGGCGGGACAGCTGGAAGTGCCATCCGTGAAGCCATCTTTTCACTCGGGCGGATTGTGGTCCGTCTACGGCGTGCCAGGCGGCCTGCAGTTCTGTTTCACGACGCCGATTCTCGGGCCCACGCCTTATAAGTCCGCATCATTCGATTCCGAATTTACTCGGGGCCGCGTCGCGCTCGACCAGCGATATTTCCACGTCAACGGTCCCGTCTTCCCGATGGAGTATCCGCTCGACGAACTCTTGATGATCCATCGCCTCGCTCGCGGCGAAGGTGTGGAAGTGCACGCGGTCGGCGTTGTCGACGATTCCGGCTGCGGTCATCTCTTCCTGGGCCATTCCGGCGCTGGCAAGAGCACCACCGCGCGGCTATGGGACGGCCTGCCCGGCGCACGGATCCTGAGCGACGACCGAATCATCCTGCGTTTACTCAACGGACAAATTTGGATGTACGGCACCCCGTGGCATGGCGATGCCGGCGTCGCGTCACCAGGCTGCGCGCCCCTTTCGCGCATGTATCTGCTCGAGCACGCGGGCAGCAACGAACTGATTCCGCTGCCGAAGCCGCAAGCCGCCGCGGAATTATTCGCACGCAGCTTCGTGCCCTACCACTCTGCCGCGGGTCTCGAATTCACCTTGAGCTTTGTGGACAGCGTGGCACAGCGCGTTCCTTGCTCCGTCTTTCGCTTCGTTCCCGATTTCAGCGCCGTGGAGGCGATTTGCCGTGCCGACGCCTAACCATCGCGAAACGCACGAGCGCAGAAACTCGCGCCAGTTCGGCGAAGTCTGCGAGGCCCTGCTGCAGCGCGGCCTGAAGGTAACGTTTCGCGCCACTGGCGAAAGCATGAAACCGAATATTCACAGCGGCGACGCCGTCACGATCGAACGGGCTACCGCTGATTCGATCCAGCACGGCGATGTCGCGCTCACAAAATCCGGCGCCGCATTTCTCGTTCACCGGGTCGTCGAGCGCGACGCAACAACGAGTGCGGTCATCACTCGTGGCGACGCCGGCCAGCGAAACGATGTCGCACAAGCGTTCGTTCTCGGCCGCGTAATCGCGGCCGGCCGCCCCGAAAATCAAGTTTCGTTCACGAAGCCCGGCGCGAGCTTTTTCCACGCGCTTCGCAGCCTCGTGCACCGCGCAAAGCGCGCCGCCGCAATTCGCTTCCGTCGCTATCGCGCCGCAATCTTTGCCGCGACGGCCGCATTTTTCACCATCGCGTTTCTCTGCACGCCTTCCGCTCGCGCGCAGTCCGCCGATCTCACCATGACGCAGACCACTTCCGCCGGCAGCGTCGCCATCGGCGGCACGTATAGCTACACCGAATACGCCACCAACAATGGCGCCAGCACCGTCCCAACCGGTACGATCGTCATCTACCAGCAAACCCCGCCGAACACGACTTTTCAAAGCGTCACGCTCATCGGCACCACGAAGTGGACCTGCACCACGCCCACCGCCGGCAACACCGGCGCGGTCTATTGCACCTATGGCGCGACGCTTGCTAGCGGCGCGAACACTTCCACCGATCCGATCGTTATCAATATGCAGGTGAACGGCACCGGCGTCGCGAACGGCACCACGATTCTGAATTCCGCCACCGTAACTTCGCAGACCACCGATCCCGTGCCGACGAACAACACGTCACTCACTTCCATCACCGTCGAGCCCACCGCACAAGCTGACATGTACGTTTCCTTGACGGCCGCGCCGACGCCTGTCTTCATCTATAGCAATCTCGTCTACTCGGTGAACGTGCAGAACCTCGGCCAGGCAGCCGCCGCCAACGTCTCCATCAGCGACACAATTCCAGCCGGAACGAGTCTGGTCAATACGAGCGTCCCCGCGAATTGGACTTGCTCGGGGACAACCACTGTCACCTGCTCGCTCAATACTTCGCTCACGATGGCGCAAGGCGCCACCGCGCAGATTTTGATTACGGTTCTGACGCCCGTCAGCGCTTCTACGATCTCGAACACGGTCAGCGTCAGCACCAGCACCACGGATCCTGTCAACACCAACAACAGCGCCACCGCCATCACCGTCGTGCAACCGCTGCTCTGCGCCACGGCGGG
>Ga0210383_10006535_pt1 | contig 10167 bp, 7 predicted proteins | sample IncBWC14OmetaG_FD_160072 | JGI IMG/M metagenome (GOLD analysis project Ga0210383, IMG submission 160072) | Forest soil microbial communities from Barre Woods Harvard Forest LTER site, Petersham, Massachusetts, United States - Inc-BW-C-14-O ...
TACTACTTTCTGTTTGCGGATCTCTCGACTGACGAGCGCAAGCGCGGGGTTGTGCTGGTCGTGCTGTTCGTCGGCTGTGCGCTATTTTTCTCGGGATTCGAACAGGCCGGCTCATCCCTCAATTTATTCGCTGACCGCTATACCAACCGTATGATCGGGTGGCTGTACTTTGAGATCCCCACCGGTTGGTTTCAGTCGTTGAATTCCGTTTTCATCGTTTTGTGCGCGCCGTTTTTTGCGTGGATTTGGATCGCGTTGGCGCGGCGTAAGCTCAACCCTTCCGCACCCGCCAAGTTCGCGCTCGGCTTGATGCTGATGGGTTCGGGATTTCTGGTCATGGCGGCGGCGGCGACCATCGTTGCTCACGGCTCGAAGGTACTGCCGTATTGGCTGCTCATGACCTATTTGTTGCACACCTTCGGCGAACTCTGCTTGAGCCCTGTGGGCCTGAGTTATTACACGAAATTGGCCCCCAAGCGCTTCGTCGGCCAGATGATGGGCATGTGGTTTCTCGCGACTTCGCTGGGAAATCTCGTCGCCGGGCTGATTGCGGGAGAATTTGACGCAAACAATATCCCCGCCATGCCGGGGCAGTACATGCACATCGTGTATTTCACCGTGGGCGTGGGCGCGATACTCTTGGTCATGAGCCGGCCTGTGAAAAAACTTATGGGGAATGTCGAATGATCAACGGCGCCGGAACACCACGCCGCGCGGCGTAGTTTGCGCGACTCGCGTCACTCCACGAAAGTCGTCTTCTGCCTCGCCTCCGTGTACTTGGTGTGGGGATCCTCGTTCTTATTCACCAAGATCGCGGTCGCGAATCTGCCGCCGGCCCTCTTCGCCGGTATTCGCTTCATCGTCGCCGGAGTTCTGCTCGCGCTGATCGGCGAGTTATATGGCGGCGGCCGATTGCCGACTCGACTGATCGAGTGGCGCCACGTGACCATCGCCGGTTTCTTCATGGTATTCGTCAGCAACGGTTTGAATACCTGGGCCATGCAATACCTGCCGAGCAACGAAGCGGCGCTGCTCAACGGCACGTCGGCGTTTTGGATCGCCGGGCTCGGCGTCTTCGGGCGGCGGGGCCACCCGCTGACTCGATCGGCAGTGCTGGGATTGGTGATCGGATTCATCGGCGCGGTGCTGATGCTGATTCCCAGGGGGCCGATACTGACCAAAGGATCGCTGGCGCAGTTGGGCGTATTGACCGCATGCGCATCCTGGTCGCTCGGCACGCTGTACTACCGCAGCATCACGACGGAATTGAGTTCGATGATGTTCATGGCACTGCAGATGCTCCTGGGCGGCCTCATGTTGCTGGCTCTCGCGCTCGCGCGCGGCGATTCGATGCACTGGCCGCCGAATGTGCCAGGACTCATTTCGCTGTGCTATTTGACTTTCTTGAGTTCCGGACTTGCCTATACCGCGTATGGCTGGCTGACGATGCACACCACGCCGACGATCATCAGCACGTATAGCTATGTGAATCCCGCCATCGCAGCATTCCTCGGGTGGCTGGTGCTGCATGAGCATCTGTCCGGCTTGCAGCTCATCGGCATGGCCATCATCATCGTTGGGGTATGCATATTGACGGTGCCCGGCGGCAGCCTCACGGATCCGAAAACGTTGGCTGAGCCTAAGACACAATAGACTGGGAAACCGGGTCCGACGTCCGGGGCGCGGCATGTGCCTCGTGGGGTGCGCCGCTCAACTGCGCCGTCTGATCACTTCGACGCGGCCCTTGCCGCCCACGAACCAAGAACCGACGAAGCTCACGAGACTCACCAGAATCGACGTCCAGAACGCGGCGCCAAATCCCGCGACATGCATGCCCGGCAACATCCACGAGACCAGCGCAACCATGCCCGCATTGATGACCAACAGGAACAGGCCGAGGGTGAGGATGGTCATCGGCAGGGTCAGCAGGATGGCAATGGGACGGATGATGGAATTCACCACGCCGAGCAAGATGCCGGCAAGGATGAGAGTGGAAGGCGTATCGATCGAAACGCCGCTCACCCAGTCGGTCGCGAGCCAAAGCCCGAGCGCAACCAGCGCTGCGCGAATGAGAAATCCAAGCATCGCCCCCTCCTCGTCATCTCCCGCCTGGCGGACGTAAGCATAACTGAAGGAAGATTCGGGGCGCTCTATCAATAATCAAGACCGGGCAGGGGCGGATCCTTGGGTACGATTTTTGCCGGTTTTTTCGGTACGGGGGGACTTTCCAGCGTCACCTTGATACGGGCCATGAAGCGCTCCCACCCCATACGGATGCTCGCATAGCTTCGGTCCCACTCGGGTGTGTCGGGAATCCCGGACCCGAGCAGACGCAGGGACGTTTTGCCTTCGCCTCGACGCGTATCCAGGATGAAATCGTCGACCGCGGCGCTGCCGCTCGGCGGTGAATCCTTGCCGTTGAGATAAATGAGTCGCAGACGCCGATTCACCTCGAAAACATCGATATGCGCTTCCCGCGCGCTGCCGCTGCGCTTACCTATCCGATACATGCCGCCTTGGCGCGGATCAATCTCGGCCTCATGGCCCGACCATATTTTGATCAAGCCGGGTTCGGTCAATGCCCGCCAGACGCGGGCGACAGGCACATCAATTTCGACCAAGTGGGCATAGCCACGAGTGCCGTTTCTGGTCGATTTACGGGGTAAGCTCATTGGATCACGATCCTGACGGAAAACTGCTTGCGACGGAGTGCTAGAATCCAATAACAGGGGAGGAAGATCCATGGCTTATGTCGATATCGTGACTGCGCTCGCACTTCTGCAGTTCATTGTTTTCGGATTCAGAGTGGGCGCGGCCAGGGGACGATATGGCGTGAAGGCGCCGGCCATCACCGGCAATGAGATATTCGAGCGGCTTTTTCGCGTCCAGCAAAATACCTTGGAGCAGTTAATTGCTTTTTTGCCGGGAATCTACCTCTTCTCCCGTTACTTCAACCCCGTGGTTGCCGCGGCGCTGGGGGTGGTGTATTTGATCGGTAGGGAGCTCTACGCCTACACCTATGTCAAGGATCCGGGGAAACGAGACGTGGGTTATGGCATGACCTTCCTGCCCATGGTGATCCTGGTCGTGGGCGGCTTGATCGGCGCGATCCGCGCGAATTTTTTCTAGGATTTTTTGTAAAAAGCTGGGGTGGCCTAGAGGGCCTGAGATGCTGGCAGCCGCAGGCACACCAGCAAACCCATTGAACCTGATCCGGTTAGTACCGGCGGAGGGAGCATGGGTAAAAGTTATTTTGCGTTGGGGTTTCTGTTCGCTGCACTGAACGTCGTTCCTGCAGCGCACGCCGCAGAAGCCGGCGACAACCAGCCGCTCGACGAGATCATCGTCACTGCCACGCTCAGATCCGTCTCTCTCGAGGAGTTGCCGGGCAGTGCCTCGGTACTCACGGGAGCGACACTACGCGACGCCGGCCAGGAGCATTTCGAGGACGTGCTGCCGCTGGTGCCGAATCTCAATTGGGCGGGCGACACGTCGCGACCGCGCTACTTCCAGGTCCGCGGCATTGGCGAGCTGCAGCAGTACCAAGGGGCCCCGAACCCTTCCGTCGGATTTCTCATCGACGATATCGACTTCAGCGGATTGGGCTCCGCCGCCACGCTGTTCGACATCGATCACATCGAAGTTCTGCGCGGCCCGCAAGGCACCCTGTACGGCGCCAATGCGCTGGCCGGGCTCATCTATGTCAAGAGCGCCGATCCTGCCGAAACATTCGGCGGCCGAGCCGAATTCGATGCCGGAGACTACAACGAGCATTCCTATGGCGCCGTGCTCACAGGCCCGGTGAGCGCGCTCGATTCCGCGTTCAGGCTGGCGGTGCAGCACTACACCAGCGATGGCTTCTATCACAACGCCTACCTGGGCCGCAGCAACACCGACAATCGCGACGAACTTACCTTGCGCGGCAAGTGGCGCTACGAGCCCAATGAGGATTGGCGCGTCGACCTGACCCTGCTGCGCGCGCAAATCGACAATGGTTACGATGCGTTTGCCATCGACAATAGCCGCACCACCGAATCCGATCATCCCAGTGTCGATCGGCAGTATTCCACCGGACTCTCGGCCCGCTCGACGTATACCGGCTTCGCCGCGGCAACGCTCACCACCATCGCCACCTATGCCGACACCAAGGTCAACTACGGCTTCGATAGCGATTGGGGCAACCCCGTGCTATGGGCGCCCTATACCTATGATTACACGGAGTATCAGGTGCGCCATCGCTCCACTCGCAGCTTGGAAATGCGTCTGGGCAGTCCGACGACGAAGGAGTCGGCGCACGGGCTCTCCTGGCTGGTCGGCGTCTATGCCTTTGAGCTGCGTGAGTCGTTGACCGATACCACCGCCGGCGTTTACATCGATCCGTTCGACGCCACGCAGAACTTGGATTCCCTCAGCGTCATTTCGAGCCAGTATCGCTCGCGCAATGGCGCCGTGTACGGCCAGCTCGACGGGGACTTGGGCGAGCGGGCGCGCTGGTCCGTAGGATTGCGCGGCGAGCGCCATACGAGCCGTTACGACGATACGACCACGAACCTTGATGCACCGACGACCGCGAACAACTTCGGCCCTGCGGATAACCTTTGGGGTGGCCAGGCGTCGATCGACTACAAAATTATCGACGGCCAACACGTGTATGCGCTCGTCGCGCGCGGCTACAAGGCGAGCGGCTTCAACCTGAGCCCCGGACTGCCGGCCAGCCAATTGTTGTTCGGACCTGAGTCCGACCTGAATTTCGAGGTGGGTCACAAAGCGCAAATGATCGACGGGCGGCTGCAAGTCGACACGTCGCTCTTCTACATGGTGCGCCACAACGAGCAACTGCTGACCAGCGAACAGTTGGATCCAAACAATCCCAATACCTTCATCTTCTTTACCGGCAACGCGAAATCCGGCTTCAACTACGGGTTGGAAAGCACGGCCAGCTGGGCAGCATCGCAAAGTTGGGTGTTCGGCGGCTCGTTGGGCTTGCTGCAGACCGAGTATCGCGGTTTTGTGCAAAACGGCATCACGCTGCCTGATCGTGCGTTGCCGCATGCGGCGCCGTGGCAGGCCGCGCTCAATGCGACCTGGCACGACCCACGCGGGCCCTATGCGCGCCTGGACATCACCGGCATCGGCCCGTTTTTCTATGATTTGCCGCCGAACGAGACGCGCTCGAGCGCCTATGGACTCGTCAACGGCAAGCTTGGTTGGGAGACCACGCGCTGGGAAGCCTATTTATGGGGGCGCAATCTTCTCGACAAGAACTACACGGTGCGCGGCTTCTACTTCGGCGACGAGCCGCCGGATTTCGCCAACAAGCTGTACGTCCAGCTGGGCGAGCCCAGAAATTGGGGCGTGCATTTCACTGTCCGCTTCTAGGCGCCGCCGCGAGCCCTGCATCCGCGGAAGCCGGGCTAGTGCGCGTTCGTGACGCCGCCGACCTCGGCTAAGTTTTTCTTCGGCTCCGAAGACTCGTCGGCCAGCAAGTAGGAATCGATCACCTTGCGCGCAATGGGTGCGGCGTTCGCGGCGCCGAATCCGGCGTTTTCCACCAGTACGGAGATGGCGATCTTGGGATCCTCGGCGGGCGCGAAGGCGATGAACCACGCGTGCTCGCGCTTACGCTCATCGGCATCCTTGTGCTTCGTGCTTTCGGTCTGCTTCACCGTCACCACCTGCGCAGTGCCCGTCTTGCCGGCCCATTTGTATTTCGCGCCCACGCCGGACGCATGCGCGGTGCCGGTCGTTACCGCGGCTTCCATCCCGTCGAAGATCACACTCCATTGCTCATCGGTCGCGATGTTCACCGGTTTCATGAAGGTGGGACTGCGGGAAACGACGGTCACCGAGCCTGGAGCGCGCGTCGCCGCGACGAGCCGCGGCGTGGCGACGATCTTGCCGCGCTCGGCAATTTCAGCGGCGAAGTGCGCCTGCTGCAGCGGAGTAACCGTAATGGGACCTTGGCCGATGCCCATGCTGACCGTCTCGCCCGGAAACCATACCTGGTCAGCCTTGCGCTTGAAGACCCGCCGCTTCCATTCGGGCGAGGCATACAGGCCGGGCTTCTCGCCCGGAATGTCGATACCGGTTAATTCGCCGTAGCCGAACGCGCTCATGAATTCGTGCATGCGGTCGATGCCCATTTTCTCGGCCAGCCTGTAGAAATACACGTCGCAGGATCGGGAAATGGCGCTGCGCATATCCACGTCGTGATGCACTTCGTCGTCGCGATACTTGTTGCTGCTGCCCGGCAGCGTGAAGAATCCGGGGCAGTACGAGGTTTGCTGGGGAGTCATGATCCCGTATTTTTGGGCCGCCAACGCGTACAAAGGCTTGACCGTGGAGCCGGGCGGATAGGCGCCCCTCAATGCACGGTTCAATAACGGCACGTCGATGCTGTTCGACAGCGCCGCATACTGTGAGACCGACAGGCCGCGGACAAAATCGTTGGGGTCGAATCCCGGTGTGCTGGCCAGCGCGATGATGTCGCCGGTCTTCGGATCGAGCGCCACCACGGAGCCTCGCTTGCCGACCAGCGCCTCTTCGGCGACTTTCTGCACTTTGACGTCCATTCCCAATATCAAGTCCTCTCCGGCCACGGGAGGGCGGGTATGGAGTTCGGACGCGTAGCCTCCCTGCTTATCGACCGGACGGCCGGCGGCGTTCACCTCGATTTCACGAAAACCCGGCTTGCCGTGAAGTTGCGGCTCGTACGCGCCTTCGACGCCGAGCTTGCCGATCAAGCTCGTGCCGGCATACTCCGCGCTGTCGATTTGTTTCAGGTCCTGCTCGTTGATGGCGCTGACGTAGCCGATCGCATGCACGCCCATTTCCCGGAGCGGATAGTGCCGGGCGAGTCTGGCACGGATATCGACACCCGAGAATTGATAGCGATGCACGGCGAAGCGCGCCATTTCCTCCTCGTTCAGCGACAGCTTGATGGGCACGCTCTCATACACTTTGTGCAGCAGAATTGTGCGTCGGATGTTGCTGATCTCCTCAGCGCGCAAGAGACCGATGCTGACCAGCTGAGCCAGCGTGGCATCGAGCGCCTTGGCGTCGCCCACCTGTTCACGGACGAGTTCGACGTTGAAAGCGGGCATGTTGTCCGCCAGCACCACCCCATGACGGTCCAGGATCAGGCCGCGGCTGGGCGGGATGGGCTCGGTGCGGATGCTGTTGCCCTGCGAGAGACCATGGTAATAGTCGTACTTGACCACCTGTAGGTAGAACAGGCGTCCCGCGACCGCCAGCAGCAGCACGGCCGCGAACACGCCTGCCACGATGCTGCGAATCGTAAACAGCCGGTTTTCGGCGAAATAGTTTTTAATCCGCGATTGGCGGCTGCTTACCATCGCGGCCCTGCGGTTTGCTTCTGAATTCCCGGCATGCGCGGATTGTAAGCTACTTGATAAGCCGCCAACCGCTATGGAGTGCGCAGAATTCCATCGCCGATACCCTGTGTTTGGAAGCGCACGGTGACCATCTGATTGGCGGGAACCTGGAAGCGGAAGACAGGTCTGCCGTTCTTGGTCCCGAGGGGACGATCGGCGCGCACGACGTGCGCACCTTCCGCAAGCCGCAATCTCAACTCGAAATCGATTCCCACGGCACGGGCGTTTGTAACCTCGACGCGCCGGACATCGTCGACTTTCACGGAGCGCAACGACACCCCGCGCACCAGGGGCAGCAGCTTCGCGTGCGCGGAGTCGACGCTCGTGGCCTCGAGGGTCTCCGAGACCTGGACATCCGGGCTCTCGCCCAGCTCGATCTCAACTTCCTCGTCGACGGCGATATCGTGCATGCCCGACTCGTGCTGCAGCAATCGGTCGCCCTCATGGTCGGCGAAAACGGCGACCGTTCCGGATGGCAGCGGCAATCCCAGATGGTTTGCGATGCTGTTCTTGGTGCGCAGCCAGCGATGCGCCGGCCCCGCGGGTTCCAAGGTCTCGGTCGACAAGTCCGCGCCGTAAATCGTCGCAACTGGAATGGCCGACCGATCCATCAGCCGCACCTGCTTGGACTGGCGGCTGGCGAGTGTCGTGCGCTCGGGCACGCGGTACAGTTTCAAGTCGCCCAGCTGTTCCTGCTGCACCCTCTTTGCGCCCGTGACCACGACCTCCTGGAGGCTCATCGCTGCCGGCATCACTCCGCCCAGGACACTCTTCTTTAACATGCGATCCATGTATTCTTCGCGGAGAATCATCGGCTGATCGCTGGTCGAGCCGCGCGGCCAGCATTGCGCAAGGACGGGACCGCCGACATCGATGGGATCGACCTCGCCGTTCTCGCCGTCCTCGGCACTCACGCGGTTCACTTTGCCGGCGACCACCTGAGCATGCGCCGAGGGAAATCCCACGCCGTTCGAGTTGGCGAGGGTCACCCAGGCGCCGAGATCCAGGTGCTTGCCGTCAGCGGACAAGGTCGCCGTGTAGTCTGCGGCCCAATCGAAACCGCGGGCGAGATACGACAGCGTCACGGTCCGGGTCACCGCACTCGGGCTGCGAACTTCCACCGACAAGGTGGGCCGCGACGATAGGTCGGCAACGGGTTCGAAGCTGAAGGTCTCCGGCAGTCCGGAGCAGCGCAGGGCCTCGATGCCTTCGCCGGTTTTAAACACGACGCCGCCCTCGGCGTCGGAGAGTATCGTGCCCGGCAGGCGCTCGGTTCTGCCGGTCTTGCGGTTGGTCCGCAGCAATTCAACGTGTTTGCCCACAGTGAAGGCAACCAGGGCCGAGGGACTCAAGAGCCGCGTATCGCGATTTTTTTCAATCACTCCACCCGGCATTCCGGAAACGAGCGCGCTGGTCGGCTCGATGCCATCGGCCACGCCCTCGAATCGCACGCGGCTGACACCCGCGGGAAGCCGCAGCAGCCGTGTTTCAGTCACCAAGGCAAAGCCGTTCAACTCGTCGAGATCGATCGAACCCGAATCGCGGTACGGGGCGCGATAAACGGTGACGATAAGATCGGAGGGCGGCTGCGCAACGACCTGCGTTACGGCCGCGACACTGACCGAGCCCGCGGCCGCGAAGCCAAGACCCATGAGCACGGCTGCTCGCATGGGCTTGTGCTAGTACCGCGTTTCGAACGTCGCCGTGACCGTTGCCTTGCCGTTCGCGGGCACGGTTACGGGCCATTCAGTGGCGCCGGCGTTGAGGCGCGTGCTTTTCTGGCTCTCGGCCTTGATGCTTGAGTCGCCCCACAAGCCTTCCTGGCGCACTTTCACCACAACGGCGCGCGGCAGGGCATTCGTGACGTCGTATCGCATGTCGGTCTGCCAATCGAAGGTCGAGATGCGCGTCCTTTTTTCAACGACTGCGTGCACTTTCACGTCGAAGGCATCGCCGGTCGCCAGCGACAGCGTCGAACCCATCGGCGTGTGATCGATGCGACTTTCGCCGATGAATTGCGGGTCGCCGCGTTTGTCCTTCATGTAGAAACGCAAGATGCCGGCCGGTAGCTGGTCGCCGAGACCCGCGTGAGCGCTGGTCGAAAAACTGTAGATGCTCTGGGCGCTGACCGGCATTTCAGCCGTGCCCAGCCAGCGATTGCGATATTCATAGCCGTGCTCCGCAGCCACGCCGTGTACGTCGAGAAAGCTCACCTGCTTGGTTTGCTGATTGGCGATGGTGGTGCGTTCGGCCAAAGGATAGAGATAGTAATCGCCCAGGCGCTCGCGGCTGCCGCTCTCCGTTCCCGGCTGCTGCAAGGTCTGGCGCCGTACCGGCGGCCGATAACCGTTTGACTGGCCACCGCCATCCACTTGGCCGGGAGAACCGGCCACCAGCAGCGTTTGCGCGTTGTCATAGGTCGTGCCGCTGGAATTGGTCAGCGTCACCCAGCCTTGCACATCGATCTTGCCGTCGCTCTCGTTGTAGAGCGCCACGTAGTCAGCCTTCCAGCCGAGTCCGGGTGTGAGATAGCTCAAAGTCGCGCGCCGGGTTCCCGCGTGCGCGCCGATGACGCTGACCGAGAGGGTTGGCCGCGCGCGCAGATTGTCCGGCACCTTGTCGAAGATCACTCGCACCGGCAACCCGTCGTCGCGCAGCACCTCGATGCGCGGGCCGATCTTCAAAACCACGCCGCCGTTGGTGGCCAGAACTTGCGCCTGCTCGCGCGTTTCGGCTCCCGTGGCCGGATTCACGCGGACGATGGTGACTTCCT
>Ga0210383_10006536_pt1 | contig 10166 bp, 7 predicted proteins | sample IncBWC14OmetaG_FD_160072 | JGI IMG/M metagenome (GOLD analysis project Ga0210383, IMG submission 160072) | Forest soil microbial communities from Barre Woods Harvard Forest LTER site, Petersham, Massachusetts, United States - Inc-BW-C-14-O ...
ATTGGAGGAACGTCTCGATCTCCGGCGCGACCGATTTAACCTCCGTGGAAGCGAGGGATGAGCTTACCGCTGCCGCGTCGGCGACTGATGGCCAAAAGTGGTCGACGGAAGACGGCGGCAGGACATGGACCTCCACGAAGTAATTCCGAAAACCGCGCAAGCTTTTCGATCTCGACCGTTCTAACTGCGGATGTATTTGCACGCCAAGGAGACAACCCATGCGCACACGCGCCAGACAAACCATTCGTGCTGGAATCTTCCTGTCTGTACTGACATTTCTGCCCATCGCTGGAATTTCTACGAAGCTCTTCGCCGCGCAAAATGAAAAGGACGACATCGCACGCAAGCAGCCGGCCACCACCACTGAGAAAGACCAGGTAGACCTGGCGGTAACGGTCTACAACTCGAATATCGCGCTGGTGCGCGACGTGCGGCAGATTCACCTTCCGTCTGGGACGTTTCCCCTGCGTTTCGAAGACGTTGCCGCATCGATCAATCCCGCCACCGTGCATTTTCGTTCGCTCGTCGATCCTTCGAAGCTGAACGTCATCGAACAAAATTACGAATACGATTTGCTCGATCCTCAAAAGCTCTTGCAGAAATATGTGGGAAAAGAAGTCACGCTGGTGCGCGCGGAAAAAGACGCGGGCTCCACGAGATGGGTGGAGACAAAGGCTATCCTTCTCTCGAATAACGGCGCTCCGGTATGGAAAATTGGAAATGAAATCGTCACTGGAATGTCAGCCGATTCCTACCGCTTTCCCGATCTTCCTGAAAATCTGTACAGCCGGCCAACACTTGTCTGGATGCTCGAGAATCGCGGCGCAGAAGCGCAGCGAGTGGAAGCGTCGTACTTGACGAGCAATATGAACTGGAGTGCGGATTACGTTCTTACGGTGGGACGCGACGAGAAAAGCGCAGATCTCGACGGCTGGGTGACGCTTGTGAACAACAGCGGCGTGGCGTACTCAAACGCGAAGCTGCAACTCGTCGCAGGCCAGTTGAATCGAGTCGAGCCTGAAGTTCGACGCTACAAAGCCCAGCTGGGAGCGATGGACGCAGCCGTGCCCGCGCCCTCGCAGTTCGGGCAGGAAGCATTTTCGGAATATCACCTCTACACGCTTGGCCGTCGCACCTCGATCCAAAGCAACGAGTCGAAGCAGATCAGCCTGCTGGCCGGAACGGGCGTGCCAGTTGAGAAATTCTTGCTCGTCGAAGGGCAGCAATACTGGTTTCGCAATCCGCAGGGAATTGGAAACCCGATCGCGCAGCCGGTGAAAGTGCTCTATCGATTCAAGAACGAAGAGAAGGGCGGGCTCGGAATGCCGCTGCCTGCCGGAACGGTGCGCGTGTACCAGGCCGATTCAAAGGGTGGCGTGCAATTCGTGGGCGAAGACCGGATCGATCACACGCCGAAAGATGAAACGCTGAAGATTCACGTGGGCGATGCATTCGACGTGGTTTGCGAGCGCAAACAGATGGACTACAAAAAGATCTCAAGCAACAGCATCGAACTCGAATATCAAATCACGCTGCGTAATCACAAAGACACCGCTGTGAGAGTAGAAGTGCGCGAGCCAATCGGCGGGGATTGGGAAGTACAGAACTCCAATTTCAAGTGGACAAAGCTCGATTCAACGACGCTGGGCTTCTCGATTCCGGTGGAGAAAGACGGAAGCTCAACACTCGACTATCGTGTGCGCGTGAAATGGTAAATCGCGAACGCAATTTCCAGCCCGAGCGTTCGCCGGAGCGTCAGTGTTTTGTGGATGCGTGCTTCTCATCCACGAGCGCGAGTTCCTTCGCGAAGATCGGGTTTTCCGGAAATTGCGCGGAGAGTTCAGTGAGCAGGGCGCGAGCTTTGTCGGGTTGGTGTTCGCGCTCGTAAGCGAGAGCGAGCATGATCTTTGCGAACGGGCTGAGGTAGCGGCCGTGATCCGCGGCCGTTTGCATAAACTCGATTCCTTTGACGCGATCGCCGTGCACACCACCCATAAACAGAAATGCGCGCTTGTACCCGGGAAGGCATCCGATGATGTAATTGCTCATGCCGAGGGCGACGTAGGCGTCTTGCGAAGATGGATCAATTGCGAGAACCGTGTTTGCTTCCTGCTCTCCCTGCTTCATCAGGCCCAGTGCCGCCATCTGCTTCTTTTCGATGATTGCGTCGTAGTCTGATTCCATTCCATCGGCGATTGTGATGACGAGCAATCCCTGCACGTCGTGCGAATTCACCTTCACGCGTTTCTTGGCCATGTCTCGCGACTGGTGAACCGCTTCCAAAAATGCCGCATTGCGATTTTCGGAAGCGCTGCCGTCAATTCCGCCAAGAAATTTCGCATCGTTCAAAAAGAATTCAGACGTCAATACGCCTTTGGCGTTGAACTCCTCGTAGAGATAGCTTGCCGCCTCGGCGACTTTGCCCATCGGGTCGTCGGGGCGCAGTTTCTGATACTCGACGAATTCCTTTCGAGCGCCTTCGAACTTCAGTTCGTAGAGTTGTTGAAAACCTTTGTCGAGCAGGGCGGCGGAGGAATCGGCTTCCATCACCGGCTCGTGCTTCGCGGCGGGGCCAGATTGAGCCTTTGCACAGAGAGCGGGCCAAAAAGCCACAGCAAGGCAGATGGCAACAGATTGATGGACTCGCATTTTCGAGGTGGGTTTCAAGATCCTCCATAGCCGCGCGGCGCATACGACCTGTTGGCCGGCGCTGGTCGCTAGTATATGGGAAACGTTCGAGGTTGGTGCGGTTGTATGCGAACGGGTTTTCGATAGTGTCATGTCATTGGAGGTTCTTGATAAGGAAGTCCGTGATGCGCTGGAACAACTGGATGCGCGCCGGCACGTCGCCGATTGGATGGCCACGTCCGGGGAAAATCATGAGATCGGCGGGATAGCGACCGTTCTCGATCATCTGGTTGAGGACTTCAGATGTGTTCGCAAAATGAACGTTGTCGTCACCGGTACCGTGGGCCAGCATCAATTGCCCCTTCAGCTTTGCAGAATCGTTCCCCGGTGAAGCTTGTTTGTAGCCGTCTGGATTGTCTTGCGGCCGGCCCATGTAACGCTCGGTGTAAATGGTGTCGTAAAGGCGCCAATCACTGACGGGTGCGACAGCGACGCCGGCTTTGAAGACGTCCGCCGCGTTGAACAGGGAATTGAGCGTCATGAATCCGCCATAGCTCCAGCCCCAGATGCCGATGCGCGAGCCGTCAACGTACGGGAACGATTTCAAGTAATTCACGCCTGAGATTTGATCTTCAAGCTCAACCTTGCCAAGCCTGTGATACACCGCCGTCTCAAACGCGTGGCCGCGATTGTAGGAGCCGCGATTATCGAGCGTGAAAATGATGAAGCCCTTTTCAGCCATCATATCGAGCCACAGAGAATCACCGCCGCCCCAGACATTGCGAACGTTCTGCCACTGGGGCCCGCCGTACACGTTGATGAGGACTGGATATTTTCGCGACGGATCAAAATTCGGCGGCTTCATCATCATTCCGTAAAGTTTTGTGCCATCGTTTGCGGAGACGTTCACGAACTCGACCGGGGAGAGGTGGTATTCGGCGAGGTCGGGAACTTTATTTTCGTCAATCACGGCGACGCGCGTGCCATCCACGTGGATGAGATCCTGATGAGGCGGCGTCATTGCGGTGGAATCGATATCGACGAGCGCGGAATTGTCCGGCGCGAAGGTGACTTGATGGCTGCCGGCTTCGCGTGTGACGCGCGTAACGCTTTTATCGCGAAGGGAAACGCGGTAAACCTGCGTTTCGACGACGCTATCTTTGTTGGAGAGAAAATAGATGTAGCCGCGAGCTTCATCGACGGCCGGATGGCTCGACGCACCGGGGCCGAAGCCGCCCACGCCAAGAACGCCCCAGTCGCCGCTCGTCAATTGATCGAGCGGTTTGCCGGAAAGATCGTAGAGGTACAAGTGGCGGAATCCGGTGCGCTCGCTTGACCAGAGGAACCGTTTGCCGTCGGAAAAAAAGTAAAGGTCGTCGCTGATGTTGATCCAGTATTTGTCAGAGTCGGTGAGAATCGTCCGCGACGCTCCAGAGGAGGCATCGGCGAAAAGAAGGACGAGCTGGTTTTGAGCGCGACTGAGCCACTGGATTGCGACGCGATTGCTATCGGGGAGCCAATCGACGCGCGCGAGGTAGACGTCGGTGTTCGAACCAGTGTCCATCCATTTCGTTTCGCCGCCTGCGACGGAAACCACGCCCACCCGAACGATCGGATTTGCTTCGCCCGCTTGCGGGTAACGTGTGTATTGCATCGCGCCGGTCACGGAACTCATGTCCATGATGGGGTAGCGTGTGACGGGTCGCTCGTCCATTTCGAGGTAAGCGAGCTTTGACGAGTCAGGGGCCCACCAATATGCGGTCGCCAGGCTGAGTTCTTCGGGGTACACCCAGTCGAGCTTGCCCTTCAGGACTTCTTCGCTTCCGCCGGTGGTGAGCGCTTTTGTTCCGCCGCTCGCGACGTTGACGACCCACAAATTCGAATCGCGAACAAAGCTGACCCATTTGCCGTCAGGCGAAAATTTCGGGTCTTCGACATCTTGCTCGCCAGTGACCAACGCCTGCGGCTTCATAGTCGCCAGATCGAGTAGAACAAGGTTGCCGCTCCCCGCGAAGAGCAACGATTTGCCGTCCGGCGCCCATATGTAGTTTTCGGCGCTGACGCGACCGAGTCCGGTCGCCTGTGTGGTCTGCTGTTTTTCCGGCTGCATCACTGCTTTGAGAGTTTCTGCGTTGACGAGGATTTTGCGTGCGCCGGTGGCGGCATCCATCGTCCAGAGCTCGCTGGGAGCGTCAGCGCCCGAGCCGTTGTGCGTGAGATACGAGATACGCTTACTGTCCGGAGTCCATTCGATTCCTTGGGTGAGCTCACCGCTGAGGTTCGGTGCGGAGTAAAGACGCTCGACAGTAAGCGTCTTTGCAGGAGCCGCAGCAGACTGTGCATGTGCCGGCGCGGCGTATGATGCGGAGATGAGAGCAATCGACACTGCGAAGAGAATGACCGCTTGCGAAACCCGGGGCACTAATGCCTCCTTGAGAAAGCGCGAGAGTGTAACGCGTGTCCGGCCTCGGCCGCCAGGTTTGCCGAACAGATGCATGCAATCAAGACGCGAAGTTCGCGAACTCGAAATCCCGTAGAAAGCGGGTTCTGTTGCGATTAGGAAATTGCTAAGGGCTTTATTTTCAAAAGTCACGCCAATTTCTGAATTGGCGAGTGTTGCGATTAGACTTCGCAGCTGCGAACACGGCCGGTGCGCCTGCGCCATTTGACGAGACTCGAGAGCGAGATCCGGATACGAGTTTAGCTCCGGCCCAGCGTCCACTCTCTCCGCGATCATTATCTTCTCGCCGTCATCTTCGGCTCCGGTCACACACAAGAACGCTAGCACGGTGCAAACCGCTCCGCCACTGGCTGTTCGTGTAAGACCCTTGGAGTCGATCGAGCAAGAGGAGCCGTCTAGCGAAACAATCGCGAGAGAACTGCGCTCAGAAGCTAGCTCTAGTGTTTCGAGCGTTAGGTATCAGTCGTGAACTCCGTCTTAGCAAAAGGAGTTCAACTGAACATGGCCGACGGGTGTCGACTAACGCGCTGCGGCCGCTTGCGCTGGTGGAAGTGTCCACATGACGGCGGCGAGCAGGCCGAGCACAAGCAGATAGTAAGTTGTGACACGCCACCCGGGTTCGGGCGGAAAGTCGTGCGTGAAGAGGCGGTAGCCAGCTCCTACAGCCACCATGAAAAAGATGCCCTCGCTGAGAAGCAGAGAGAGAGCCACGCTTACGGTCAAGAGAGTGATGCGTTCAACTTTATTCATCGCCGAAATAGCTTGGCCGCCGTCGAGAATCCAAACCGGGATGAGGTTCAATACGTTAAGCCAAGTGCTGGCGCGCGCAAGCGCCGCCCAAATCCCGTTACCGGTTTTCCACCAGATCAACGCGCAAGCTACGGAAGCGATCCATCCGGCGAAGGGTCCGGCCAAACTGACGAACGCGCGCGTTTCGCTCGATACGCCGATTGATTGCCACTTCACGTATGCGCCCAGTCCCGGAAGAAAAATCGGCATCTCTACCGAGAGTCCTCGCCGCTTGAGGTCGATGAAATGACCCATTTCATGTATCAGGATCAATACAGCGAACCCGATGCCAAAATAACCGCCGTAAAGAACGAGGTAGAACCACAGAAATGCGGCAAAACTGAGAAGAAATTTGAACTTAAAGATGGCGAAGAGCGCCTTGCCTTTCGCAAGGGCGATGGCGATGGGAGCGAGCGGGCCGAGTCTGCGTGCCCAAGCGTGATTTCCGCCGGAGGGCTCGCCGAGCGCGGCTAGATCGAGACTTCGGATGTGATCGCGAACCCATGTCGTCTGTGTCGCCTCAGGAGGCAACAAATCGATCGTTTTCAGCCACTGATCGCGGGCGAGGCGAAGATCGCCCGCGTTTTCAAGTGACTGCGCACTGGCCGTAATCCTTCCAAGTTCGTCGGCATGGACGAGGGTGTGGCAAAGGCCGCAAACCCGCGCCTGCGGGTCGAGGTCCCGAGAGCACTCCTTACAGATTTGACGGAGTTGAGGTGTGCTTGCCGACAAGTGAACGATTCTCAGCTTGCGGCCAATGGAGCTGGCGGAGCCGGACTACTCTTGAACGGACCAAGGACCTGCGCTGCTGTTTCGCCAGTCAATTGCCACGCGATGCGAAGGCCAACCGCGAGAATGATCAAACCAATGATCCCATGAAAGGAATCATTCAGATCGAGAAAAGGGGAAGTCAGACCGAGTAGCAACAGCCGGCCAGCTAGCGCACCGAGAGACACTCTCTTGGGAGGTGGGGGAGCAACGATCGGATCTGCTGGGTCGTAGGCAGAACCCATGTCCGACGACGGCGCCTCGATTTGGTTTGCTTTCGCGGTCCGGCGTGCTTTTTCCCCCTTTAGATATTGCGCCAGGCCCATCGGAATAGCTGATAGCGAAACAGCTGCGTACGTCAGGATAACGGCGGCGACTTGATAGCGGACTCCACCGATTCCGTTCGATCCCTTCTTGATTGACTTGCCGACGATCCAACCGACCGCGAGCGAGACATAGCCAAGCACAAGTCCAGTGATGATACCGAATCCAGCGTAAAGAATCAGACCGAGAATGGCACCGCCAATGCCATATAAAAGGCCGCGCACAAAAGCGGCGTGGCTGTCTTTTGGCATTCGACTCTGAGCTTGTTCGGCGCAGGCAGGGCACGAGAGCGCGCCGTTGACGCGATAGTAGCGATCCGGGATAGCGACGCCACAGGACTGGCATACTTCGGCGCCGGGCTTACGAGCATACTCAGCCGTGCCAAATTGAGGAACGCCTCCCGCAAAAAAGTTGTCGGTCATTGCCGAGTCATACCACATACGATATTTAACTAAAAGACAAATTTAACCCCGGCTGTGAACTCGCTCGAGCGTTCGCAGTGACCCTCTTGCTCCGGCAATCTTGCACTTACGAGTACCATCATCCCGACCGGATGCTGACCTTCTTCCTGCGTGCTTCACTATCCCCGTGAAACGGTTGGCGACCTTACAGCACTATCGTTAGGGATGATTGGTGTGAAATTTTAGCGAGGAGGAGGATCCATGGCGACGAGCAAGCAAGGGAAGCCGACGGGCAGCAAAGTAAAAGCGGCAACCACAATCGACGCCGCTGCATTAGCGGCGACCACAAAGCATCATCCGGGGCGAACCGGGAAGGGTGGCAGGACGTTCAGTTCCGATCCTATTCCTCCGGCTTTCCACACGATCGTCGATCCCACGAAAAATCCCACTCAGCCCTGGCGGGACTTGCCGGCGCCGACAGGTTTGCCGCCGTTCCACCTCGCGCTTGAAGCGGTGCTGAGTGAAGAAGCGATTGCGACGATCAATAATTCGGGAACGATGGTGTTCCATTCTGTGGGTGATACGGGAGGCGTGAATACTCCGACGCAGATCGACAACGTTGCGACATACATGGAAAAAGATTTTGCGGCGACAGACCTTGCCGCGCATCCGTCATTTTTCTACCACGTCGGGGACGTGGTGTATTACGACGGGGAAACACCGAACTACTATCCCGAGTTTTACGAGCCCTATATCAGCTACCCGGCGCCCATTTTTGCAATCCCGGGCAATCACGATGGCGACATCGACGATCAATTCCCCGAGACGAGCCTGGCTGCCTTTGTGCGCAATTTCTGCTCGCAGGTGCCGTTGACAACTCCAGAGGCGAAGGACGCACCACGGAACGCGATGACCCAACCAAACGTTTACTGGACGCTGGAAACGCCGCTCGCGACCTTTATCGGGCTATATAGCAATTGTCCCGAGGGTGGCCAATTGAGCCAGGCGCAAATCGACTGGTTTCAGTCTGAACTGGAGAACGCTCCGACCGAGAGGGCACTGATTGTTGCCGTTCACCACCCTATTTATTCTGCGTATGGCCCGAAACCGGGGAGCCAACACCTGTACGACTTTTTAAACAACGCGTGCGTGGCGGCAAGCAATCGCACGCCTCATCTGGTTCTCACCGGACACGTGCACAATTACCAGCGTTTCACCGGCACATTGGCAGGTAAACCGGTGCCGTGTATCGTGGCGGGAGCAGGAGGATACAATCTCCGGCTGCACACACTTTCGAAGGCGTTTCACAACGCGAAGCTGCCCATCGAAATGGCAGGCTCGGACGGCCGGCTGGAGAATTTCAACGATTCCCAACATGGCTATTTAAAAATCACGGTCACTAAGAAGAATGTGGGGGTCGAATACTTTGCAGTTCCTGACGCCTCATCTCCAGCGACCAAGCCGCTGAAGCCCTTCGACACGCTGAACGTCGCGCTGTAGATAGGGTCAGAGCTACAAGACGTCACGCCGTCTCGTGGGCGACGAAGGCGTCCATTCGAGAGTTGGCTTGTTCGGCGATTGCGATCGGGAAATAGTTGAAAGCGTGGGCGCCCCCCGGATAGATCGCGAGTTCGGCGCGGTTGCCTGCGACGATGTAGCGCGCGTACATGAAGAGCGAGTCGTCGATCAGCGCGTCGCGAGTGCCAATCGAAAACAGTGCGGGTGGAAGTCCCTGTAGGTCGGCGTAAAGCGGCGAAATGTCTGGATGGCGCCAGTCTTTTGCGCCGGACAGATATGCTCCCATAAACTTTTCGATGTCGAGGGTGCGAAGGACGAGCCGCTCGTTGCCGAATTGTTTTTGGCTGGGAGTCATCGAAAGATCGAATGCGCCGTAAACGAGATTCGCGGCGCGGAATCCGGTGAAGCCGTGGCGGTCGCGCATGCGCAGCAGGGTAACGGCGGAGAGGGTAGCCCCGGCTGATTCTCCGCCAATGGCGAGCACGTCAGACCCGAATTCAGCTTTGGCATTTTTTGCGAGCCAGACGGCGGCTGATTCGCAGTCGTCGGGCGGAGCCGGATAGGGGTTTTCAGGTGCGAGGCGATACTCGACGCTCACGCAGGCGAGGCCGGTTTTCTCGTTAATGCGTTCGAGCATCGGATCCTGCAAATCCGCTGCGCCGAGTACCATTCCGCCGCCGTGAATGTGCAGATAGACGCCTCTCGGATTTTGCGGCGCGACGACGCGTAATGGAATTTTGTGCCCTCCCTTTCCTTCGATCGTGATGGTGCGCGCGCGGGGCGACTTCGGCGCCAGAGGAAAAGGGCCTTCGCCGCGTGCGCGGGCGTCGCGAACGGACTGCGGGCCCACGTCCCACCAATCGGGCAGAGGAGTAAGAAGCTTCACAATCATTTCGTTGAACAGGTGCGTTTCTTCGGAAATCGCTTCCGGGCGAAGCATTGTCGGGTCGAGCGGGTTCCCAGCGCTCGAAACATCGTGGTTCATCATGTTCTCCCCAAACGGCAGCAGAATCGAAGCGCCCGCACGCGCATCATTTTCTTCGGTCACAATCGATTCCGGCCGCATTCTACATCGTGTCGCGCGGATTGCTTACGATGAAAGGGTATCTGCGGGCAGGCATTTATAATTTGGTACGCGCGGCAGTATTTTTCTGCTCGTAGTGGAACTTGACGGCCGGGATTCGGGAAGAGCCAATGCAACGGAGTGTTCTCTGGGGAGCGTACTGATGAAGCGGTCCAGCTCAGCGACGCGGGGATGCCTATTCCGGGCGGTGTGG
>Ga0210383_10006537_pt1 | contig 10166 bp, 7 predicted proteins | sample IncBWC14OmetaG_FD_160072 | JGI IMG/M metagenome (GOLD analysis project Ga0210383, IMG submission 160072) | Forest soil microbial communities from Barre Woods Harvard Forest LTER site, Petersham, Massachusetts, United States - Inc-BW-C-14-O ...
GAGGTTTCCCTGCTCGTCGGCCACCAATCCGAATGGCGGATTCCCGCCGTCCCCAGCGCCCTTAAATGAATACAAGACTTTTTCGATCCACTTCCCCTTCGTGTTCTGCGAGAGCTTGTAGAATACCCCGTAGGCTTGATTGCCTATAAGGGTGCCGCCGTATGCGGTGGTGCCATAGATCGCGCCATCAGAACCGAGTACCAACAAACCCTCGGGATCTTCACCGTCAACGCCTATCTCAAAGCCGAAGAGAGTAGTGAGGGTCCAGGCGTCGCCGGAATTGTCAAGCCGAAAGACGGTTCCGGCGCCTTTAGGTCCGAGCCGGGCGGTCGTTCCATAAAGACTTCCGGTCGCACCCATCACAACTCCGCCTAGCACGGTCTCGCCATCTTTTGGGTTTCTAAACGTATGAAGTGCGTTTATTGTCCAGCCACTTGTGCCAAGGGAAAGCTCAAAGACACTGCCGCATTTGGGCGCGCAGCCATATCCTCCGCCGACGGTGGTCCCATACAAATTCCCTTGGCCATCCCAAATCAAACCCGCTCCAGGATACTGGCCGTCGGCACCGCCGGTGAAACTGTACAGAACTGTTTCGTTCCAACCTCCGGCACCATTAGGTGACAGCTCGAATACTGTTCCGAGCGCATGGGCTCCGCCTTGTGACGTGACGCCAAATAAATTGCCTTTTTGGTCGGAGATCAATCCACCGACAGGGGCGTAGCCGTCCGGGCTGCCTTTGAACGAGTAGAGGACGGTCTCCCCCGCGTGGGCCGCGAGGCTACCGAAGACAAGAACCAATGAGATCGCGAGTGGTTTCATGATGCTCTCCCAGCTGACCGGAGGATGGCGGTGCCTGCATCGCTCAAAATCGGGTGCCCTGCCCTCCTCGCGTTCTGTGCGAGCGGGCGGGGCTTTTGAAACCCAATGTCTAGCTTCCGACCGACTGCGGCACCCTCGCAGCTTCCACTTCAGCTGCGCTGGAATAGCCCATGCGCGCCAGCTCCGGGCCGGCGTAGCGCTCGAACATTTGCAGTTGCGCGGGAGTCATTGTCGCCCTCCAGCCCTGCACTGCGCCCTTGCGGACGAAGCGGCCTTGCTCGGTCTTGCTCTGGAACAGCTTTTGCGATTTCTCTTCTTTGGCGCGCATGCGATCGACCGAGTTGTTGGCGAGAGCGGCGCGGATCCGCTCCGCGTCCATCGGTATACCCGCAAATTGCACCATGCGGGTAACGGCATCCTCGGGATTTCGGCGCAAGTCTTCGAACTTGATGACCAGCAGCTTGCCTTCTTTGGCCAGCGGTCCGTCTAGCCACGAACGAAGGTGCTGATGCCAGGTTCCGTATTGATTGGCGTGACCTTCCAAATACTGGCGCAGATAAACGTCGAAATCAGGAGGCGAGATGCCGATTTCCTTGGTGCGCGCGTGTTGGGAGAGAGCGCAATCGCGCACGTCCCGCACAATGTAAATCGCCTTCTTGTATTCCTTGCGATAGTGTTCGTGAGTCTTGATCACCCGCCCATTTCCCTGAAGCAGCGGCCGGGCGTCCTTGTGCCATTTGAGTTCGGGAATAAAGCTGTTGATGTTGTCGAAGTCGATCTCTTCCCCGCTGAGGGCTTCTGACAGCACAAAGCGCAGCCAGGTGTTTCCCGATCGCGGATATGAAGCCAAGAACATGTCGGAGTCGTGCAGGCCGCGGTGACGCAGCCAAATCAGAGGACGGCGCACCGGCGATTTTGCCAGGTTGGCGCGAAAAGTCGTGTTTTTGAGAACTGGCATAGATAGATCAACTCCTGCTCAATCGGCGCAGCAGCTTACCCGCCCCGGTTGGTCGTTACTCACTATTGTACTCGCGCTTGCTCTCGCTTCCTCCGCCTTCGATGCTCCAGCTGTTTACGAATGAGTCGCTTCCGGCGGGAGTGCATTGCCCAACTTTCAGGGTTTTTCGGAGGCTACTGCGGGGATGGTTGCAGGCCCGAGATGTCCTGATTCTGCCGCATTAACACGGCAGAATCAAGATGAAAGAACTTGCAACCTGAGGGCGTCCGTTTGGGGCGGACGGGCTTGTTCTAGTTTTCAATCCAGATCGGTTTGGCGCCGATCAGGACTGTGCCATTCGTGATCTGGGTCGTGCTGCCATCCAGGCTGCGGTAATCAAGATACTGTTTGCTGACCGTATATTGATGGGTCTCGCACTGTCCATTTGTGCAGGTCAGCGACGTGTCCCAAACTGCCTTGGCTATATAGTTGTGGGGACCCGTGAAATGGCAGGTCCAGATGGTTCCCTTCGCCCGGCAGGACTTCGTCATCGTGTTCCCGTGGAACCAACTGTTAATTTGGCCATAGGCGATGCCAGCCTTGTTGAGTCCGGTGCCCTCATTGTAGAGGCCGCCGGACTTGTCGATCCAGCCTCGCCAATAGAAGCGTTGGATCTGCTCCGACATCTGAATCAGGTAAAAGCGGGCGAGAAAGGCAGCCTGCAGGTCCAGATTGGTGAAGCAATCCGGGCCGGTCTCCCCCCAACTGGCTTCTGTGTCCCATATGTACTTATTTTGCTGTCCGTATTGCGTTAGAACTGCCTTCAACCCTTCCATCAAAGGAATAAAGTTCTCGGCTTGGGGATAAACTCCACAGACTTGAGGAAAGGTGCGGACATCGCCATGGATTGCGAGCGTATCGGCATAGTTCAAGCCACCCGCGGCAGCGTAACCGCTCCACCATTTCAGCGCGAGGCCATGATGCATTTGAACCCCGCCGTTTAACAGCCTGGAATTCGGGTCGAATGCCTTAATAATGCTGCTGGCATCCTGCGCCATCCTCGCCATTTGAGCGTAAGTACCTGTCCACGCATTCGCAGCTTGAGGCTCGTTCCAGATTTCCCAACGACGCACGCGGCCGTTGACATGGGCCACTACGGTACTGACAAAATCCTTCCAGTGCTGATCGGTTCCCGAGCCGTCGGCATTGAGGTCATCCGGAGGATCGCACTGGCCGGGGCCGTAGCGGCACGATGCATCGTTCGGACGTGAAGAAGCCCAACGCGGCGTCATGCCTAAAGTAAAGAGAATGTCGTCGCCCGTCTGTTGAGCAGCGTTCAACCAGCGATCCAGCATCTTCCAGTCAAATTGTCCCTGCGATGGGTTCAGTTGGGACCACCGCGTACTGGTATCCCACAAACGAAAAGTATGGAACGGAACTGTGGGCCACGGATCGGGCCAGTGGAGGATCAAGCCCTGAAAGTTTGCAGAGGTGGCATTGCGGGGAGCGCCAGAGCCGCTCTTCGGTGGTTGACCGTTCCGCGCAAAGGTCTCCGGTGGGGAGGGCGCGGACTGGGGTCTTGCAGTAAGTGGCAACAGTAAGAAGATTGCTAGAACGCTGAACGAAGAACTAATTTTCCTCGCCAGCCCTTGAGTGAACCCGCTCCAATGGTTCGCTCCAATGCTGGAAGAGATAAAGCGGCGCATCATCTGACTTCCCTCAATTCGAGACTGAATAACTCGCGATTGATCTTTGAATCGACGCGAGTCGAATTGTAGGGAACCGCCAGAAAGTCGGGCAGGTCTCAGAAGTACATCGGGGACGGATTAGCCGCCCGACGGGAACTCTGCCGTTAACCTGCCCAAAGCCGCTATTTGTACATGGCCAGCCCGCCGCAGGTTGTCGGCTGAATGGCTGTGCTCGGCGAAGGACAATTCGAGGAACCAGGCTGATAACCCTGGGCGCCTCCTCCCATGAAAACCTTGCCGTCCACAATGGTGGGCGACATGAACTTGACTGCTCCAGGGTTTCCGGGGAACGAATTGTTGTAAGCGGAAGTGTCCCACAAAGAGGCGCCGAGAGTTCCCCCCCCTTGCTTGCTGGGGACGGCTTTGTAGGAATACATGACAGCTGCCGTCGCTGGCTTCACTGGAGTACCGAAGCCGGATGAATCCAGAGCCCAGACTATGGCGTCGTCGACATTGCCCTTGGTTTTCTGCCAGGTAATGGCGAGAACCGCGCCGGGGTAAAGGAACTTGTGCGGCGTCACAGGAGTCGAGGCCCATGTGCTGAGGGTTGCGATCCCGCCGGTATTGATGACGTGGTACGCCTTGAGGATATCGCCAACTCCAGAAACATAAAGATAATTCCTTGCGTTTTTTCCCGTCTGTCCGGCGAGGAAGGCCGGCGCGCCTCGACCGCCGGTATTTGGGTTCGTCGATTTATCATGCATGGCGAATCCCATGAAGCACTGCACGATCGCACCCGAAGTGGGCTGCCCCGCGGTTGTGCAAGCGTATTTATCCGGATTCGCGCTTTGGCTGTCGATTTGACCCAAATTCCCCGCGAACATGACATAGATCATCCCCTGCTTGCCAGAGGTCGTCAGTTCTGGATACCGGAGCGGAAATGTCGGCGCGAGCAATACTACGCCCGACGTGCCCATGTCCCAATCTTCAGGCACGAGATTTACCTGACAATACGTACCTGTGGTATCGAGCTGACACGGAGCTGCGCACTTTGTGGGATGAGGATTGGAGCAAGCGACGACGGTCTTACCGTGGTTCATCGCGTCGAAGTCAGGCGGGGAATAGAAGTCTTGCAATCCACTATCGTTTAATTTGAGCAGGCTATTGCTGTACTCGCCCGCTCCCTGGAAAGTATCGGCGCCGTTACCCGTGGCGAGGTAGACGTTGCCCTGGGCATCCGCCGCAGGAGCGGCGCCACTCATCCAAATACCTGACATGCACCTGCCAGCGCTGCAACTGGCCTCCGAGTCGAACAAAGTATAGGAAGTGTTAAAAGCGCTATTTTGATAATTGTAAGTAAACTCAATGGCATATCCATGATAGGGAGTGTCGTCGCAGTGCGATCCCCACGAGACCCAAATCTTGGCAGAGCCATCGGCACCAGTCACCAAAGCAAGTCCCGCTCTCTGGTTGTTGGAGACCGGATTGAAGATATTACCTGTGTAGGTGGCCGAAAAGGTCTTATCCAGAACCACGGGGCTGCCCGGAATCTCCTGCAATGTATCGGCATACAGGCCGTGCAGTTTCTGCCGGTAGCTTTCACCCCCGTTGCTGTCGATATCCTGATGTTTGGTCACAAGGTAAATCACGGGCGGAGTAACCGACAGATCGATGACGGGAGTTCCGGTGATGCCAACTTCGGGCGTGATGTTGCCGCAACCGTGGGGTAAGTCTGCCGAGGGCAGCGCAATCTCTGTGTATCCCGTGCCCAGGTCGCTGGCATTGTTCAGACTGGTGCTCACCAGGGTGGTGCCGGTGTTGCTGGTGCTGTCTGAATCGAACGCGTAAACACTGTTGTTTTCGGTCGCAACGTAGACTACGTTCTTCGGCGCGCCGTTCATCATCAACTGATGCAGGTAGAGCGGTTGAGCATAGATCTGACCGTCGGTTGTCGCCAGCCATCGCGGAGAAGGATGGTTGCTGGGACCCAGTGTCGAGGCCTTGAATGCGCCCTCGTTTGGGTTCATCGCATCGCGATTGTTGTCGTTGTGATAAGTCGTGACACACGGTGTCGTACCCGTGCAATAGGTCTGGCCGGGGGTCAACGGACGTGCCGGCTTCGGATTAGGCCCGAGACCTAAAAGAACAAGGACGCCAAACAGCGGCGAAACGATGGTAAGAACTTTCCGCATAATTCACCTCGCAACGAGACAACCTGTAGGGCATCGAAACTGCCCTCTTCTAGTTACCCGTTCCTTCCAACGTTACTTTCTGTGGACTGTCAAGGTCGGCGTCATTGACTTCTAAATTCCCCTTGGTCGTGCCGGTTTGCTGGGGGGAAAATGTGACGAAGACCGAGCATTGACTCTGAGCCTGAATCTGCGTGCCGCAATTGTTCGTTTGTTGAAAGTACTGGGGGACAGTAACGCCTCCAAAAGCCACTGCGGAGCTCGATGTGTTGGTCAGAGTAATGGTCTTCGGAGGGCTGGTTTGCCCTACCTTCGCCGAAAAGAAAAGAACTTTCGGTGCTTGATTAATCGCGGTCGCGGTCCCGGTCAGTCTTCCCGTTTGAGGGCTGCTGGGGTCGCTATCCCATACCACCAGGTTGCCGCGCCTTAGACCGGAGGCGGTGGGAACAAAGCTGACACTGATGGTGCACTTTGCCTTCGCAGCAAGCTGCTTCCCGCAATTGTCGCTCTCTGTATAATCGCCGACCATCTGTATCTGAGAGATCGTGAGCGCGCTACTACCGGTGTTGGTGAGCGTCACATTCTGCTTGGAAGACGAACCCAGATCGGTCAGGGAGAATACCAGTCCCGGAAAAAACACCGGCAGGTCGACATTCGTGCCACCGCCCATAAGCTGGACCGTCTGAGGACTCGATGGATCGCTGTCCTGGATCGTGAGAGTACCAGTGCGAGGACCGGCAGCCGTGGGCGTGAAATTTATGTTCAGCGAGCAAACTCCGCCCGGCGCAAGAGTAGTCCCGCATCCACCAGAGCTGCGGCTGAAGTCGCCAGTCGCATTTACGTTTTGAATGGTCATGGTGGTGCTGCTGTAGTTGGTCACCTTGATCGGCTCACTTCTCGACTGCCCGACTACCACGTTGCCATAGTGGGCCTCGGTCGCGGATGCCACCGGACACGCCCGCAGCGGCAGAGGAAATGGATCCATAGCCTTCTGAGCGAAAGCAAAGCTATCGGTCATGTCGCTGGCCTGCGCGTCGCGTTCGGTCAAAGGCGCCAACCCGTATACAGTTTCGATGAACTTTAGAATCGAGGAAAACTCATAAGTTGTATGGGAAACATAGCCGGTTCCCCGTCCCTTGGGGTAGGGCGAAATAATGAGCAGCGGAACACGAAGGCCGAAGCCGTATTCATCGACTTTGGGCGCGGGAACGTGGTCGTAGAAACCGCCGAAATCATCCCAGGTAACGAAGATCGCCGTGGAATGCCACTGATTGACGGGGCCCTGCATGATTGCGTTGATCTGTTCTACAGTCCAATTCTCGCCAGCGCAGGTGCTACCGATCGGGTGCTCGCTGTCTTCTCCCGTCACCACCCAGGACACGGCTGGCAAATTGCCGTGCAATGCGTCGGTGATAAATTGCTGCACCGGAACAACGTTTGTTTTCCATTGGCTCGAATCGCGGATATGTTCTACCGCGTCGTAAGCCGAAAAAATGTAGCCTCGTTCACCCTGAGTAGGGGCGTAAAACTTCCAGCTTAAATCCTTGGCATTGAGGGCGTCGGCCAGGGTTTGAAAGTCAAAACAAGGGAAGACGTCGGAGATAACGCCGTTGGTAGCCATCTGCTCCACAAAGGTAGCAGGCGGAGCATCGCAACCCCAAGTGTGTGTCGAGGCACCGCCGGGCAGCATGCCGATCGTGATTACTCCTTCCGCCTGGGCGCCAACGCTGTAAAGATGTGAGGGGAAACTGGGTCCGTTGGAAGATTGAAACATGTGGTCGGCAAGAACGAAATGCTGAGCATAAGACCAATAGTTTGGGATGTCGTCCTTAGTCATCTGTGTGAACGCTTCCAGATCACCGTTCACGTTGGTGCGATAGTTGAGATCGAAAAGATCCATCTTGCCGCCGTCCGAGCCGTTAATCGCGCCCTGGTACGTGTGATCCAAATCATGAAACATGATGTCGGGAGCGCGCCACAGGGGAACGACTTGACCGGTCGAAATCGTCGCTTTGCTCGCACCGTCCGCGCCAGGAAACGCTCCGAAGTAATGATCGAAGCTTCGGTTCTCCTTCATGATGAAAACAATATGCCGGATGTCAGAAAGGCCGCGGGGCGGGGCTTCCTGCGAACTTTCGTTTTGCGGGGTTGTAATTTCCACCTGAGAAGTTTGCGAATACGCCCTCTGCGAAGCGCCCAGAAACGCGAGGCCCATGACCAGACCAATGCCCGTCGCCGAGAAAAAGTGAAGATAAGAAGAAGTAAACTTTCCTTGCTGCATCCTGAACTCTCCAGTCCGAGGGGAGACCAACTTCTAACCACGGGTCTTACGTAGAACGAAACTTGCGGTTTCGGTTGTGGACGAAACGAACGATGCGCCGCGCGTAACTCCGCATGAAGCCCGCATCACGAATCTACTGCACTCCCTGACCATCACCAATTCTGATAGCGTCCGATTAACCAGGCCTTTAGCTAGCAAAGACCGCGAGTCCTGAAATTGTCCGCTTGGGGGTTGAGCGAAAAGTAATGCCGACTACTCGGCAGAGGGTATTCCCGATGGTTTGCGGGGTGACGTCTGGCATAGGCTCGTTTTCCCCCGAATTTTTGTTAAAACAGACTCTAGAAAACTTGCGGCCTAAAGCGATCCCGCCAATGTTTTTCGCTTCGGATAGAGTTAGTGCTCGCCAGTCCAAACTAATAAAAGGCTACATGAATGGCCAATCTCTCGGCAAGAGGTCAAATGCCTCGGTGACCAAAGTCTCTATACCGCTAATATACTCAAGCGAAACGGGTTCGACCCTCCGCTGGATCGATTAGCAGGCACATGATCCGTCGTACTCGGCTAAAATAGCTGCAGCATTCTCCAGTTTTCAGCATGTTCTTAACAGGCAGTTTTAGGGGAGTGAATCTGGGAGGCCTGATGTCAGGAACTAATCGTGGGTGGGCTCGAAGGCGGATGTTCGTCGGGGTTCTACTGCTGGTATTAGCTATCAGCGCCCCGGCGGCTTGGGCCGTAGAACCATTTTCGATCGAGGCGGCAGGGCTGCATGCAGGGGATGTCCCCCAAGCGATTTTTGCCGGAGTGGAAAATCACGGTACGCGGATCTACACCTATGTCAACGGGCTCAGAATGCCGATTTGCGAACTCTACTGGGCCAAGACGGCAACCACACGTTCCAACAAGAACGCTTCCGGGAAGGCCACTTACAGCAATCTTGAACCGGGATCGCTCTTAGGTGTGATTCGCTTTCTGGCCGAGGCTTCAGATGAATATCGGGAAGATTTTCATGATCAGAAACTCAAGGCCGGATATTACACAATGCGTTACGCAGTAATACCGGGCGAGGATGCCCATGATTTTCTGGTGCTGAGTCCTGCGGATGCGGACACAGACCCAGGGCTTGTTTCGTCCGACCGACTCATCCATCAGGGCAAGTTGGCGTCCCGCACCGATCGGCCGGCGGTTCTGAGCCTGGTCAACACCGAGGTCGGCAGCAAAGAACTTCCCAGCGTGAGAATGGATGAAAACGGCACCTGCATTCTGCAGGATAAACTGCACGCGAAGTCAATGACTGCTTCTGCAGGCGATGTCATGTTGGCAGTAGTTTTGGTTAATCCGATTTCGGAGGAAGACGGATCGTAACGGTCTTCCCTGCCTGCATTTTCCCTCTTTTAATCCTCTTCTCGGCGCAACTTTCCGGAGCCCGATGGGTTCGTGCGATATGGTAGTCTCTTTTACCTGGCGAGTACCTGGCGAGAATCCGCCACTCGGGAGCGGATTTCAGTTGGCCGATGGATCAAATCAAGCCCGGCTCTGAAAGTGATTCGCAAGGACAAGCAAATAAGGTCAGTGGAAGCAGACAATAGCATCATGGAAGGCGACAAACGATGATGATAAGGAAGGCGATTGCCCCGTTAGCCGTAGGATTATTTCTTCTAACCGCGATGGCCCTGGCGCAAGACCCCGTTCCCAGCACTTATTTCGGCATGATCGCGCACGCCGGCGTGGTTCGCACCCGGCCCTTCCCTTCCGCTCCTTTCGGTTCGCTGCGCCTTTGGGACACGCATACGAAATGGCTGCAGATCGAGACCAGTCCGAACGGATACGACTGGGATTTGTTCGATCGCTGGCTTGACGCCGCGGAAAAACATCATCTCGAGGTCCTCTACACATTCGGAGGCGTTCCCACGTGGGCGTCGGGCGACCGCAACGACAAGCACTGTGGACTGCAGTTCAGAAAGTCCGCAGCCGAGAACTGGGGGCCAGGGTCGTGCCATCCTCCAGCTGACCTGAAAGACGATGGAAGCGGCACGGATCAGATGTGGAAAGATTATGTGACCGCGCTCGCGAAGCGCGCGCACGGGCGCATTAAATATTGGGAAGTTTGGAACGAACCCCAGAACCTCTTCTTCTGGAATGGCACCATGCCGCAAATGGTGCGGATGACGCAGGATTTGCGCACCATCGTGAAAGGCATGGATCCGAACGCGATGATTCTTTCACCCGGCACCGGATGGGGAGACAACAAGCCG
>Ga0210383_10006540_pt1 | contig 10162 bp, 8 predicted proteins | sample IncBWC14OmetaG_FD_160072 | JGI IMG/M metagenome (GOLD analysis project Ga0210383, IMG submission 160072) | Forest soil microbial communities from Barre Woods Harvard Forest LTER site, Petersham, Massachusetts, United States - Inc-BW-C-14-O ...
TGTTGGCGCAGGACCTCAGCTACCGGTCGGGGCGCATTTTGAGCGAGAAGCCGGCTCGCGTCGCGCAGTGTATATAGCGGGAAATATGCTGCGACAGCGAGCAGGAGCAAGGGCGGTACGGCTTCGTTGGCGTCCAGCAGCGCTTGTATCTTGGTGCGGCAGGTCTCAGCCGCGAGTCGTTCCCTGTCGTCGCAATCAAAGATATACTCGTTGACGAAGCATTGTCGACAAAGAGCGGCAAAAAATTGCATCGCCGCGGTGTCAGAAGGGTCCGGCTCATGCTTGCTCGATGCGGTCTCGAGCAGAGCATGGCGTGCGCAAGTCAGAAATCGCTCGAATTCGATGGTGGATACGGGCGCTGCCTCTAGCACAGCAATGAGCAAGGGGTCAGCTGTAAGGGCGGCCAGACCGTGTGCACCGAATAACGCCGCCTTTGGCAATCGCGCAGGCCACGATCGGTTGGCGAATTGCACGCAACTGGCAATCCTTCGGTTGAGCATGATCAGACTGAGTGCTGGCTGGCATAGATCGTGTGGTGATCCCCATGGTTCGGTTATGGCGGTTGTGAGTGCGGCGCGGACCTGTGAGTCATTGATCACAAACTTGGTGCGCATGGCGCAGTTAACAAAGGCTACTTTGGTTGTCCAGGTGGGCGCACGCTCAAGTACGGGCGCTATCAGCCGCAGTGCATCCGGAGCCTTACTGCCGGCAACAAGAATCATCGCCAGGCCGAAGAGAATTTCTTCGGAGTCGGGCTCTATGGACAAAGCGCGGCGCAGGCTTGCCTCCGCCGCATCAATCTGCCCGAGGCCGCTCAACACTGCGCCCAGGATGTGGTGCGCTTTGACAAAGTCCGGCTTCAGTTCGGTAGCGCGGCGCAGACTGGAAGCAGCCTCGGCAAGCCGCCCGCGGGTCGATTCGAGCACACCCAAATTGAAATGGACTTCGGCGTAGTCTGGATTGATGGTCAGCGCGCGCCCGTAGTTTTCCGCGGCTTCCGCGGCGCGGCCAAGGCCATCGAGCGCGTTGGCCATCGCCACGAAGGCATCGGTAAAATCAGGCTTTATGTCGACGGCTGCCTGGTAGTTGCGCAATGCACGTTCGAATTCTCCCGCGCGATAGTTCAGGTTGCCGAGATTGAAGTGGGCTGCCGCATACTGTGGGTCGCAGTCAATCGCAAGTTGGTACGCGCTGCGAGCGTCATCGAACTGTGCCCCGGCGAGCAGAATATTGCCGCGGTTCAGATGTGCTCTCGCACATTGCGGGTCAGCGTGGACCGCCGCCTCATAGCGTGCCATGGCCTCAGCGATTCGTCCCTGTTCCTCGAGCGCATTTCCTTCGTCAATCGCTGCTATCGCCGGGCTAAGGCGAGTTTTCTCCCGATCTGCCATGTGTTGCTCCTTGGGGATCATTTCGGCTTTTGAACCCAGAAGTGGTACATCCCGAGAAACGTGTCCGGGTTGTCGGCTTCGAAGAGCGCCCAGTTACGCAAGTTTGTGCCAGACGGGTCGTCGCTGAAGCGCGCCAGATACTGATGCAGTACGCCGCGATCCAAATCGAAGCCGACGAAGTGCAGCCGTGTTTCGGCGAGAAATGACCCGATCTGTCCCAGCGTCAGGCGATGCTCTTGCACGTGAAATAGCAGGTCGCGACATTCACTTGTCGAAAAGTAGTCTGGAAACTCTGTCAGCTTTTCGAGGTCGACGCTCGGATTTCGGACGGTCAAGTCCCGGCGGAATCGGCGAATGTCATCGGGTGAGCTTGCATAACCACCGGCCGCGATGAATGCTCGCCCTTTGACCAGGTGCCTGCGCGCAATTTCGCTGTAGAAACCCAAACACATGAACCCTCCGGGTCGCAAACGGGTCAGCAGTGTTCGCCATCCCGCAAAGGGGTCGGCCAGATGATGCAGCACGCCGACGGATTCAATAATGTCGAATGAGCGCACGATTCCGCCGAGCTTGAGTATGTCGCCCTGTGCGTACTCGATGTTCGTCAAGCCCAATTCCAGCGTCTTTCGTTTGGCATAGCTGATGCTGCTCAAGCTCAAGTCTATCGCCAGAACACGAACACCGCGGAATCGCTGGCCGGTGATGATCGAATGTCTGCCGGTGCCGCACCCGGCGATCAGCGCCTGCGGCGCGCTGTCATCAGGCATCGGCGTAAACTGCGCGTACGGCAGCGAGCGCCGCAATTCGTCATTGAAGCTCAGTAGCTGCTGAGGCTTTGGCAATTTCACCCAGCGCGGGAAAGGATTTTGCTCATACAAATCGCGCACCGCCTCGGAGACGCCGCTCGAGATTGGCGTCAGACGTTCGATGCCCGCACGCAGCGCCCGCTCTTCGAGCGGTTCGCGAATCTGTTGGCGCAATACTTCGTCAAGCGGGCTGAGCTCCTTTGCAACAAGAAACCGGCTGGCATCGGGCAGCGTGTACAGCGGGAAATAAGCGGCAACGGCAAGCAAGAGCAACTGCGGCACCGCCGCTTTGGCATCCAGCAGCGCTAGCAACTTCGTACGGCAAACCGCAGCCGCGAGCTTTTCATTGTCGTCGCAATCGAAGACATACTCGTTGATGAAGCATTGCTGGGCGAGTGCGACATAGAACGGCAGCGCCCCGATGTCCGAAGGATCGGGCATTCGATTGCTCGAGGCGGTCTCGAGGAGAGCGTGGCGTGCGCAAGTCAGAAACCGCTCGAACTCCATCGTGGTCACGGGCGTCGCCTCGAGCGCCGCTTGGAGCAAGGTGTCGCCAGCAAGGACCGTCAAGCCATCCGCACCGAACAACGCCGCCTTTGGCAAACGCGCGGGCCATGAACTGTTGGCGAGGTGCACGCATCTGGCCATACGCGGGTTGAGCATCACCAGACTGAGTGCCGGCCGACACAGCTGATATGGAATTCCCCAAGCTTCTTTAAGGGCTCTTGTCAGAGCTGCACGCAGGCGTGAGTCGTCAATCGTAAATCTGGTGCGCGCGACGCAGGCGCCAAAAGCCAATTGCGCGTCTGCAAAGTCAGGCTTGATGCTGATGGCTGTGTCGTAGTTAAGTAATGCACGTTCGACCTCGCCGGCGTCGGTATTCAAGTTGCCCAAGTTGAAGTGAGCTCCCGCATACCGAGGATCGCAGACGATGGCGAGTTCGTAGGCGCTGCGAGCCTCGTCGATCTGGGCGCCCGCGAACAGAATGTTGCCGCGGTTCAAGTGTGCTCTCGCGCATTTCGGGTCGGTGCGGACAGCGGCATCGTAGCGCGCCATTGCCTCAGCAATTCGTCCCTGTTCTTCAAGCGTATTTCCTTCATCGATCATCGCAATCGCGGCGTTTCGTGGTTCGCCGGGCGCGGAATTGTCAAGCGCTGCATTAGCGGGAGTCACATGCGCATCTTCTCGAAGTCTCCAAAGACTTTATCAGGCCAATGCGCCCATGTAAGCACTCGAGCGTCCGTCGCCGCGTAACTGCCCAGTTGTCATAGTACGACGCAGTGGGGCTGGTGGGACTCTTAACACCTAAAAGGGCCCAGTTGTGAGAGGTCCATCACGGGCGGCTCTTTTCCATACCCCTAGAGTTGCGAGGGCCTGAATAGGGACGGCGAAGGAGTAAAAATGAGCAACTATCTGCATGGCGTTGAATTGCGTGATGCTAGAAATCGCGTGGATTCTGGACCCCATATGGGCATTGGATTTCTCTTAGCGCTCCTCGCCGCGATTCCACTAGCACGAGCGGACAATGGCCCGCTCTACGTAGCGCCAGGTCCTTCCAATCTGATTTCTCCGGACGTGATTAAACCCAATCAAGACCAATTGGGGGGGAGAAAACTAGGCGACCTCATTGGCGGTTCGCTTAGATCGCCAACCAGCCACGCAACTGATTTAGTCGTAACGACCAAATGCGGGCACTACATATCCGCCGCAATTACCTATGCAGATGGCTCGACGAAAACATTGAGTCTGAGCAACGCTCCTATCAGTCAAAGCGACATGGAAAAAGCGAAGGCAGCGATCCCGATGCTGCGCATCGTTGACATACCCGGATGCAGCAATTGACGCGGTCCGCAAGAAGTATTCGATGACGTGCGTCGTCTCACTTCTTGCGCGCGTGTCTATACTCTAATACCGCGAACAGACCCGCATATAAAACACCGAAGAAGAACAGCATCCAAGACGCCACGTGGTCTGCAAGATGTTTTTCCACAATGAGAAATTTGACGCATGCGGTGATGACGACAAAGAAGAATGCGAACAGAAGGTAGCCAATCATTCTCCGCGGTCCTGCGGACATTGCACCGGGAATCGCAGTTCGCTCATTCGGTCGAATACCGAACAATGTTCGGCGCACCAACCGCGTCCATAGCACGGCAATCAGTGTAACTGCGCCGATCCCAATCACTGCCGCGACATACCTCGCTGGGGCGAAAGCGAACAAAGCGATCCACGCACTTCCGGCCAGAACGAGTGCCCAGCCCGACAGGCGTTCACTGGCTGTGGAATAGGCCTTCGCTCCGTTTGAGTGTAATGGCCGCAGTTTTGGCAATGAATTGCCAACCACCACCACCATCAGGCCAATAGCGAGGCCGATGGCACGCTTCGCAACTTCTGCATCGATAACGCCCATTTTGTCGGCCAATCCAATCGCCATCGTAAGCAAAGTGACGCCCAAAAAACCAACCACGGCGGAACAAATGGGGCGAACAGAAGGAGCTTGTATGTTCATCGCTGCAATGACCTCATGGTCCCAAAAATTTAGGCTTCACGTGCTTGCTCTGCTGCAGCTTCCAGCCGAAGGCTTGCGCGAAGCTTAAGAGAGCATCTTCCAGCACAGACATTTGTAATTCGTAAACAACCGACTTGCCAAGCTTTTCTGAAATAATTAGGCCCGCTTCGCGTAGAACTGCGAAATGCGCCGACATCGTGGGCTTGGATACTTCGAAGCAATCCGCCAGCTCACCCGCGCTCATCGGCCGTTTCCTCAGCAATTCAAGCACCCGCCGACGCGTAGGATCGGACAGGGCTTTGAAGACCATGTTCATTGTTCGATAGTTAGCCAATTATCGAAATGAATGTCAAGTCAATTTTGCTCCGTTTGATCGATTGGCTGGACGTCGCCGTTGGAGTCGCCTCGCCAAAACCCTGGGCGGCTTCGGATCGCCAGTTCGCCTTTTAACGGTTACGCTCGATCAGTGCCAGATCCGAGTTCACTTGCACGCGATCGAAAACGATTTCGGAGCCCGTGGCCGAGATGTCGAAGTCGCCAATGACGAAGTCTGCCGGCAGCTCGGCCAGTACACGCTGCGCGCCGGTTCGAAGGTCGAGCAGCGAAAAATTCTTATGGCCGATTTCACCGCTGAGAACCAAAAGCGACTGCGAATCGCGAAAAAACGCAACGCGCCGTGCGCCGCGCGTCAGGATCACGCTCGGCAGCGGATATGGCCGGCCATCCGCGGCGGCAGCTCGGAGTGGAAAGGTCGTGCCGACGTCTGCGCCTGAATAAACCAGGAATCGACCGTCCGGCGACCAGACCGGATCAATGGAATACTCCGACACCAAAGGCAGCGGCGCGTCGCCATTCAAGAAGATGCGGGTAAGACGCGGCTCGCCGTCGCGGATGACCGCAGACACGATTGATTGCTCATCAGGCGCCCAGCTCGGATTACCCCGCAATGCCAGCGAGTCGGTGAGGACTCGGATATCGGAGCCGTTGCTGTCCATGATGTACAGCAGCGTTCTGCCGCTGTCCGCAACTGAGAAGGCGATGCGTTTCCCATTGGGTGCGACGGCCGGCCCTCCCACAATACGAGCGTGCGTGCCGCTGCGCCAAATCTCGCGGGAGGTGCCTTGTGTCAACGACCATATGCCCTGCCTTTCGCCTTGCCAAGATACATACAAAAGAGAGTCCGCACGCAGCCGTGGTGTGGCGCTGTTTGCTGATACGAGTGAAAGGCCCTCTGCCGCGGGCGCAGCGGAGCGATCCTCGGTGAGCGGCATGCGCCAAAGACTCATGCGGGCGTTGGCAATCGTCGCGACCAGACGCGCGCCGCCGGCGCTTGCGGCAAGCGAAGTGTAGCTTTCGAGCCCGGAACTGATGCGATGGGGAATGCGCCTCTCGACGTCCACCGAAAACATCCAGGGTCCAGATCCGTCGATGTCGGTCGCCAGGTACATCAATGTGCGCCGATCGAGCATTACCGGATAGGATATGCGCGCGTTCTGCATCGTTATCCGTTCGAGTCCCGCGCCGGAAGGCCGAATTCGCCAGATATCCCAGTCATCGGGTGGCACGCCACGAACGAAGTAAATAAAGTTATCGTCTAGCGACCACACCGGAAAGTGGCAATGCACCCCCGCCGGCGCCACATAGATCCTACGGTCCCCGTGGTCGTCGAGATTTCCCGACTCCCGGACGAACAACGGGTCGCCTGGTGCGGTCGTGTGGTATACGAGCTGCTTGCCATCGCTGGACCAATCGAACTCGCCGGCCTCCCGCAGATACGGGCGCAGCGGCCCGCCGGTCGTCGGTACAGCCAAGATACTCACGTCGCCCGGCTGCGAGCCATCCGCTCGCCTGTTCCAGATGGTAACGAGCGACGAGTCCGCCGAGAAGCCGAGCACACGGATCAACGGATTGACCACGTCGCGCACGTCGCCATGCGTCAAATCGCGGTAAGTGCCGCTGCCAACGTTGCTGACCCAGACATCGATTTCCCCGCCCCGGTCCCCGACAAATGCCACCAATTTGCCATCTCGAGAGATCGTCGCCGCTTGCTCGGTTCCCGGGAAGTCCAACAGACGAGTGAATCTGGCGTGCGCAAGAGGACTACGCCAAAAGTAATCAGCTTCGGCAGCAAACCAGGCGAGCGCGCCCGCCACCAGCATGATTGCGGTTGCGACTCCCAACCGCATTGGCTTGGTTGCGAGGAGGCGGCGTCCAGTGGTGAGCCAGCTGTCCTCGACAGTTTGCGAAATTGGTGCGGGTGGCTCATTTTCACTCGGACTTTCCGGTGCGAGTCGCGCGCGCCGACTTGTCCACCACACGTTAAGTTCCGAGCGATATGCAAAAACGGATCCCAGCTTATCGTGCAAGTGGCGGTGCACCGGCATCGCTTCGCGCCTTTCCCACCGCTGCACGGTACTGACATCGCGCTTCAGATATGACGCGATCTTCTTCCAGGAGTCGAGTCGGTCCTCCGGCTGGCCTGAAGTGGCTGCGCCGTTTGGGCTGTTCTCCCGATCGTCCAAAAGGCGCTCTCCACATCATCCCCGGATGAGGACCGAAGATTCTTGCATCAATTCCAGGGAGCGGCAAACCACGGTATTGCATGGCGTGCCCCCAGGACCGCGCGGCGCGCCGCGAATTGCAGCTGCTCAAGACACCGAGCCCGGGTTGCTCCCGGACTCTGTGTGACGCCTCTATTTCGGGGGAATCTGCTTGCTGATGCCGTTTTCTTGCTGGTTAAGAACGTTTTGCTCAGATTTGGTAATGTGACCACCGTTTTGGCTGGCCATGTCCCGCTCTTCCTGCCGGACTTGATGATCGTCCTTGTGCAGCGCCTTCGCCTGACCCTTTGTCAGCGTGCCGTTTTTGACATCGTTATGAATTCGTTTGTCCTGATTGTTGAGGCGATGATTCACTTCCTCGCGCCGCGGGTGATTTTTCTGCCACGTGGTATCAGCCGACGCTGTGCCGGCTACCGCGGTGAGAACTGCAAGCGTGGCTGCAAAAGCGACAGACCGTTTCACTGAAATTGACATAAGAAATCCTCCGATCGAGATCTTAAGAGTGCATTCAATCCCAAGCCCTGAGGGCCATTCTTGGTTAGATAACGTGGCAAATCGCGAAGCGGCTGCGAGGATTACGAAAGGTTAATGCGCTCGGGTGCGGGATCGTGAACGGCGCCGCTAACGGATTTGTAGCTAAGTGGGCCTTAAAATCCCGACAATTTTAAGATTTGCCAAGTCGAAAACGGCCAACAGAGGTTTGCCTCGACCGGTAAGAGGCATTGTGTTCATTTGGTCCGTGCTGAATCCTGCGGCTTGCAGGTGTTCTTTCAACTTCTTTTTCTCACCGCGCGAGAAATAGGCCAGATCGTCGACTTTTTTGAGTTGCTCTCGAAGCGACGGCAGTCCTTGCTCCCAGGGCTTGAAATATCGCGGCATCGAGATCACATCATCTGCACCTGTAATCGTTCCGTTTACGATCCTTTGGGCCTCTTCCGGATCCTGTGGCAGCGGCGCCCAAATCCAGCGCGGCGTGCTGTACCAATGCGGCGCGAGTCCAGGATTCTTCTGGCGACCGAGATCTGCCTCGGCGGCATCAATGTCGTAGGCTTGGACCTGCTGCAGAACGTTCACGGAAAAAGCATAGTAAAGCGGTCGCCCGTTCCAGAGTGAGGTGGCGCCATAGATCAACGCGCAAACTTGCACGGCAACGATGATCCCGATGTCGCGAGCCAGCACGTGGCGGGCCTTGCTGTTACTGGCAATAACGAATGTGATGAGGGGACCGATGACGAGGTCAACCCCTATCAGTACCGCGACCACCTGGGCGGCATCGGCCAGACGCCAACCCGGCCAGCGATACCATCCAAAGTAGAGCGTCCCGAGAATGAGCGTTAGCGCGGTGGCGCTACCGAGCAAGTGCAAAGAGAAGGCTTTGAGTCGGAACTTCATGTGGCAATTTTGCAAAACGGGGCGCTAGTTTGCCAGTCACCGTCATTGAGAATTGCAAACGCCGTCACAATGCGCCGTCATTGGCAAAAGAGGGCAGTCATCGCCAAAAGCGTGCGGTGCCTTTGCCGGTTACCGAAGTGCGGCGGTTTGCTGCCCAGCAAAACTCACGACGGCCCGCGCCAGAACATCGAGCGAGTCGACAAAAGGCACTGCAGTGCCGGCGCCGATCACCGAGAGTTCGCTGCAGCCGATCAGCAGCACATCTGCCCGGTCGGCCATCTCGAGCGCGATTCGGCCGAGCGCGGCCTGGGCTTGCGCTCCGGTATCGCCGCGCTTCACCGCTTTGATCAGCGCCATGACCTCTTCTTGTCGGGGCGGCCGCAGGGTAGCGATTCCGTGAGCGGAGAACGCCGTTTCATAAAGAGCGGTGTTGTGGACCGCCGTGGATGCGAGCAAGCCCACGCGGGCATGGCCTGCCGCCGCAATCTCCTCGACAGTGAGGCTCACCATGTCGAGCAGCGGAATGCTGACCGCGCGACGAATCGCATCGGCATACGCATGTGCCGTGTTGCAGGGGATCGCCAATGCATCCGCGCCGGCACGCTGCAGATTGGCGGCAATGCGCATCAGTTCGGGCGTGGGGTCGGGACCTGTGCCCTCGATGAGATGGGCGATGCGCGACGGGATCTTGGGATTGCTTTCCACGATCAGGTGGATGTGACCCTGATCATCGCGCGCCGGCGTTTCCGCGATAACCCGCCGCATGAGATCCACGGTGGCCTCCGGCCCCATACCGCCGATGATGCCGACGATGCGATGCGCCGACTTGGGCTCAGGCTGCGCGGACATGCCGCGAGCGCGCGAATCCAAAGTCATCGACATAGCCAAATAACCCCACGCTCCCTCCGGTGTGGATGAAGACGATGTTCTGACCCTTTTTGAAGCAACCCTTGCGGATTAGGTCGATCAATCCTGCCATGCCCTTGCCGGTGTAAACGGGATCGAGCAGGATTCCCTCGGTTCGGGCGAGAGTTTGTATGGCATCCAGGGATCCCGGCGTCGAGAATCCATATCCCTTGCCGACATAATCGCTATTGGCGATGACATCTTCCCGCCGCACCGCTCCCGGCGCGCCGCACCGCTCCGCGGTGGCGCAGGCGAGGTTGAACACATTCTCTTCTTGCCGATCGCGGGGTGCGCGCACGCTGATGCCGAGTAGAGGTACTCCGGAGCGTATGCCGACAAGACCGACGATCAAACCTGCCTGCGTCCCGGCGCTGCCAGTTGCGCACACCACATGATCAATGCGCAATCCCAAATCATTGGCTTGCGCGATGAGTTCGATCGCGGCATTGACATAGCCGAGAGCGCCGGTTGTGTTCGATCCTCCTCCGGGTATGAGATAGGGTTTGCGGCCCTCGCTTTTCAGCCTGGCCGCAACTTTTGCAAGTTCCGCATTCATGTCCGGATTGGCCGCGCAATGCTCAATGCTCGCACCGTGTA
>Ga0210383_10006542_pt1 | contig 10161 bp, 9 predicted proteins | sample IncBWC14OmetaG_FD_160072 | JGI IMG/M metagenome (GOLD analysis project Ga0210383, IMG submission 160072) | Forest soil microbial communities from Barre Woods Harvard Forest LTER site, Petersham, Massachusetts, United States - Inc-BW-C-14-O ...
CACCCCCGGTAGCCCTTCGCTTTGAGGTATTCGGCATTCAACAACGCCGCACCTGCTGCGCCGCGGATGGTGTTGTGGGAGAGCACGGTAAACTTCCAATCGAGTACTTTGCAGGGACGCAGCCGCCCAACGGTGGTCGTCATGCCGGCGCCGCGATCCACATCAAACCGCGGCTGAGGACGGTCTGGCGCGTCGAGGTAGATCACGGGTTCAGCGGGAGCGCTAGGTAATCGCAACTGCTGAGGCTCCGCGGTAAAACTCTTCCAGGCTTCCAGAATCTCCGCGCTTGAAGTCTTTTTCTTCAGCCGGACTGAAACCGACTCGGTATGCCCATCTTCGACTGCCACACGATTGCACTGGGCGCTGATTTTGAAAGCGCCAGGTTCTACGCGGGTTCCGTTCAGCTGACCTAACAGCTTTTGAGTCTCTTCTTCCATCTTTTCTTCTTCTTTGGCGATGTAAGGGACCACGTTTCCAAGAATGTCGAGAGAGGCGACGCCCGGGTACCCGGCACCGCTGACCGCCTGCATGGTAACGGCCATGACGGTGTCGAGGCCAAAAGCGCGGTCGAGTGGTGCGAGCGCGATGACCAGCCCAATCGCCGAACAGTTCGGATTCGTGACCACGAACCCGCCGGATCTCTTGCGCCAAGCTTGGCTCTCGATTAGTTTCACGTGCGCGGCGTTTACTTCCGGAATGACCAGAGGCACGTCCGGAGCCATGCGCAGGGCGCTCGAGTTCGACACCACGGCACACCCCGCCTCGGCAAACTTCGGCTCCAGTTCGGCCGCGATCGATGCATCGAGTGCCGCAAAGATGACCTTCGGAGCTCCGTTTGGCGTCGCAGGGGAAAGCTGCATCTTCGCGACTTTCTCTGGGATCGATGTCTTCAGCCGCCAGCGGGCGGCGTCACCATAAGCGCGTCCTTCAGAACGATCCGAGGCTGCCAGCCATGCGACTTCAAACCACGGATGGTGCTCCAGCATCTGGACAAAGCGCTGTCCGACAATGCCGGTGGCTCCCAAAATGCCGACCGGAATCTTCGTTTGCATATTGATCTTCAAATTTTACAACAGGGAAATTTCTTACAGCCGGCCCTGCCTCGGCTGGATCTCGCCGCCAAAGGCGTAGTCGTTCAGAGGACCAAAGCGCTTTTTCTCGATATAGAGCCGTCCGCGGCGCCAAACAATGCGCAGGGTCGCCATCACTGGGATGGAAAGGTAAACACCGAGCACGCCTGCCAGTTCTCCGCCCGCCAGCACTCCGAAGATGGCAGCGAGTGGATGCAACTCCATACTCGTACCCATGATGCGGGGCGACACTACGTAGTCTTGCAACAGCCGCCAGCAGACAAGGAAAACCAGCAGCAATGCCCAGTGCGGGTAGCTCATTAGCGCGGCTACACTCAGCATGACAAGCCCAGCGACCAGGGGTCCCACCACGGGAATGAATTCCATGGCGCCGCCTACCGTTCCAAGCATGAGTGCGTAGGGCATCCGCATCGAACTCAGGAAAATGAGGTAGACCACCATTGAAAGGGCGGCCAAAGTCAGTTGCGCACGAATAAACTGCGCGAGCATCTGGTTCATGTCCGCCAGCACGCCTTGCAGAAAATCACGCTGAGGACGGGATTGCACAACCGAGAGCAAGACGTCGCTGAAGGACTTCCCATCTTTGAGGAAAAAGATCGCTAGCAGCGGAACGAGCAAGATGACCCAGGCTTGTTTTGCCTCAGCGGCGGCCCAGATGCCGGCATTTTCCGCGATCGCGGTGATAGTGTCGCCATTCTGCACCAGCAGTTTTTGCACGCGTTGTTGCGTGGGTGCGCTCCAGCCATGTTCCTGGCCGATCTCCTGAGCGATGGTTCCAGTGCTCACCTTTTTCAATAGCTCGGGGAGCGATTCGCCGAGCCGTGTGGCTTGGTGTGTAATCCGGGGCCCCACGAAAAATATGAAGAGTCCCAGGCCCGTGAGAAGCAGCACATAGATCACGGCGATGGCGCGTCCGCGTCCATGAAGCAATTTTTCCAGCCGCGAGACGGCGGGTTCCATCAGGTAGGCAAAAAAGATTGCGAACAGAAAAGCAATGAAAGTGCGGCGGGCGACGTACAGGAAACTCAGCCCCAGCAGGAATGCCAGTGCCGTGAACAGGACTCGAGCTGTGCGCAGATCAAACAGGGCCATGACAGGGATACCGACTGAGTCCAGAGTACTTGAGTCTGGAGTCTTCGCCTAGTTACCCGGGAAGGGACCCTTCTGGCGAATGAAAACCTGCAAGGCCTAGTCGCGAATGACTTCGGTACGGTCGCTTTCGATCAGAATACGCTGGAGCTTGAACTGATCATCGACCCACATGACCCAATCGCCGTAGTCGCTCTTCAGGACGAAGCGGTTGTATTCTTTCTCGGTTCCGCGGATCGTAGCTTTTTCACGGCCAGTGAACTCAAGGCTGATTTGCATCGCGGCGCGCTGCTGGGGGTTCAGCGCTCCGAACAATGTCTTCTGATTTGCCGGACACTTCACCTGGCCCTCTTCCTGTTTGCAGGCACTGGCCAGGAATCGCCAGATCAAGATCTGGCGATGGCTGAAAAAGTAATCGTCGAGAATAGTGGTGGAGGCCGGAACCATAAAAGGCTTTTCCTCGGGCTTCGCTTTGGGCGTCAAGGTCACACGCTCGGTTAGGAAGTCATTGCTGGGCATGACTGTGGCATGCGCTTGTCCGGGGCTGAGCTCTTTCCACTCGTACTTCTTCAGGTCGCCGGCGGGTGTCATCTCCATCTCGGCAGATTGCGATGTTTGATTCTGCGCATTGCTTTCGGTCTTGAATTGTGCGGTTGCCACGCTGCCGCCCGGCCCCTGTTGAATTGAGAAGGTCTCGGTAGCGACGCGTTGGCCGCTCAGAAAGACGCCGTACGAGCCCGAATCGACGTTTTGCCCGGCGCTCTCTTTTGGCTTCGCTTTGTCCCCGGCATTGGCCAGCAGGGAAACGAGTAACAGCAGGGTGACGCTTATGACCTGTTTGCCGAGATTCACTTCGCGGTCTCCTTATTGGCAATGCAAATTAAGGCGCTCAATCACTTCCTGCGCGACCTGCCGAATCGGTTTTCCAGCCGTTTCTACTCGAACATCCGCCTGGATGTAATGTACCCGCCGTTTTTCATGCAACGCACGAAAGCCAACAGGATTGGTACGTAATGGTCTTTCTGGCTCACCGGGTTCGCAGCAGCGCTGCCAAAGTTCCTCCACCGGAGTGTCCAGGAAAACGGTGATCGTCCCTGCCGAGCGCAAAAGCTCGGCGTTCTCCGGCTGCACAAACGCACCGCCTCCCAGCGCAACGATGGCTGGGTGGCTCGAGCTGAGCTGATCAACCAGCGCTCCTAATGCTTGCTGCTCCCGTTGACGAAATCCTTGCTCGCCGTGCTGCTGGAAGATTTCTGGAACGGAAGCGCCCTCTCGACTTTCTACTTCATGGTCGAGATCAATGAAGCTCCAACCCAGCGACTCTGCCAGCGCTTTCCCTACGCTCGTCTTTCCTGCGCCCATGAAGCCGACCAGAAAGACTCCACACACCGGCACATTCGACCGGGTGGAGGACAAATCCCGGCGCGGAGCTGGGGTGTCGGTCATCCTATGGTTGGGGGCAGTCGCCCGATTTTATTGGCGTTTCTGAAGGTGGATTTTACCACTGAAGGTGCTTAGGAGCACCGAGGATGCCGAGTGCCCGACCGTGCTGATTGTGGTACCGAAGAAGCCCACTGCGCCCGGAATCACTCCCGTCGAGTGGGTTTTCGGCTTCAGGTGCACATCGTCTTCCACTTTGCCCTTGAGGGAACGGGCTTGAATTTCGGCTGACGTGTTTTGCGGAATGATCGCATCGATATCACCCGAATGATTGGTGAGGCGATACTCGCCGGTGTACCCGAAGTCGCCGTCATAGCTGATACGTCCACGAGTGGAGCTTACCCGAACTTGCGGTGCTGCCACATCGATCAGATGAATGTCGCCACTCACTGACTCGACTTCGACATGTCCGCCCTTGATGTTGGTCAGCGATACCGCTCCGTCCATCGTCTTCACGTGTACATGGGCTTCGCTGATGTCACGAACATCAACCGAGGATTGCGCACCTTCGACGTCCACATCGCCGCGAAGTTTTTCCGCATGCAGGATGCCGGTTGCGGATTCCAGTATGACGCTCGCGTCGGCGGGAACCAGTACTTCATATTCCACACGGCCGGACTCGGGTGTCGCCCCGGCCAGCAAGTGCGTAGTGATGTTGATGCGGTTGGCGGAAGCGCTATCGGCGGCGTTCTCGGGGCTGCGATCAATTTCGGATTTATCCGACGCGCGCGTGGCCACGACCACCACAAGATTCCCGGTAGAGGGCTTTACCGAGATGCCGCCGTACTGATTCACGATGGCAATCGTGGCCCGGGGGCCAACCGTAAACCGGAACTCCTCTCTGGTCTCGGCAGCGGCCACAACCGCCAGCGCAACCAGGAGCATCAAGAGTTTCGCCGCCTGCTGACTGCTCTGCATGACTTGTCTCCACCCACCGGGCGCGCCGCCGCGCCGATTCGCGCCGCCCCTATTATTGCAGAGAACGGTCCATTGCAATGTTGTACAACATGGATTTCTGCTCGTAAGCGTCCATCAGCGAGTGCCGTGCCTCTTCATCATTTGGATTCGCATCGACCGTTGCCTGCGCATCTCGGATGTAATCATTGACGTGATGCAGATTCGTCTCGTAAGCCGCAGTCATCATCGGTGCGTGCTGCGCTACCGCGCTCAGCACTTGTTGATCCTCATCGCTCATCGGGGCGACCGGGTTCGAAACCTGCAAGATGCGAGGTTGGGACGCGTCGCTTGCCGTTATATCCCCGGCGCGAGTCGGATTTCTGAGCAGGAATGCTCCTATCAAAAGTGCGGCTGCGATTGGGACGAGCCATGCCGCCCGGCCCCACCGTTTTACCAGTGACGGGATACCCGCCCGGATTGACGTAACTGAGGGCTGATGGCGGATCAGCCCTTCCTGGCGCAACGCAATTTCGATGGAATTCCACACCCGCGGACTCGGTTCATTCAAGTCTCGTAACGTGCTTGCCTGCTGAGTGATCATCCGCAGCTCTTGGACAACTGCGGAACAGTCTTCACACTGATCGATATGAGCCTGAAGTTGCTGGCCGCCACCTTCCAGGAACTCCGGCAACTCCCGCTGAAAATCATTGCACTTCATAACGACTCTCTCCCCGATACCGCTCCCGTCTGTGCCCGATTCCTCACGGCTTTTCGGCCTTTGCGGCTCTGCTCGTCTTAAGGAAATCGCGTAACTTCATGCGTGCTTTATGCAACTGCGACTTACTATTCCCGATCGAACACCCGACGATGGTGGCTATTTCATTGTGCTCGTATCCTTCCACATCGTGCAGCACAAAAATCGTTCGATAACCCGGAGGTAACCGTTCCACCGCGTTTTTCAACTGCAACCGGTCAATCGATCCCGCGAGGTTTACATCCTCGGCGCCGAAATCTTTCTTCGGTGTGTCTTCGTCTCCCTCCGTGGTCTCCTCCAACGACACCACCGGGAGCCCCTTCTTGCGTAGATGCATCAAGACGACGTTGACCGCCATGCGATGCAACCACGTCGAAAAGGCAGATTCTCCACGAAACGTCCCAATCTTGCGGAACAACTGCAGGAAGGCTTCCTGAGTAAGGTCTTCGGCTTCCGCAGTATTCGCGGTCATGCGCAGGCAGAGGGAGTACACGCGCCGTTTGTGAAGACCATACAGGACCTGGAAAGCCTCTGCGTCGCCTAGCTTGGCCCGCTCAATCGCTTCCGCTTCGCTGAGTCCGTCGCCCTGTCGTTGCTTTCGGTCGGTCAAGTCGCCTTTTCCGGCCGCATTTACCTAGATGCGGCTAAGTATCTTTACGTTGTACTGCTTGCGGGCATCTCGCACTCGCCCCAAGTTCCCATTTTTCGTATCCAGAATAACAAATCCCCTACCATTCTCCGGATACTCGCAGGCATCAGAGGCTGCTAACCCTCTCAGCCTAAAGCACTCGTCAAAAAATGTCGTCCTCACACGCCAGTTTTGGTAGTGATCGTCTCCAGACCGTGGCCTTGGGGCCCCGTCTCCCTCAGGCGCAAGAGAATCGCAAAAGCCAATCCAATAAAGCCCAGGGCAGAGAAGATCCACATGCCCAATCCATACCCCCCAGGGTTCAATAATCCAGCTCCAGAATAGTCATTGGCCTTCCCAATCAACAGATTCATGATGAAGAAGCCGATCTGCTGAATCAGGGTCATCAGTGCATAGGCTGTTCCCAGGCGCTTCTGATGCACGATGTACGCAACTGATGGCCACATGACTGCCGGGATCAAAGAAAACGCGATCCCCATCATCGAGACCGGAACCAGCAGTGAAATGTTCGTGTAGGCCATCATGAGGTAGACGGGCATCAGCAGAATCGAGCCCAGCATCATGAACAGCGCCCGTTTGCCTACCTTGTCTACCAGCAAACCGAAGAGCGGCGTGGCGATCATCGCAGCGAGCGGCAACAAGCTATTGTAGTTGCCTGCCAGTTTGAGCGCATTAACCTTGGCCACCTCCGAGGCGGCAATTCCCCCCATTCCGGCCAGCAATTTGTTGGTGAAGAAGTCGATCGCGAATGTCCGGAAAGGGAAGATGGCTGAATAAAATGTGAAACACAGCCCGACCACCAGCCAGTATGAAGGATTGAATCGCAAGATGCCCTTGAACTCCAATTTGTCGACGTCGCCCGCTCTTCCAAGCTCATAGCGTTGTTCCGCTCGACTCTCCAGAGCCAAATATACGAGCGCCATCACAACTGCCATCACTCCCGCGCCGACGGCCACGAGTAAAGGGCCGCGCCAACTTGCCGGCCCGGCCGGACCCTCCGGATAGAAAGCGCGGTTCGCCCACGTTGGCGAGTTGTCCGCCGCTACTGACGCTAACCTCGCGATCGTGAGATTTATTCCGAAAGCAAAACTGAGCTCCTTACCTTTGAACCACTTCGCGAGCGCGGTCGTCACCGCAACGATCATCGATTCCGCACCTAGACCGAGCACCGTGCGCCCGGCGATCATTGTTGCCGCATTCCCTTGCGCGGCGGTGATCGCCGCCCCAAGTAAACAAAGCGTTGCGAACAAAAATAGTGCTTTCTTCGTGCCGATCCGATCGATGATGATTCCGCCAATCAAAAGCGTAATCACCGCCGCAACGCTATAACTTGAGTTCAGCCATGCGAACTGTGTCGCGGTGAACCCCAACTTGTCGATGAAGATTCTTTCCAAAGGGTTGATGCTGTCGTAGATGTAGTAATTCCCACCCATCGCCAGGCTGATGAAAATCAGGACCATCCAGCGATACAACCGCGAGGGCTCGGGACGCACGGTCTCTGTCATAGGGGCCTTTCTGACGGGCTACGAGCACACAAATGCATAGAAGCCAACGACGATAGCAGATTGGATCGTTATCCACACCCTTGTGTGGTCTCCCCCAGTCTCCGATCTTTGTGCGATAAAAACAAAAAGGCCCGGCGGGTTGCCAGGCCTTGCCTTCCGAACATCTAACGCTTTTGCCGGAAATTACTTCTTCGTGAACGGCTCACTCTTCGCCGCTACTCGAGCCACGTCATCATTGGTGTAGGTGCGGGTCGCGTGTTTGCCACTCTTAGCCATTGCCGAGGCTTCAACGGGCGTCTCCCGCGAAACGCGGCCTGAGAAGTAAGTCCAGCCAACATTTGCGAGCTCGGGCTTCGCATGGTCTCCATGTCCTTCATGCATCTCCATTGGACCCATGTGCGGGAAATGCGTCGACTGCCCCATCACCGGACTGTCACCGCCGGAGTACCAGACGGCCACGGTATGCACCGCGTCGGTGTCTCCTGAGATCATTGACAGGGTCGAGTTCCGCGCCCCTGCTTCCAACCCGCCCGTGGCATTCGTCGCCCCAACTGGAGATGACGAAACGCTCTGGAATGAAATCATCGGCGTCGTGATTAGCGGGATATAGGGCCCGCATCCGTAAGGACAATAACCCGGAATCCCTCGGGACCCGGCCTGTCCAAGTGCAGCAACTGACAGAAACGCCACCATTAAACCCAACGTGAATGTCCGCATATTCCTACCTCCCCAGAAGAGACTGCCTCACCCAGAGTTAAAGCAGGTGGGATACCAGTATCGCCGTCAGCGGATCGCCCGGTATTCCCGTTTTTTGGGGGCGTTTTGTCGGGTCCGACCACTACGTGCGTTGCCTCAATCCGCAACAAACTGCATATAAGGCGCAGAAAACTAACGATTGCAGCCAGGGATTAGCGCGCTTCGCATCGAGTTTGAAGCCGGTATTCGGACACCGGCGGGCTGTTTACGAGCCCACGTATCGGGCGTACAGACTACGTGCGACGCCCGTGTCGGTCGTGCCTTTAATGATGGCCCGTCCGTCGGGAAACAGGGTCATCTCATAAGGCTCGTGCCAGAACTTGAGAATGAAGTCGTTGTGCCGCACCGTGCCGTGCGGTTCGAGGCGCTGGCGAAGTTCGGCGAAATCGATCGGCCGCGCGCGTTCGTGTATTTGCACAGAGTTTCGTCCGCAGAGCGTAATATGGGGCCGACCCTCGCCCTCCAGGTGGATGAAGTCCCGCTTCCTGCAACACTGGCAATCGCTCCGGGGCCGGCTGGCAGAAATTTCGGCTCGCTCGTTAAACCAGACATCCCACGAGAGAAGCGTCCGTCGCACTTTTTCTTTGGCGCCGACCAGCAGCTTTATGGCTTCGCTAGCGGCAATGGAACCGACCAGATTCACAGCCGAATTCAAGATCCCTGCGGTTTCACAAGTTTCAACGGTTCCCCGCGGAGACTGGGGGAAAACACACGCCAGGCAAGCAGTTTCTCCAGGAAGAACGTTGAGCGTGGCGGCGTAGCTACCCACGGCCGCGGCATAGATCCAAGGTAAGCTTTTCGAGACCGCATAGTCGTTCACCAGATAACGGGTCTCGAAGTTGTCGGTCCCGTCGAGGATGAGATCACTTGCATCGAGCAGTTCCTCAATGTTGGCAGGTACGAGATCGGCGACTCGCGGTTCCACCGCAATCTGCGAGTTGAACGCAGAGATCCGCCGGGCGGCCGCGATAGCCTTCGGCAACGACTCTTTTGCATCGCTCTCGTCAAACAACGTCTGCCGTTGCAGGTTGCTCGGTTCCACGTAGTCGCGGTCGATGATGCGGATCGTGCCTACCCCGGAACGGCCGAGAAGCGCGGCGATTGACGAGCCGGTCGCTCCACAACCAACTACCGCAACCCGTGCTGCGGATAGACGTTCTTGTCCGGCGCGGCCGATGCCGTCAAACAGAATTTGTCGAGAATAACGATCGTCGAGTCCCAAAGACATTACCAATTCACCAGCGTAGAACCGTTATTATAAGGGGCGCTTGTCAGCGGCCATCGTTAAAGCCACGAATCAGCAGCCGATGATCCAATTGTTGGCAGGTCATCAGGTGCGAAGGCATTCATTGCATTGGCGGCGCAAAGGTTTGGATTTCGACGCCGCGTTGCGCCCTTGGCTAGCGAGACAACGGCGCGGCAGCCGGGTTCATCGTAAGTTGAAGGTTATGCACATCCAGGGTTAGGAGCGGTTTTGCGAGGACGGGGACGGCGGTGCGCAATCCTGGCGGTGTGGCTTGTCCTGCCGTGGGTCGCGGTCGGGCAAACGCCGCAACAATCACCGCAACCGGGACCTCCGCCAACAAATCAGTCGACCGGCGCTCCATCGCCCAGCTCTCAGCAGCCATCCCAGCAACCCCCTGCCTCGCAGCCGGCGGCGCCGAATCTCCCAACGGACTTGCCCGGCGAACTGCCGGAGGGCCCAATTCCTCCCTTAAGCCCGATTGCTAGTTACGCAGGGCGTGTCGTCGGCGAGATTCGTTTTCCCAAGCTTCCCGAGCGCGAACGACCTCACTTGCTGGATCTGATCCCCCAGAAGCAAGGCCAACCGCTTGACCGGGATCACATTCGCGACGGCATCGTCGCTCTCTACAACACCGGATTGTTCTCCGACATTCAAGTCGAAGCCGACAATCTGTCCAGCAATCAAGTGGCGATCACCTTCGTCACGGTGGCCAATTTTTTCGTCGGGACTATCAG
>Ga0210383_10006544_pt1 | contig 10160 bp, 17 predicted proteins | sample IncBWC14OmetaG_FD_160072 | JGI IMG/M metagenome (GOLD analysis project Ga0210383, IMG submission 160072) | Forest soil microbial communities from Barre Woods Harvard Forest LTER site, Petersham, Massachusetts, United States - Inc-BW-C-14-O ...
GAGTTTAAATCAGGGGGATGTGATGGCGGGGGCTGGGAATGTCCAGAGTATGTTGTCTCGGAGGGCGCAGGACGAGGAGAGTGGAGGGAGCACATATCATCTTCCACAACGTGCGCCATTACAGCCCGACCATACGGGGGCGTCTGTGTCGTCGCACGCGACGAGCCACACGTCTGCTGGGACGGGGTTGTCGTCGAGTTTTGGGAAGAGCGCGGGGAGGAGAGTGCTTGGGGCGGGGGTGGCGAGGCTTGCGGGGTTGTCGCATGGGTTGTTTGCGTTTGAGCCTCCGGTGCCGTCACCTGTGCCGTCGCCGACTATGAGTACGGGGAGTGCAAGTGGAGGTGCGGGTGTGGCCGATTCTTGGGGTAGTCGTGGGCGGGGTGGTCGGGAACGAGAGCGGGAACAGGAGAGGGAGCAGCGGGAGCGGGAACGCGCGGAGAGGCAGAGAGAGAAGGGAAAGGAGAGAGAAAGGAGGGCGTATCGGGGTGACCGAGCGCCTGTTCCCGTTCCCGCTTTTATTCCGGTACCGGCAAGTGCTAATGTTGGGCACGGGCACCGATCGGGAACGAAAGGACGTTCGTTGGATTTGGGGCTTGGGTTGGCGTGGGCGCCGACGAAGGTGAGGGAGGAAGCGCTGTTGCCGTCGTCGTTTGGGAGAACGCTGTCCGCGTCGCGGAGGGGGGAGAGCGGGAATGGGAACGGGAGACGGAGGGATGGTGATTATGGGTATGGGGTAGAAGTTGAGAGGGAGACGAATAAGTCAAAGGTTGGGAGAGATGTTGCGGAGGTGTTTAGGAATGCGCTGGATGCTAAAGGATATGCGTCGTTTAAGAAATGTGCGTTGGTGATTCGTTTTATCGTTGAGATTTTTGGTGTTCGTTTCGGATGCTGATTTATTCATTTTTGGGGGGCTGGGGTGACAGACGTTCATCGGTTTGATGCACATGATATACCCTTCGATGGTCCGACGGGGATAGTCGCTCGCGTCGAGCGACTTCTAGAAACGGCTCCTGATCTCGGGGAGGAGGGAAAGCAACGTCTCTTGGACAGCTTTGTTCGGGTCATCCTCCAAAATGCATGAATCTAAATCTGAATGGCAGCCGGCATTTTCGCGTATTCTGTTCCATTCCATTCGTTTTCCCACTCCACGTCATACCACACTCACAACTCGATACGTCACTTTCACGTACGTTATATTTTTTATTCATGCCTTTCTTAGATTTTTCGTGTCTTGATAATTTTGCATGCTTCGCTGTACTTAACCGCATTTCTTGTATTATTGTTTCATGACCTTCGGCCTGTCCTTCCTCATCATGATCTATATTGGCCACATACGCACGCTCTACGTTCCCCACGACTATCTTCCCGCAATGCTTTCTATAAGATGTCCTTGATGCCCAGTTACCCCCCGATGTGTTCACCCTCGTCCGTATGTTTTGGTTTTTTATATACAGTTCAAATTTTCGGCACCCACTGCCTCCATTTTCTGCCAGTAGTCACACGCAATGCATATACGTTTTCATGAAACAGACTGAATTAGTCCACAAGAACTGTACATATAAAACATACACCGAAAATCCTTCTCATCGTACATCAAATCTCCCCAACCCTATGTAGCAGGTCTTAGAGCTCTCAACCTTTCAGCCAGCTTCGCATCTTCTTCCCCGATCTTCTCCCGTGGGGCGAGGTCCGCCACAACGTCCATATCTTTAGCAGATAAATCATGCTGGAGCTCGATATTAGCCTCTTCCGCAGTTTGTCGCATGAGCTGGTCAATCTGGTCTTGTGGCGTGGAGACGGCGGTAGTGGATGACATGGCGTCTTCCATGTATGATGTCTGTACGTCGAGATCGGAGAATTGTGATTCGAATTTGTCCATTACGAGAGAAATCTGTTTCGTGGGCGGATTAGCATCTCATTGGGGATAGACGGGAGATGTGGCGGAATGCACCCGCTCGAGGTTCATGCCCTCCATGGCTTTATCCATCCCTCGCACGACAGATGTCATGTTCCCCGTCACTTGTCGCATTGTCACGGCTGTTTCTACGCGACTGGCGACTGCGTCTATGCGGCTGGATAGTCTCAGCAGGTTCAGGGCCTCGCTCTTCTTGCGAATGGCGTTGGAGGCGTATATCCGAGCCCCGTCATTGTTACCCTGTTGGAGCGCCTGCAGCCAGTGAACGCGGTTAGATGTTGCGGACCCAGGGATTGAGTCGGACACACCTTCTTTAAACGGCTTTTCTCCGAGTTCTCGTCTTTCTGCGCCTTCTTCGCCTGGCGGTTCAGAGTTTTTGCCGTGAACTAAAGAGGCATCTGCGTTAGTGTGAGGTGAGGTCATAGAAAGCTTGGGAGAGCACTTTGAGCTGGAAGAGAGTTTCTGGTATGCATCAACTAGTAGACTTCGATGAGGTGGATCCCAGACACTCACTCTCCAGGTTACTCATTGCTAGACACAAGAAAGAGAACTTGAAGCTCATCAGGAAATCGGCGGGGGTCTGGTATGACCGGATAGATGCGATCATTGATTGGCACTCCGCAGCTACTAAATAAGGTATTACAAAGGCTTACAATACGTTCAGAGAATTGTAACAGTGGTTCATGCGATGACACTTACCTTGACATACTTACACTGTACGAGCTTGATACATACCTGTTAGAGTGCATGAAAGTGTATTCTACAACATTTTCTCCAAGTATCACTCTTCCCAGGGCATTGCAATGTCTTACAATAGTTTTGAATTATTGCAGGAAAACGGAAAGACATTGGTATTCCTAGGCAGAGTTGATAAGCAGAAATCAACCTGCCAGCCATTTAAAATGATAAACCTAGCCATACCCCAGATCCGACAGAATTCTAAGAGGTGGTCTCCCATTACAACAGGGCCATATTTATTACAGTAATTGATCATTTGTCAGCCAGTCTGCTGGCAGTTTAAATTGATAAATCTGGATCCGACAGAATTCTAAACACTTGGTCTACCATTATAATGAGCCCATATTTATTATGGCAATCAATCATCTGTTGTCTTGCCGGCAAACCTTTAATAATCTATACCACAACATGACTTCCAAATCATTCAATTGGTCATATTAGTAGAACAACAAAAGGACTCAAGAGTTCAACACAACTAGTACTAAACTGGCCCCATGAGCCGTGACACGACTCAAATTTCGTGCTGGCACATGGGTCCATGATGCGTGACAGACAAATTGATTCAAATGGTACATCCAAGTCATGACAAAGAAACACGAAAGAACATAAGCCTGAGAATATGGAAGGCCCCACGATAGCTCAGGCTGGGGTATATACATGGGCTGGACAAAAGCCCCTACTGTGGATTACGACTTTGAAAGGGACTGAGAAAAAAAAGGGGGCAAGGAAAGTCAGGAATACATGGGAAGTGAGCTCGGAGGTGCAACTGACGAGATCATGGTTGACAACAGCAAGGACATATCCCTTGCCACCTGGGCATGAGTGTGGAAGATCAGAATCAGAAATGTCAGTCCAAAAAACTGGACCAGTAAATCGAAAGACAGGCCCGGCGGATGTGAAGAAAAACCCTAGGGCGAAACCCGGGCCTTGTCTTGTTGCAGGGCCCATATACCATAGGTAACCGCCACTCCTATACGGCTGCAGATGTATCATGATGCCCTGCAAGACGCCTATCTGCTCTCGCGGTTGACATGTCGTCCTCTGCCTCGCCCGCTTGCAGATCCGACGATTCAGTCACACCGCTGGCAATGCTGAGCCCAGAATCACTTTCTATGGAATAGGTATGGCGATGCCCCAAAAATGGCCCAGGGCCCCTCAAATAATTCTTCAAATCCATGATCTGAAGCTGCTCCACCAGATATCCCCGGAATTTCTGCACCTCCTTCGGAAGCCACACTGGCAGTTCCACCGGGTATACCGTAGGATGGCGACTACAGACTTTGAAGACATCTGAGTTGCCATTGGTTTGCAAAGCCTCCATAATATCCCAGCAAGCGGGACAGCACGGCTTGGATACCGCCACATCCTTTTGACTCAGACACTGCATAAATACTAGTATGTCAGTGGCAGATCAACGAATGTAGGAGGGACAAAGGTTACCTCTGAAAGCTGTTTGAGACTCTCCCTTTGGGGCTCAGGTACATAGGAGATGAACTCTGCTCCAAATTTGGCGAACGAAGCTACAACGGTTTCACGGTGTACCACAAAATGACGGAAAACTTGGTTGCCTTGAAGAAGTGATTGGAAAATCGAGAATATGGGGTTCCCGTCTTTCCCACGAGCATTTATTCCCTTCTCAAGGGCAACAGTGCAGTCTCGAAAGGACATTAAGTCTTCCAAGTCTCTGCTTTTGGAATCCAGCGCAGACATGATGGTGGCTTTCATGGCCTCCCAGCTGGCGACCAACCGTTGCTTGCCCCTTACAGTGATGAAATTGATTTGAACAACAGAGTCAGGGTCTGTCAGATGCTGAGCACAAAATGGTGCTCCAAAATTCGCTTTGCTGCATAGTGGCTGATGAAGGTTTTCATCCATCCACAGACCACGGTAGTGACGTGTTCGGTCTCCAAATTATTGTGGAGAGCTTGGTGCTCCTCATCCTGATCATTCTCTTCCAAATCATTGCACTCCCCCGAATCTTGGTCCTCTCTCGAATCATTGCACTCACCCGAATCATCACGCTCACCCGAACCTCCACCTTCTCCTGAATTGTTGCCCTCTCCTGAATCCTCGGCCGCCCCTATGCCATCCATTCCTGAATCCGAGCGTATGGCCCCTACCATATCCGCACCCTTTTTCATAGCCTTCCTCCGGAGGTGTGGCAGGGGCACGGATTTAATGGCATTCTCCTCCGCGAACTTCAAAGAGTAGTTGTCGTCGCTGGCTTTTGGTAATTCTAGCAAGTCGGCGTTGTTCAAAAATACAAGATGAGCTTCGAATGCCCGGGAATTCAAAATGGCACTGAGCAGTCGCGAAACCTTCGAGACATTGGATGCTTCCTCACGCAGTTCCTGAAGTCGCTCCTCCTCCTGCAGTCGCTCCTCCTCACGCGGTCGCTCCTCCTCACATGGTCACCCCTCCTCACGCGGTCGCCCCTCCTCATGCTGTTGCTCCACAGGCTCCTCCTTTCTCCTTGCCTTCTCCGCTCGCTTTTCCTCCCTTCTCCTTTCCTTCTCCGCCCGCTTTTTCTCCCTCCGCTCAACTTTTCTCCTCCGCACGGTATTTCTTCTCAGCAACCTCTTGCTCCCTTGTGAGCATGAACATGCTCTGGAGGGTTGCAGCATATGCTACAAGGGTGGCGACCAGGAGGCCGTGAAACTCCGTAACAGTATCCTTGGTATATAAGACACACGACTCGTGCTGACACCTTTGCAACAAGTTCGGGAATTCTGGGGGGGTTTTCGTGGATTGATGGAATTTCAACATGGATTGGAGGAATTTACCGCCGGCGAGATTTGTCAGACGTTTTGCAAGCAAGACGTCACGACCGGCATCCACGAAATTCATCTGTGATGCCAAGCCACACAGATCACGCTGAGCAGCCTGGTCTAACTTTGCAAGTAGGGCAATTGTAGCCCAATGGTTCATCCGGCGATGATTCTTCCTCCAACAGACTGACGTAATGTAGTCATGAAACTGGCTGGCGTACTTTGTTCGGTCTTGAGGCAGCGACAACCTATAATGATTTAAATAGCTGGAGACTGTCGCAATATGATCCACCAGCGATACTTTTCTGGTTGTCAGACGGTCAGTGAAAAGGAATAGGGCGGACAGGCTGTACGGCTCTCACTTGTGCAGGAAAGACAATCCACCGAATTCCCATATTTGAGGCCAGAAGTCGGTGCCAGCCATACTCATCGTCATGATCTACTTCATACCTGCCCATCCGATCATCCTGTACAACGAGAACAGAGCCCGAGGCAGCTGAAATATCACTGGGTTTCTCGACCATGCACGCAAGGATTTTGTGTTCCAGCACAAGAATGGTGGTTATTGCGTGCATGACGGTTTGAGTTTTAGAGTCAACAGAGACGCTCCCTCTATGCTGGTTGAGCTTCGAGTGACCACCGGAATCATTAATGGCCGTGACGAGGGTGACCAGAAGGCATAGGTTGCGGAACTCGTCCCAGTCGTCACTGGCAGCCTGAGACCCTTTTTTGGTCACCGTAGACATGTCAGACTCGGATGCTTCAACTTAGTAGTGGGTACTGAACAATGGCAGTAGTAGGAATGAGAAGTCCAACCCGAAGTTAGGCTGAGTACTAGTCATGATAGAACCAAGTTCGGAGTTTCAGGGTTATGGGAACAGACCCCTATCGTTTTCCGATCCTACTCTAAAATGGCTGTGTGGGAAGAAACTTGAACAAGTTGGGCACCTATTTGTTTTGCAGGGCTTCGGACATCACAGCCAAGCAGTCCTGTAAAGAAATAATTGCCAACTTTGGGGTAGATGGGAATGTTGATTTTCTGCCATCATTCCTGTGGCATAGCCGAATCTTGATGCATCATATGTAAATATAAATGACTCAGAATCGCGACTGTGGACATTTAAAATCACAAACCAAGTGCCGGGTGGTGCTATAAGGCCTGCCAAAATGGGGACTCGAGGAAGCCAACAGCATTGGTTCAGTGCCAGCACCCCCCATGAAACACGTGCTGAATATGATACCCCAGAATAAGTTGGAAAAGGGTTTCATGATCATCAACTTAAACCAAACACTCGTGTTATCACATGACCTATGACCAATTTGTGATTGGGAACTGACTGGGAATGTTGTAATGCAAATGAGAATTTAGCAATAGCATTTAGCATTAGTAGACTCAGAGCAAAATTCTTTTCCAACTTAATATGCGCGGAAGCGGAGATGACAGTTGTATTACATTCCCATGAAATCCTCGTCCGTATCATTTGAGTCACACTCACTGTCATCGTTTGCACTATCTGTCTCTACATCTTCCCAACCTTCCAAGTCACGATCATCCAAGTCCAACTCTGGATTATCTGATTCGTAGCACTTGTCACTGTCTGTGTCTGGAGCATGTGCATTCTCGCCTGAAGGCTCGTCTGGCTCAAAGTCGGCAAATTGATCATCTTGGGTGTCCCTGGGCTTGTCAGGAATACGGCTTGCATTGAATGTGGGCTGGTGTGCATGAAGATGGCCAACACCTAGGCCCCAATGATAGCGCATAATCAGATCCCGGTCAGAAAACCTAGGGATTCATCATGGTATCAGTATCAAAATCAGCATGTCATTGCTGAACATACCGGCCAACATAGTATGACTTGTAATCTTTACTATCCTTGGCACAACGTGATATGCCAACCCCATTTGCTTGTCGTTTGCCTTTTGCGAACGCTGGCAGTATGTGACACGCACGCAAGACATCTTTCGGATCTACAAAGCCAAAGGAATTATCTCCATGCATAGGAGGGAAGTGGACTGAGTCCAAGGTGGAATGACTCCATCCTGAAGATCCTGGATTAGTCACCTCAAACCATTGCACCCACAAAAAATCGAAACGGCGGGCTTCATAGTCTAGCATCCCAGGTCCAGTATTGATCACATTTGCATGATATGCGCCAAGAACCCACGCATACAAAAAATGATGCAGATTCGAAGGAGTAACTGAACCGTCCACTTGGTCTGCAAGAAGCATGACATTGCAACGAGATGTTCCTGGGTTAATGATATCTGTACCACGCCACACGTTGTATGTGGTGAAGTGGAATCGAATGAGCCTATGGTGATATATGCGGTCTTTCTTAAAGAACACGAAACCGCAGGCATTTCCGTCAAGGCCAACGGAGGACCCAGTGTTGGAGGCTGTTCTCACACCAGGGTGCTCCGGAAGAGATTCAGCCTCCTGACGAAGCACTGTGTGGATACGAGGAAGTAGATGCTCCCTTAACTTCAGGAAAAAATTCTGCAACTGAGGTATCAGCGAGCATGGGTGGGAGAAAGATAAAACTGCTCACCTTGATTGCGGGATCACCCACATTCTGTTGCAGAAAAGTTGGAATATGCACAGGGAATTTCTGCAACTTTCCTATATTGTACCGCACTCCAGGATCATTGGTAAGATCCTCCAGCTTGATTTGAGAGGGAGAACGCTTCTCACGGATGATGCGGATATGATGCTGTCGTCGTTCAATCCTGGACAGCTGCTGTGGTATTGATCGGCCACTAGTCCGAAGGAACTGTGCCTTTGATGTTCGGTGCTCACGTTCGCTCTGCCAGTGGTACACAGCTTGATATTAAGCAATATCGTGCAAGGTGTCAAGGGAAACTTACGGACTGAGTGGAGTATGAGTCTGTCATACCAACTCGCCGAATAGTGTGGAGGTAGTCGCCGAGCGCATGGAGCTTGTAAGTCCTCAGATTCAGTTGCTTTGGTTCCTGCGCACTACCGTCACTTTTCGTAGGTCTTGACTTAGATGATCCCGGTACCGTGTCAGCCGCGACTTTTGCTTGACGCTGCATTCAAGCAACTCGCTCACGTTCAAATTCCTGGGTCGGAAATACTACACTTGTTTTTTCTTTGAATGTGCGGAGGCTTTTGCCAAGAGATGTAGTGACCTGGGAAAAAACATCCAGAGTTGGGTCGATGTGCATACGGAGCTTGGCGAGACCATGCCAGTGGGCCAGATTGAATAAGAGCTTGAGAACAATTGTATTGTGGGGTTCAGGTAGAAGGTTATCAAAAACGGGTATAGCACACTACATGAGTAACATTAGTCAAGTTGAGATAAGTCAACAACTCCACTTACTTGCAACATATCCTCATAGTCATGAGCCGTCATCTTCTTTAGTTCCGACCGGTTTGATGTTATTCTTCTTACACTGTCAACCCCGAAAGGAGGAATTTCTTGAAACCTAAATGAAAAATCAGTGTTAGATCTCCAGAGGTTCAATTGATGCTTGCCGTCGATCCAATTCATGTTTGAGACTTTCGTTTTGGCAGTCTAGGATGCGCAGCAGGTGGATAAACACTGCCTTCCAGACACCGAGCTCAACCTCGTGCAGTAAGTCTACAACAATTGTGGAGAACACATTGAAGCCAAACGGCGCTAGCTTGTCCGAAAATGCATTCTGCCACAATGGAACATCAGTGTAAGCTCCATTGATGTACAGAGGTACATACAACTGTCGGAACAAGTGAGTCCTCTTGAAGGAGCCTCTCCACCGCCTTGCTGTTAATCATGTAGTTCTTCACGTATATGATCTCATGCACAGCCTCGATACGATTACGCCGTTTTATATCATCAGTCCGTGCAAGAGTCACACGCTGCGTCATGTCTCTAGACATTCCCATGTTGGCCACACGATCTAATGGTATGAGACACCGGGGACAAGGGCAGCGACCGAGATTCCAAATGCAGGCTAGAAGTATTCTATGACAGGTGTGAGTTTTGCCAAACACTAGTGTTCCTCAGGTCTAGACTTACTTCTCCCGGTAGTCTGCAGAAAGGGTAAATATACGAGGGTAGAAACGACGCCAGATGGCGTCACAGCACTTAATCGCCATTCCGTGCTCGTATGCTTCCAGGAACTCATCGTCAAGGATGATTGCCCACTGAGCATGGTAGATTTCTCGATGGCAATGCGCCATAAAAGTGCTATTGGGCCCTTTCCCGCCAATGTGCTCTGCTGCGAAGGACTTGAAGGCGTCAGGGAGCTATCATTCAAAAAAAATTGAGGATCCACGCATATATCAAAGCCAGAGAAGTTTCACGCACCGTCTCTAGGTAAGCGATGTGTTCCAACGCCCGACAGGACGGTTTCGACCTTCTATCCTTTGACTCGTTTCCTATCGAAAGATAAACTGGCCATAGTTTAGCATTGCTGAAAGTCGTGAGCTGAGTGCCATCGGAGGCGAACATAAGACCTAGTACAACCCTCGGAAGGTCGCATCCCGGCTCTCCGGGAGAATCCTGAACCTCACGGTGAGCTTTGATGAATGCCTCCGATGTATAGAGTTCTCCGTGAACTCGCACTGGTTCGGAGGATTCATTTGGTTGCCAAAAGAATTCATAGGGTTCGAAATGGAGGTGGGGGTGGGTAGACGGTCGGGTGATTTTCTCCCTAATCACGGAAACCAACTTGCGGTGATGAAGAATTCCTGCGTCGAACTCCTTTTGCCCTGGATGCAGCATTCGTTTGTGGAA
>Ga0210383_10006545_pt1 | contig 10160 bp, 8 predicted proteins | sample IncBWC14OmetaG_FD_160072 | JGI IMG/M metagenome (GOLD analysis project Ga0210383, IMG submission 160072) | Forest soil microbial communities from Barre Woods Harvard Forest LTER site, Petersham, Massachusetts, United States - Inc-BW-C-14-O ...
ACCAACTTCGATGGGACAGACGCAACGCTGGCCGATCTCCAGCGTTTGGCGAAGGATGGGGTGATCCGCCGCCATCTCGTGATCGAGCGCGGCGGTGTGCGCTTCGGCATCTTCGGATTGCTCGGCAAAGAAGCCGGAGTCTACACCCAAGGCGGCGCAGCTTCGTTCCCAGACGCCATCGAGACCGCCAAGGATATGGTGAACGTTCTCCACGAGAAAGAGAAGGTGGATGTGATTATTTGCCTTAGCCATGGCGGCGTAGCGAGAGGAAAGGACGGGAAATTCACCGGCGGCGATGACGTGCGCGTGGCTGAGGCCGTGCCCGGCATCGACGTGGTCATTGGCGGCCACAGCCATACTGCGCTGCAAGAGGCGATTATCGTCAACGGGCGCACACCGGTCGTCCAAGCCGGGAAGTATGGACAGAACCTCGGCGAACTGGTGATCACTGTGGACGGCGGCAAACTGACGGTCGAGTCCTATCAGCTCCACCCGATTGACGACACCATTGCCGGCGACCGGGCTATTACCGACGAGATCAACGGGTACAAGAAGACTGTCACCAAGGTTGTATTCGCGTCCCGCGGTTATAGCATTGATCAGCCGCTGGCGGTAGCGCCGCGGGATCTGCCTAACACTTTCACAGACATCGCCGCCGGCACGCCCCTCGCCAACCTCGTCACCGACTCATTCCGCAAAGCCACCAACGCCGACATCGCAATCACCGCCAATGCAATGATGCGCGCGGGTTTAACACGGGGGAAGTCAGGCGTGCAGACGGTCTACGACGTGTTCGCTGTGGCACCCCTCGGCGCCGGCATTGTGGATACAACGGCAGGCAGTGCCCTTGTGACGGCTTACTTCACGGGCCAGGAGTTGAAGCATATGCTCGAGTTTCTGCTTGTGGATAATCCGACCCACCCGGGAGAAACTTTTCCTCGCACCTCGGGCATGAGGTTTCGCTACGATATGTCGCGCCCAATGTTCGACGTCGTAACAGCGATCGAAATAGGAGACCTCGATCACGGTTACCGAGCAGTCGAAATCACGGGGAAGGACGAGCGTTTGTACAGCCTCACATGCCCTCTGTTTTTCGGCAAGATAGTTGTGGCCATCCCGACATTCACAAAGGGCAAACTCACTCTTGTGCCCAAGAACAAGGAGGGGCAGCCGCTCAAGCAGAAGACCGAGCTACTCGACGATCCTCGTGGCGACACGCCCGACCTGCTTCCCCCGCCGGGTACAGTGGATAAAAGCAGTGTCGACACGATGACGGAGGGAGGTGCCGTCCGGGAGATCAAAGAATGGCAGGCGGTGATGGATCACCTCCGCAGCCTGCCCATTAAGACCAAGGGCGGACTACCCCTGATCCCGGTCGATGAGCGGGCCTCAGAGGTCCGGGCGATCAAAGTAGGCTGATCGGCTTTGGACGAGTTTTATGCAGAAGCGTGTCATAGCACAGAGGCTTATTGAGATCACGCTACGCACGTTTCACCTTCGGTCTGACCAGCGATACCAGACATCAATCCAGTTCATCACGCGATTCCAAGCGGTCAACGGTCCGAAGCCGGCGTTAACGCGCGGTGCTGATTTCACGCTGGAAGTAATGGGCCATAATCTGACGGAGGAAAAGAAGAGAGCATTCGCCGAGGAAGCAGTTGCTATGCTCACGCCCTTTGTGCCGGTGAAGCTGAGGGGGCGAATCGCCCGGCGGCTGGGAATCAAGACGGACGCGACCCGACAGATCGCTCTCCAGTTCAACGAGCTCAGCCTGGCGATTAGCGATCCATTCTTTGTGGACCCGCAGCGCCGGGCACCGTAATCGACAACTGCGACTGGACAAAACAGCTGCCCGCGCCAAAGCGAAGTTCATTTCTATGGTGAGTTCTGTACTGGCCTCAATTCATAAGCGGAGAGCAGCAAAGGGGCCGCGCTTCGGGTTCTTATCCCCCTAATAATCAGATCTGGCACTAGAAGAACCTAGTGGTGAAAACGGTCACACCAGTACAAAACCTTGACCCTTAACGGCCGGGTGCGGGGCCGGGCGTGGAACTACTCTTCTTTGCGGTCGTGCCTTTCAATGACCTGATGTCCATGTCCAGCTTGTCCTGGGTCAGATCGCACGTCCCATTCGGCCAACGGAAACACTCTCCAGTGTTCTTCAAGTCATCGAACCCTATAGGGTCACTTACCGGATGCTTCGAACAATAGCTGACATTGCACTGTCCAGCCTGAGTGAAGAAGGCAGTGCCGGGCGCGATAGGCGTTCCGTCAAAGTTTTCTCCGAGTGGACAGTTGCAGTTCGCCACTGGCACACCATTGACCGTTCCTGCACGTTGACATAGGAAGCTGTAGCAGTTGACCGACTGATTCGCAAGATTCAACTCACTGCCGCAAATCAAGCCGGGTGCGTCGACATCCTGCCAATCTGCGAGCTGCTGTGGTGTTGTTGCGTGAGGCCAAAAACCTGACCAAACGGTGGAGGGGCTGGGCGCTTGGCAGCTGCCTTGCATATTTCCGCCATCCACCTCGACCTCATCCAGGCCGTTGATGATCGGGCAGGTGCAAGTCGCCGACGGAAAGTAGGCATGGCCAGTAGCCGTGTTGACCCGGATCAAACCTCCGTTAGGCGTACAGGTGGAAGCCGAACAAAACGCATAGTCGCCCTGACAAACCCGACGTTGAAACTGTCCGAAGCTGAAAGGACAAGCAACTGCAATCAAGGCGATGGTCGCGGCGAGACGAAAGTGGGCAGAGTAACGCATCGAACCCTCCTCAAATTGAATAACTTTCGGATAGAGGCCCGGCGTGCAAGCAAAGCGACTAATCCAAGTTTCTAGGCCAGACTCAGTTGTTAGTCACCAAGCGGAAACATGCTACGAGGGGCCCGGAAGATTGTCAATGTCCCTCAGGTGCCCTGGTAAATTCTAGTCGTCACCTAAGGCTCGTCCTTACCATCGTGGTTTTTGAGCCGGTGTTCCACACCGGCTTCTTTGCGCAAGATCAGGAAGTGGCCGCCAGTAGATTGCGATTCGGATATCATCCATTAGTTTCCAGCGGATGCGCCATTCGACTAATGTTGCGAGCGGTAGATACGGCGGCTCCCCGATCTTTTGTGGTCCCGCTGACAGTCTGCTCCAAGTTTCAAGCAGCGGATCCTCTTTGTCTTGAGATTTCAGGGGGTTAGGGCCAGTGCGCAGTCCGCGAAGCGCGTCAGCGCGAGCGGACGGAGCAGAGATGTATGTTTGCATTTTGATTGTTGAGTTTTAGCCCGCGCATTGCGTGAGCGCAAGTCGTTGGAATTGGATTTGGTATTGCCGGAATGCGGTCGATACCAGGAATCGACCGCAAGAAAATCAAAAACGCCATCCGGGTTCGGATGGCAGGAAGTCGTGAAGAAGAATGGACCGGGATTTTCGGCGAGACTCATCGAGTCTCGCGATAGGAAGATGTCACACCAAAATGCCATCCGAGAAGGCTCGCGAATTCACCCCGCCCTCAATGCCGCCCACGGCGGCGGTTTTCGGCATGCCGAAAACGCTCGGATGTCATTGATTCAAAATGGTCGGCTCTAGCAGACGATTTTCGAACTTGGATTCGGCAGGCGGCGTGAGCAAGGACGAGCGAATTGCCCTGCTTCGCCATCTGCAACTCATCTGGGAGCGACCTCCGTTAGAGGACGCCATCCACGAAAAGGAACACTTGGGTGGAGATACGCCTCGTGTCGGAGCCCGGAGTCGCTTGCCCATGATTACTGGGAGTCTCCCCAGGAATTTTCTTTGCATGCAGCAGCAAATAGAGGTAGATTTCAGGGCACACTGCGTGGAAACTGTGAGGCTCGTCCCCACTGACGTCGTGACGCTGTTTCGCCCGTCTGAGTGTGGGCTGCGCGTATACTTGCGCAACAAAGGGGAACCCGAGGAGGAGCCAAGTGCGTTCGAACTCGTGCTGCGTCGGCTAGGAAACCGGCACGAGCAGCAGCATCTTGCAACGCTGGCTGACTGCGTAGACCTCAGCAAGTTTCCGGACGAAGAGCGTACGGAAGAGACAAAAAAAGCAGTCGAGCAAAAAGCGCCCGCCATTTACCAGTCCGCTTTCGCTGCAAAAACCGTCTTGAACGGTACCGAGGTCACCATCGCGGGTCGGCCTGATTTTCTGGTTTTAGATGGCGATGAATATCTGATACGTGACTCGAAGCTTTCGCTCCGTATCGACGAGAAAAATCATCCGGAAATAATTCATCAGATCCGGCTATATGGCTGGCTCTTCGAAGAAACATTTCGGAGGATCCCAAAGAGCCTCCAAATCCATAACGGAAGAGGGGATCTGGTCACCGTCCCTTACGACGGCGGAGCGTCCGGCTTGGCGGCGTTGTCGGAAGTCGTGAGGTTACGCCAACTCGGCGAGGAGCCGTATGAACCCGTGGGCACGTCAAAGTGTGACGGCTGCGGCTTTGATGAGCGTTGTTGGAAACGAGCCAGGGAGAGGAATGACATTTCATTGGTGATGGAAATTGATCAATCGTTGGCTCGTGCGCTTGTCCAATCCGGAACCAAGACACCAGCAGAATTACTCGCACGTTACGACTCAACGACGCTCGGCGAGTTCAAACGCCCTTGGGGTGATAAGACGCAAAAAGTGGGGGCTCGTTCTGACAGAATCTTGGTATCGGCGCAAGTACTTGAAGCAAAGACGGAAAGGATATTATGCTCTCCAGCAATCCCTGCCGCAGCGAACTACGTGATGTTCGACTTGGAAGGGATGCCTCCATATCTCGACGAGCTCGACAAGATTTACATGTGGGGCCTCCAGGTGTTCGGCGACAAACCGGGCGAGTACACAGCGAGCTGCACGGATTTCGGACAGGAGGGAGATCGCAGGGGATGGAATGAATTCCTACAGAATTCGCAAGCTATTTTCGATGTTTACGGGGACATTCATTTTGTCCATTGGTCGCCATACGAAAAGACGTACCTTAACAAGTATATCGACCGCTATGGAGATCCCAACGGGATAGCCGCACGAGTGGTAAAAAACTTATTGGACCTGTTTCCCATTACGAAAGAGGCCCTTGCACTACCGTTACCGAGCTACGGCCTCAAGTCAATCGAGCGCTATATTGGCTTCCAACGTAAGCAGCAGGAGCAAAATGGCGCTTGGTCTATGGCAAAGTTCATTGAGGCGACCGAGATGGAGAATGCTGCACAGCGTCAGGAAGTCATGGACGAAATTCTCAGATACAACCAAGAGGACCTGGCGGCCACCTGGGCCGTCATGGAATGGCTGCGCGAAAAGATACCAGGATCGCAGGCTGCATGCCCCTGAGCGGGTCCACGGAGTAGACTTTAATTGTGGGGGAGACCAGTGCCAGCGCTATTCAAGAGTAAGAAACCTCATCGCGAAATGGTGCTGTATGCTCATTTTCCGTGCTTCGACGGCGTCGCGTCCGCTGCCCTAGCGAAAACCATACTGGAGATGGGCTCAAAGTCGGTTGTTCGAAGAGTAGTGCCAGTGACGTATGACGTACGAGCTCGCTGGCTGAGCACGAGGCTCGAAAAGCATGCGGTTGTCGTGGATTTTCTTTTCCACCCCGAGGCCGAGTATTGGGCAGATCACCACACAACGACCTTCCTTGACGAATCAGCAGTTGAGGTCTTCCGCTCTCGCGACGCACGTGAGAAGTGGTTATACGATCCGTCCGCCCGTTCCTGCTGCTCTGTAATATGGCATGCCTGCGGTCCCGTGATTGAAAACCATCAGCTTTTTGAAGAACTTGTTAAGTGGGCTGACAAGATTGATTCAGCGGCTTACGTTTCCGTTGACGAGGCGATCCTCGGCGAGGAACCCGCTCTCCGCATCAATACAAGCCTCCTTGTTGATGCAGACGCGGCTTATTTTGCGTTCCTAGTGGATAGTCTCTCCAAGGAGGGTATCGCTGTCACTGCCCAGAATCGCAAGGTTGGGGTACGCGTTAAGAAAGCGCGTGAAAGGATTACGAGAGGGCTTCACGCCGCGAAAAGAGCGGTCAAACTGGAAGGGGGTGTCGCGGTTCTGCGAGCGGATGAAACGGCGGATAGCATTGTGAGTCGATATGCACCCTACTGGTTCTTCCCGAACGCCCGATACTCAATAATGTCGACTCACTCAGCCGGTATGACCAAAGTTACGGCCATGCGCAACCCCTGGATTCAGTTTGAAAGCGTTCCTCTCGGGCCACTCTTTGCGCAATTTGGTGGTGGCGGTCATGACCGCGTGGGTTCCGTCGAGCTTCGGAATAGTAATAGTCAAGTGAACGCCGATGAGGTCTTAGCCTACGTGCTTCGGGCGTTACAGGGTAATGAGGTGGCCTCCCATCACGAGACCGTCTTCGCATGATCGAACGGTTCAATTTTTATGACGTTTACGGGTATTTGCTCCCGGGTTTGGCACTCCTTGGATTGGCATGGCTTCCCTTCGCAATACTTAGACACAAATGGCCGGAAAACGAGCTGCTTTCGGCCGTAGTCGTGTTGGCAATAGGGTATGTCCTCGGTCACCTGCTTCAGAACGTTGCTACGGTTGCGTTCCCTTCCAGTTTTCCAGATGCCCAAGGACGGAGAAGATATCCCTCTGATCAGTTATTGGATAAGACCAACACCGTATTCAATGACGACGCAAAGCGCCGTATTCGCGAACGAGCACAGCAGCAATATTCGATCGACGTATCCAATGGTGAGGATGGTAATGAAGACGTTTCCCGTTGCCGAAGCCATGCGTTCCTAATGGCACGGCAGGCATTGATTCGTGACAAAGTAGCCGGATATGCAGAGCAGTTTGAAGGCTTATATTCCATGATGCGCGGCCTTGCAGTGTCAACATTACTGGGTTTTTTTTATCTTTGTTCCTGGGCGGTGGCGTTTTTCAAATCTCGCTGTGCCTTGTACGTGGCTGCTGTTCTGCTGGTGCTTTGCTTGGTAACTATCGGCATCACCGGAGTCCTTCGTATCGTGCGACGTATACAAGGCCCAACGCTGAGGAGGATGGAAAAAACTACCATAGCTGGATTCGCAGTAGGGGTCGCGAGTGCGGCTTATCTGCTAGGCTTTGACCGCGTTATGGATGTGAGTTCGAGCAAGATTTTCTTACTGCTCGGCATAATCTGTTTAGCAGCCTCATTACGTTTTTGGGTGGGCTACAAGAACTTCGCTTTTGAGTTCGCCACCACAATCTGGCGCTACTACGCGTACCAGTCCGGCGGTGCGGTCTCAAAGTCTGATACCTAGCGTAGAATTTTGTCTCAATACGTAGCTTAGAAACCAAAGGTGCCTTTCGGCCAGGACGTAATCAGTTCGCCCAGCGTGGAACAGTCTTCCACATCTCCCGCAATTGCATGTCGAGGCTTTTGTACCCTGGACTGTATCCGGCTACAAGGCCCCAAAACCGCTTCGAATGATTCATCTCCGCTAGGTGGCATAGCTCGTGGATCATCACGTAGTCGACATACGCGGGAGGCAAGAACAGAAGCTTCGCGTTCAGTGATACCGACTTATGGCGCGAGCAACTAGCCCAGCGAGTTCGGGGCCGCTTTACGAACGTGCGTCTATGGCGGAGGCCTGTTAGCTCGCTCAACTGCTTGAGTCGCGGAACGAGATGCTGTCGTGTCTTCCGCATCAACCAGCGTGCAAGGCTCTCTCGTGACTTTTGTTCATTGTGAATTGCACCAAAAACCAGCAATTCATTAGGTCCAACCTCGCGGACGGTCACCGAGGCAGCTGGGCTTTCTCTTGCCGTTACGTGCCACACCTGGCTAATGGCGGGGAGACTGATTTGTTGCGGAAGGCTCCACGTCGGTTCGGGTTCGAAGAACTTCCTGTGGACATACGCGCGTTCGAGCGCAGCGCGAATCCAATGCTTCTTCCTCTCTATAATCGCCGGAATTCCCCCGGTATCGTAGTCCCGAGGAACGATGACCTCTAGGCCATGCCTGACCGTGACCCGCAACCGAATGTTGCGACTGCGAGCACTGACTCGGACTCGGTAATGAAGCGGAGAATTAGGCATCTGCTTTTGCTTTGTAGCCTGTTTTCCGGAGCAGCGTTACGCAACGAGCAACAAAGTCCTTATCGCGCCCTATCAACCCCGCGGACGGAAATTCCTTCGCAAGGACTCTTGTGAATTCTCGAAAAAGTTCAATGTCAACATGCTCCTGCTCAGTCCACCCGGAATACAGAATCTCATCAGCTTTCTTGAGCAGCGCTTCAGAGATCTTCTGAGCATCTTCCTCGGAGAGTGCGGCGGAGCGCTCTTGCGCAGCCTTTGCAATGCTCTCTACGAGCGGGCGTTGCGATTCCTGTATGAGCGCAATAGTCTCTTTCGTGAGCTCTTCTAACTCCTTAAGTAACGCCAGGCCTGCTAGCATGCCTGCGCGTTTCTGCTGCACGATACGTTTCAACCGCTCACTCAATGGCTGAAATTCCGCGTCCTCACCTACTCTTAGTTGCAGCTCGGACGCAAGCATGGCTTCGATGTCGAGCGCTTTAGAATCAGGTGGCACATCCTTGATCTTCGTAAGATAGTCGGCATTGAGCTCGTATGTTGGCAGGTCTTTTTTGAGCTGCTCCACGTCGACGTGCTGTCTAATTAGTTCTCTGGTCTTCGCCCCATCGGCCGGATCAGTCTCGAATCCCTGCGCTCTCGGATAGAAACTCTTGACGTAGTAAATCCAAATTCGGCTCAGCCAAAGATAGTTAGCCTCGTATTCGATGAGAAAAGGGTCCGGATGGAGCGTCTCCCAGAACTGACTTAGGCTGCGGTACCCGTGCTCAAATTTTTCCCTTTGTGGCTCGTTCAAGTTGAACCACGGAAGAATGCCGTTGACGATGTTCTCCCTGTCTCCTGTCTTCGAAAAGTTGATGAAAAGCTCCATCACTTGCCCAATTAGAATCTTGAACGCCTCACGCAGTCGGGTGAGCGGAAATGCGACTTCTCCCAGTTCGTTCTTGTCAAAGGCAAGCGCCTCCTCCAATTTATCGAACAGGCCGTAATAGTCGACGACGCGCCCAACTTTCTTCAGTTCCGTGTATGGCCGGTTGACCCGGGCAATTGCTTGGAGAAGAGTGTGGTTGACGATGCCCTTATCGAGGTACATTGTTTGAACTATGGGAGCGTCGAACCCGGTCAGTAGCATATCGCACACGACGAGAATCTCGACATTCCGCCATTTGCTATCAGGTTTTGCGCGTTCCGATACGTCTTCAGGAATTTCCTTCTTGAACTGCTCGATCGCTTTCTTGCGATTTGGTTCGCCGAGGTAATGTTTCTTTACGATGTCGCTGTCTTTCTTTGGGTCCTCGGAGTAGACACACAGCGTTACCTGTGGTGGCATCAATTCGTCGAGTGCAGCCTTATACAGCGCACAGGCTTCCTTGTCGTAGCAGACCAGCATCGCCTTGAATCCGTTTGGGCGCACGTGTTCAATGTAATCTTTTGCAACATCCGCGGCGATCATGGCAATCCGCTTTGGGTGCTTGAGAATATACTCAAGTTTCGCGTTTTCGCGTTTTAGCTGCTCTCGTTCCCCCTCACGCAAATGAGCGAAGTGCTTTTCGAATGCCGCATCCAGTTTCTCGCCCCAAACCTGCCAGTCGCTCACACGCGGCTCGAAGCTAACTGGGATGGTGGCTCCGTCCCGAATCGCATCTGCAATCGAATAACGACCGCCTGGTTGCATATACCGTTCGATCCGCTCGTTGCCGCTCTCGTCTTTGCCTAAGACGCGGCCAAAGGCTTTAGGAGTGTTATGGTCATCGTTTTCTATAGGTGTTCCTGTGAAACCGAAGAGTGAGGCCTCAGGCAGAGTCGCACGCATCCACTTACCAAAGTCGCCTTCTTGTGAGCGGTGCGCCTCGTCGATCAAAGCGACGACGTTGCGCCTTGGAACCGCAAAGCTCTCTCGCCCGGTAAACTTGTGCATAATGGTGACGATGATGCCTCGGTAGCCGTCGCCATCCCCAAGCAACTTAATAAGATCGTCTTTACTCTCTGCGATAAGACAGTTCTCGGTGTTCGTATGGACGAACTGCCCGAACATTTGGTCCTGCAGTTGATCGCGGTCGATCACGATCAAAATCGTCGGCTGCTGAAGGGCTGGATTATTCCACATCTTTTTCGCGGCAAATAGG
>Ga0210383_10006548_pt1 | contig 10158 bp, 14 predicted proteins | sample IncBWC14OmetaG_FD_160072 | JGI IMG/M metagenome (GOLD analysis project Ga0210383, IMG submission 160072) | Forest soil microbial communities from Barre Woods Harvard Forest LTER site, Petersham, Massachusetts, United States - Inc-BW-C-14-O ...
CGGGCCGGCAGCGAACGCCTGGACGCCCTCGAACGCCTGGACGCCCTGATACTCGCGCGCGAGCGCTAGCACGCTCGACCACCGCGACTCCTCGACACAAGCGAGCGCCCGCCGCAGATCCTCCAGTGGCTTGCCGTCCACCAGGTTCGCGTGATGCGCGGCATGCAGGACCACGTGCAACAGCACCGTGTCGCGATCGGGCACCCGCAACTCGACTCCAGCGATCATCTGCCGCTCAGCACTCGCAGCGAGCCGACTCCATATCGCATCCGGGTCTCCACCGAGCCCCGGCAGCTGACAATGAAGGTCCACCATCCCTTCACCCGGACGGTTGAAGGCCGTGCCCCCCGGATCCAGGGATAGCGGCGTCGGCATCCACGCGCAATGCTCCGTAAAGCCTAGCTGCTCGAGCACGTTCACCGCGCGTGCCCGGTTCCCGGGCGCCACCATCAGATCACAATCAACATAAGAACGCACCTCACCCGGATAAAGCCACCTGGCGAGCACCGACCCCTTGAGCACGACCGTGCCAATACCGTCACTGGTGAACGCGCTCGCGACCTCCGCGGTGAGCGCGTCGATCGCGAAATTGCGCGCCCGCTGCCGGTAACCCTCGCAACGTTCCGTGCTCATCCGAAAGCCATAACGACCATCGGCACGATCACATCGTGCCGCGCGGGTGCAAGGTGCGACGCGCGGTCGAGAGTCGATTCACGAGGCGCGCCGGCGTCTGGTGAATCGCCGAGCCCGCGGATCATCCTGAGTCCGTGTGCGGGGCGATCGAAGCCGCGACCGTTCACAGTTGGCTCGCTCCATCTGCGTCTGAGTCTCGCGTGCGGCCCGACGACACTGTTCATCGCCCGGGTCGCGCTGGCTTTGGTCCGTGCTGTGGCAATGGGGATGGTCGTGCTCGATGTGCCAGCATTGACCGCCCACCATTCATCCGCACCCAACTGCTCCGTTCCACACCTGTGCTCCTCGATGTACCGGCTCATCACGCACGTCACTCCGCGCCCACCCCCGCGACCCCAGACATTCAAGACATGCAAATGATCCCGTTCGGACTGCAGGTTGTGCCTGTCGACATATTAGTCCCACCCTTGCGTTTGGACAGCCCTTCACAGAATACGTTACATTCTTTTACGTTCAATTCGATTGCACACTTACAGTTTTGTCCATTTGGATCTACACACTGGCAACATTTGCCGGCGAGTGCTCACCGTCGCAATGCCGCCAGACGCAGGCAGCAATCGTGCTCAAACAATGAGCGGCATGGCTGTCCTGATCGTAGAGATGGAGCTCATCGCCGACCGCCTCTTGGATGAGACCGCCCTGACGTGCTTGTGGTAACGACCCGTGCTCGTACATCGATCAACCTCCGTTCTAGCTCCTCGCATGTGCGTCGCTGTATAGGGGCTCTTCGCTCATCTAGTCTCGACTGCCAGCGCTCTACGTCAAGCCGTCCACATACCTAGCCCTCGGCACGGAGTAAAGAAGGCCCCCCTCAAGCGAGATCGCTATCTCGTAGCGGACCACCAACTCATCACGCACGTCGCCTCGTCCGCCCGCGATCCAGACCAAGTCGAACCCTGCGAGCGACCATTACATGCATTTGTTCCCCGCCCCGCAGACTGTGCCCGTCAGCGCACCACTCGCGCACCCGATTGGGCCGATTTCTGTATTTGTGCAGTAAGCGTTACAGGTCAGATTCGTTTGGTATTTGCTGCTGACTATACATGCACAGATTGCGTCGGTTGCCGTGCGACATTGACAACACATGAGATTTTCACCAGATGAGGCCATCGCGGGCGTCGCGGCGGTCGCGGAGACGATCAGCGACCCGGCGGTTGCCGCGGCACCGTACCGCGCGACCCGACCGATCGCTTCCCGGCGAGATTCACCGGAGATGGTGCTCTGCATGAGGCGAGGCTCGGCGTCAAGTAGATCCTTCTCGCGCAGCTCGTGGAGTGCGTCGGCGACCAAGTTCTCGCTTGCCCCGACGAGCTGGGCAAGGTCAGTCAGGTCGTGCTCGCCGTTGCAATGCCGCCAGACGCAGGCAGCAATCGGGCTCAAACAATGAGCGATGTGGCTCTCTTGATCGTAGATGAGGAGCTCCTCACCGACTGCCTCTTCGATGAGACCACCTTCACGTGCTCGTGGTAACGACCCGTGTTCGTACATTTGATCGACCTCCGTTCTATCCCGTGCAATAACATTGACTGATAGGCTCTTTGCTCACTAGTCTCAACTGCCAGCGCTCTACGTCAAGCCGTCCACATACCTCGTCCTCGAAACTGAGGAAAATGGCCTATTCAAGCGAGATCGCCATCGCGCGGCGACTGCTGAGATGGCGCCCTTTGTTTCTGACCGGCTCCTATCCATGAAGGGTAGACCGAAGCTGACACCTTCCCGGCCTGCGCGCGAGAGAAGAGATCAGCGTGGTTGTCACTTCGTCTCGCAGTATCGGGAGGCCAGAAGTGCAGGCCATCATGTCTCAATCGACCCTTGAGACTGAGCCGCAGGCCGAGCATGAGTATGTAGCTTGCTTTGACGTGGAGGTGCGCTGCGAGGTGGTCTGCATCGATGCCTGGTTCTCTGCATACAAGCGCGATCATGATCCGTGCGCTTCGCTCGCGACGCGGTGTAGGGAGGTTCGTGTCATGGGACACGTCGAGCGCGTAGGTAAGCATTGCCAGCTGGACGAGATTCGGCGAGCTCGTGCCCATCTTGAGCTGGGAGACGAAAGCTCACGTTGGCGATATCCGGTCGGGCAGCGAGTTTCGCGCTGAGTCATCCCGGCACGCATGTCGCAGGTTGGCTCCGAACGCTTTCAGCAGCGCTTCGCGCTCGAGCTCGTCAGCGGGCGTCAGGGTTCGGCTGTCGGGCAGGTAGTCAGCGCGACCCGGCGGTACGCCGCCTTGCGTCGCTGCCAGCGAGCCCGTGCTCGCGGCGATGAGTAGCTCCGCCGCGAGCGAGAGCGCGCCACCTGCTCGCAGCAGCAAGCCGCCGAACATCTAGAGCCCAACGCCGATCACGACTGCCCATGCGCCGAAGCGGATCAGGCCACTCATCTCGAGGCCGATGACGACCGGCCCGGCTGGTCAGAGCTGATTGCCGAGGCGCGCCGATCGCGGGCACCGGCGCTTCGATGGCATCGTGCTCTACTCGACCTCCCGGCTATCCCGCGATCGCGTGTCGGCGAGGCTCTTTGAAACGCAAGCTCGGCGTCTTCGTCGTCTATGCGTATGCGGGCGCCGACTCGTCCACGCCCGAGGGCGAGCTGACGAACCGCACACCAACCGATACGCGCCGCTGCCGGCGAGACTAAGAGCCGCCTCGTGATCCACCCTGCCGACGCGCCAATCGTGCTTGAAATCTTCACACTGTGGACGACCAAGGAACTTGGCGTGACCGTAATCGCCGATCTGCTCAACAAGCGCGGTGTGCCATGCCCTACCGCGACCAACCCCCGCCTGAACGCAACTCGGCGATGGGCAAAGTCCACGATCAACGCTATGCTGCGCAACCCCGTCTACGTGGGCAAGCTGGTATGGGACCGACGCGACAATGCCAAACGGCGCGAACAGGGCGTCTCGGCTCCGTGGCAAGATGAGAGCGAATGGACCGTCTGCGAGGACGCTCACGAGCCGATCGTCAGCGAGGAAGTGTTCGGCGCCGCGCAGGAGCATCCAGCGCAAACGGAAGCTCTACAGCCGACCGCGAAGGGGCAGCCGTGAGCATGTTCTGAGCGGCATGCTCCGATGCGCCACGGGGCACCCATCACTGAACGCCTATGGAGTGATCGTCAAAGCCATACGTACTACCGCTGCACCTACAGGGAGAGCTACGGCAAGGTCGCTGCCCAGGCCATCGCCGGGCACGGCGCTACTTGCAACGTCCGCGAGGAAGCGCTGCTACCCGCCGAGCGGCTGTCGGCCCGATGAGGCTCGAGCTGTTGCACGAGCAGTTGGACCGACAGGAGCGCACCAGCGCCACCGACGCGCAGCAGACGGCCACGCGACTGCAAGCGCAGATCGCTGAGGCCGATCGAGCCATCGCCATGCAGGTACGGGCTCTGGAGCAAGGGATCGAGCCCGGTTAGTCAGAAGCCCGAATCGAGGAACTGAAGGGCGAGAAGACGGCTGCACAGGCGACCCTGCCGAAGCTCGGACTGGCACCGGAACGCACAGACCCAGTACCGGTGCTCGAGCAGGTGCCCGACCTCTCCGAGCGACTAAGCGATGCCGACGACGACGACTCAAACGCGCCCTGTTCGACGCCTTCGACCTGCGCGTCGTCTACGACAAGGCTAGCGACCGGCTCTCGATCAGCGCCACGCTGACGGAAGCCGTCGCAGCCATGCTCCGCGACGGTCTAGAGCCGCGGTTGTTGCAGAAAATACTCCGGGGGTGGGACTCGAACCCACAACCAATCGGTTAACAGCCGACTACTCTGCCATTGAGCTACCCCGGATCGTTTACCAGTGCTACCCCGGACGAGTGTCCGTTCTGTCCAGTGCGCAGGCCGGAATAGATACCGTCCCATCCTCGACCTCCGCGTGGCAATTAGAGCACAGAAGCACGCACTTCTGCGCCTCGACCCGCAACTTGTCGAGGGCGATCGCCACTCCTTTGGCGTTGAGCTCGTGGCGCTTCTGCGACGGCTCGACGTGATGGAAGTGCAATGCACGCATGTTGCGGTCGAATCCGCATATGCAGCACGCTCCACCTGCCTCGGCGACGAGGATTGTCTTCACCTTCCGGCGTCGGCGCGCAACAGCGGCTGATCTGCATCGCTTGCAGCGGTAGTAGCCGCGCCCGTTCAGCCAGAAATCGGTCTCGCCGTGTTGGCTGCACCGCATCGTTACAGTCGCAAGCCCAGCCTCCTTTGCAGCCTTCGCCCGCATCGCCCGGGGTCCACCGGGACCGCCGTGTGTCTTGAGTCCGTGTCTAACCAGCCAGTGCCGCACCGTCCCCTTGCTGCGGCCAACCACCTCCGCGATCTGCGCGATCGACATGTCGGCCTCAATCAGGGTCTCGAGTTCATCCCTCGTGATCCCGCCCCTAGCCGCATGCTTCTCATAGTTAGCCGCCTCGAGTCCATACTGCTTGAGCCAATAGCTGACAGTCGCTTCATGGCGCCCAAACCGCTTGCCGATCTCAGCAAGCGATAGCCCCTGCCCAAGCATCTGCTCCAAAGACGCGCGATCCATGGACCATAGCCTCGCACGAACATTTGTTCGTGTGTGTGTCTTTTGTGCCGAATGTGTGCCTATTTGCGGGCAGCAGTGTCTCTCGCCTCGCCTCGCCTCGCCTCGCCGACCCGCGCTGCCGCTGCTGCTGCCGCTGCCGCTGCTGCTGCTGCTGCCGCCGCCGCCGCCGCCGCCGGGAGCGTCTCATCCCTCCCGCTCCCCCGTCTTCTCGAGCACCAGCCCGTACGCCCTGTCGAAGTCGCGTTTGACCTCGGCCTTGCGTTTTGCCAGAGCGTTGACGTCGCCGCCGTCTTGCCCTCGCGCTCGCTGGATCTGGCGATCCACGCGCGCCAGCTCCAGCTGCAAGCGCTGGACCTCGAGCATTGCGCCGTCGGGCTGCTCACGACCGGCTTCCACCACAAGCTCAGCCAGCAGCCCCTTCAGCTGGAGGTCGTCGTCCAGGCGCTCCCCCCCGTCTGCCGTCTCGCGCATCGGTGCGCGCAGATCGCCCTCACCCAGTTGTCTGGCGGCGCGGCGCAAAAGGCCGCTGGAGAAGTGCTCGTCGATGTCCAGGCCGGCGAGTGCCGGCGCACCCTCGTCGGGAGAGGCGATGCACAGCGCAAGGAACGCGCGCTCTGTCTCCTCGCGGCGGGTTAGCTCGCTCACCCGCGGCTGGCGAGGACGCGTCGATTGACCGCCCCCATCGCTCCCGTGAGCGCCCTCGCGGCCACCGCGGGTGTCACCTCGCCCGGGCTCGGAGTCACGCTGAGCGACGCGCGCGGGTTCCGCCAACAGCTTCTCCGCGCTGATGCCGCGCAACGCCATGCGACTGTCAACGGTCTGGGTCAACTCCATTCGCAGTGCGCCCGCGGGCAGCTCTGCAAATACCGGCCGCAGTTCGTCGATCATCCGTTCCTGATCTTCGCTGTTAGAGGGATCGCCGCTCGCTAGAACACGCTCCGTACGGAAACTCACGAAAGAGATCGAGCCCTTGACCGCCGCCTGCATCGCCTCCGCGCCATCACGCTGAATCAGATCCGCCGGGTCGGTACCGGCGGGCATCATCACAACACGCAGCTCCAGTTTGCGTTTGTTGGCGAGGCGGAACGCCTTGAGCATCGCCTCCTGCCCAGCGCTGTCTGCGTCGAGCGCCAGCAACACCGTCTGCGCCATCCGCGCGAGCTCGCCCACCTGCTCGGCGGTGAGCGCGGTACCCATCAGCCCGACCACGTTGCGGATCCCCGCCTGGTGCAGCGCGATCACATCGGTGTAGCCCTCACAGAGGATCACCTCCCCAGCGCGCGTGGCGTGAGCACGCGCCAGATCGGCGCCGTACAGCTGCAAACCCTTGTGGTAGATGTCGTTGTCGGAGGTGTTCAGGTACTTCGGCCGCTGTTCCTCGCTCATTGCGCGAGCGCCGAAACCGAGCACCCGCCCGCGAACATCGGCCAGCGGGAACATGATCCGCGAGCGGAAGCGGTCGTACGGGCGCCCGTTCTCCTTCGAACGCTGCGCCAGCCCAGTGGCGTACAGCTCCTGCTCGGAGAACCCGCCCCGGCGCGACGCCAGCAGAACCCTGTCCCAGGCGCTCGGCGCGTAGCCCACGCGGAATTCGCGCATGATCTCCTCGCCCAGCCCACGCCCCTGCAAATAAGCGCGCGCCTTGGCTGCCTCCCCGGACTCCCACAGGAAGCGCTCGTAGTAGGACGCGGTCCTCGTCAGCAGCTCCAGCAGCCGCTCGCGCCGCTTGCGCTTCTCGGCCTCGCGCGGGTCCTCATCCTCGCGCTGTAGCTCGACGCCGTAGCGTTCGGCCAGCAGCTCGAGCGCGCCTTTGAAGTCGACGCCTTCGGTCTCCTGCACGAACGTGAACACATCGCCTGAGGCCTGACAGCCGAAGCAGTAGTAGACCTTCTGCGTCGGGTCGATGCCGAACGAAGGCGTGCGCTCCTCGTGGAACGGGCACAGTCCCTCATAGCGAGCAGGGCCCGCGCGGCGTAGCTCCGTGCGGGCGCCGACCAGCTCCACGAAGTCGACCGCGTCGCGTACCCGATCCTTGGAGTCGCTGGTGTAGAGCGCCACGAGGGCTACGCTAGCGGGCGAAAGCCCGCGGCACTTGCAGCTCGGTGTACTGCCTGATGCAGTAGCGGTCGGTCATTCCCGCGAGGTAGTCGGTCACCCGCTGAGCCAGCTGCAGATCGTCACTCGCAGGGGCCTCATCGGCGCCTCGCGGCAACAGCTCGGGGTGCTCGACGTAGTGCTCGAACAGCCTACGCACGACCGCTTCGATCTTCTCCCGCTCGGCTCTTACCGCCGGCCCCAAGTACACCCGCTCGAACATGAAGTCGCGCAGCTCGCTCATGGCAGGACCGGCGAGCGGCCCCTGCACGATGTCCTGTGCGAGCTGTGAGTGCTCGACCATGTCGTGCACCAGCGCGTCGATTCGCGCCGAGCCGCTTTCGCCGAGCACCGCGATCGGCTCACTCGGCAGATCCTCCTCGCGCAACAGCCCCGCACGCACGGCGTCGTCGATGTCGTGGTTGATGTAAGCAACGCGGTCGATGACCCGCACGATCCGACCCTCGAGCGTCTGCGGTAGCGGCGCACGGCTGGAGTGCTTGGCGATCCCCTCCCGTACCTGCTCGGTCAGGTTCAGCCCCACACCGCCTCGCTCGAGATGCTCGACGATCCGCAGCGAGTGCTCGTAGTGGCGAAAGTCGCTACCGAAGCGGTCGCTCAGGCAGCCGTCCAGGACCTCCTCGCCGATGTGCCCGAACGGCGGGTGCCCCAGGTCGTGGCCAAGGCCGATCGCCTCCACCAGGTCCTCGTTCAGGCGCAGCGCCCGTGCGACCGTGCGCGAGATGGACGTCACCTCGAGCGTGTGCGTCAGTCGCGTGCGGTAGTGGTCGCCCCGCGGCGCCACGAACACCTGCGTCTTGTGCGTCAGGCGGCGAAACGCCTTGCTGTGGACGATCCGGTCGCGATCGCGCTGGAACGGGGTGCGAAGCGCGCAGTCAACCTCCGCGTGATCGCGGAGCGCCGGATAGGAGCGTGTGGCCAAAGGCGAGAGCAGCAGCTCCTCCTGCTCGGCGATGCGCTCGGCGAAGCCCGCCGCGACGAGGTCCTGCTCGGTAGCGATGCTCATCGTTCGATTGTGCCACCGGCTGCGGCTAGCGCCGGGACCGGCGGCCCTGGCACCACCGGCACCGCCGGCACCGCCGGCACCACCGGCACCGCCGGCACCACCGGCACAGGCGATGCTCGTTCGCGCCCGTGAGGGCTCAGCGCTCGCGCATCCAGTCGCCGCGTAGCCCTGCCTTGTGCACCCAGTGGTGCCAGCCCTTCATCTCACCCGGATCCTCGTCGAACACCGGTGCGCCGCCGCCAGGCTGCGGCAGGCTCTGCGCCGCAGCCGAGTCGATCCTTAGATCCACACCGAACTCGTGCAGGGACGCGACATCTGCCGCCTCGACAAACCGCAACCCGTGCCCGGGAGTCGAGATCACCAGACCGTGGAAGATGTCCTTCTCTGGAGCAGAGACCACATGGTGCACAGTGCCGATCTGCTCGCCATCGGACGCGAGTACGGCAACGCCCTTGTCCAGCACCTGATACGCGATCGGCAGTCCCTCTTCCACAGCGCCCAACGATACCGGGATCGGCCCACCGGACCGCTCGCCAGACCGCCGCGAGGCTCAGCCGGCGTGCCCAGCTGCGGGCATCAGGCGCACGTGCGCGTGGTGCTCGAGCGTCGACGCGATCGCCCGCTCGACCTGGCCGAGGGCCGCCGCCCCGACCTGCGGGACCTCCGTGAGCGCACGGCCGAGCGCGTCTGCCATGAAGCCGTGCGCCTCCTGCTCGAGCGGGAACGACCCTGCCTCGCAGGCGCCGCACACGACACCGCCTGCGGCCCCGGAGAAGCCCACCAGATGCTCTGGCTCGCCGCAGCTCGCGCACGCGCCGAGCTGCGGCGCGAGACCCGCTGCCAGCAGCAGCTTCAGGCGAAACGCGAGCGCGCCGGCGCGGGTACCGGCGAGACCGCCCGCGTGCCCGTCCAGCAACGCCAGCTGCCGGCACAGCAGGTTGAACACGCCAGGATGGGGCTCTGCGGTCTCAAACAGCCGCCCAACCGCGTCGCAAGCACGGGCCGCTGCGTCCAGCGCGCGCCCGTCCCCGCGCAACTGCGCGTAACCGTCGATCGTCTGCGCGCCGGTGACCGTGAGCAGCTCGCTGCGCCCTTCGTGCAGCTCGATGTGCAGACGGAAGTACGGCTCCAGGCGCCCGCCAAAGCGGCTGCGGGCGCGGCGCACGCCCTTGGCGATCGCACTCACTCGCCCACGATGTGGCGTGTATAGATGCAGGATGCGGTCCGCCTCGCCGTAGCGCATCGAGCGCAACACAACCGCTTCGGTCTTCACAGCGCGACTAGACATGAACCTTCAATGGTGATCTACGCACCCGACGTATCGGCTACCTTGCCTATGTGGCACATGACGTAGAGCAGCTGAGCGAGAAGCAGGCCGACAAGGAGCTCCTGCGTCTGCAGACCGAGCTGGTGTACATGCAGGAGTGGATCGTGGCGGAGAAACAGCGTCTGGTGGTGCTGTTCGAGGGACGCGACACCGCCGGCAAGGACGGGGCGATCAAGCGCGTGATCACCTATCTGAACCCGCGTACGTGCCGGGTGGTGGCAGTGCCCACGCCGAGCGAGCGCGAAAGCTCGCAGTGGTTCTTCCAGCGCTACGTGCCGCATCTGCCGGCAGGCGGGGAAATGGCGCTGTTCAACCGCAGCTGGTACAACCGCGCGGGCGTTGAGCATGTGATGGGCTATTGCAGCAAGGACCAGTACGAAGAGTTCCTGCGTTTCTGTCCGCTGTTCGAGCAGGCGCTGCTCAACGACGGGATCATGCTGGTGAAGTACTGGCTGTCGGTCAGCGACGACGAGCAGGAGCGACGCTTTGAAAAACGGC
>Ga0210383_10006550_pt1 | contig 10157 bp, 7 predicted proteins | sample IncBWC14OmetaG_FD_160072 | JGI IMG/M metagenome (GOLD analysis project Ga0210383, IMG submission 160072) | Forest soil microbial communities from Barre Woods Harvard Forest LTER site, Petersham, Massachusetts, United States - Inc-BW-C-14-O ...
CGAGCCCGCCAACGAAGATGCTTCCATCAATCTCGCGGCTGCGACCCTGGCCATCGCGCGCACCGAATATCCGGAGCTCGACGCGCCTTACTATCTCGCCCGTCTCGAAGCTCTGGCGAAGCGTGTCCGCAGCCGCATGCGCAGTAGCCCCACGGCGCGCGAGAGCATTGCTCTGCTGAACAGAGTCCTGTTCGACGAAGAGGGCCTACGCGGCAATCGTGACGACTACTACGATCCTCGCAACTCGTTTCTCAACGACGTGCTCGACCGCAAGCTTGGCATTCCCATCACGCTGTCGGTGATTTATTTAGACGTCGCGCGCCGGGTCGGCTTTCCCATCGCCGGCACCGGTATGCCAGGACACTTCCTGCTCAAACATTACGATGTGATGGCAGGCGAGATTATCATTGACCCTTTCAACCGCGGACGCATCGTGTGCCACGCTGACTGCCAGCAACGGCTCAACGAGATTTATTCCGGTGAACTGGAACTGCAGCCCGAATTCCTAAAGGCGGTCACTCATCGCGAAATCCTCATCCGCGTCCTAAACAACCTGCGGCAGATTTATTTCACTCAAAGGAATTTTCGAAAGGGCCTCCAGACTCTGGATCTGCTACTGGCGATTCCGCCGATGAGCCCGGAATTATTGCGCGAGCGTGGCCTCGTGCGCCTGAATCTGGAACACTATTTCGGCGCTGCCCAGGACCTGGGCGCGTACCTGCAATTGCAGCCTGAGGCAGAGGATGCCGACGACGTCAGCGAGACCCTCGACATGTTGCGACAACTACTGGCGAGGCTGAATTAACGCCGTTCAATGCCATGTTTCGCCAATCACTGCAGAGTGCTGTTAAAGTATCTGTAGTTGTAGCAGTCTGAGAGCGGCGGTGAGTTGGCCCGCGCATTCTGGCCGTAGTTGGGTTTCGTTGCAAGTGCGCGCCCCATGGCGTTTTGCGATGACGGTTTTCAAGGTGCGGCCCGGGGTTGTGGCCGTAAGTTGACGAAAGTGGGTCATCAAGAGTATTAACAGCGTTAGCGGCTTGCGTTTCAACCGCAAAGCTGAGTACGATAAGAACGTCCTCCAATCGCCGCACTTCCCGTGCAGGCGTTCCTCGCGCCAAGGGTTCCGGGCGCCAGACGGACGTAACTGATTCGATTTCAGACACGATTTCAACCGCAGTAGGACTGTTTCGCGGAATTCGGGGCGAACGTACGGTCAGTGAATGCGGTTCACCAATGTGGGATTCCCGCGACCTGCGGGCAAACGAACGTAACTAAGAGAGCAACATGAATCAAGGATCGAATCCTCCGTCCGGCGGACAGCCCGGAGGGAAGAGCCGGAGACGGCGGCGCGGACGCCGCGGACCTGCCGCGCACGGCGCACCACAACAACCAGGCAAGTCACAAGGCCAAGGCCCGAATCAGGGTCAAAGCCATGGACGCTCCCAGGGCCCAGGCCAAGGCCAGGGTCAGAGCGGACACCAGGGCGGACGCCGCTTCGGCAAGAAACGCTCCGGCGGACACAAGCCCGGAGGCCGCCCCACCACCCAGCGCGAGCCGCTCGGCGGCGTGTACTCGGCGCCTATGGACCATAGTTATCGTGCGGTGCTCGGTGATCCCAATGGCAACTCGCACAACCCTGAGCGGGGCCGAGTGAACCAGAATTACGGTAAGCAGTTTCCGCCCTCCGAGCCTGAGCCGTTGACCACGAACAACGATGGTCCTGCTCGCATTTACGCGTTCGTCGATGACCTGTTCTTTCTGGCCAAGATTCAGGAGACTGCGCGCAAGATCAATGTCAAGGTCGAATTCGTCAAGACCGAGAAAGACGTCTTCGAGCGCATGGGCCAGAACGGCAACGACAAGCCGACGCTCATCATCGTTGATCTGAACAACTTGAACGCCAAGCCGCTCACCGTCATCCCCAAGCTCAAAAGCAAGCTCAAGAAAGAAACCAACATCATCGGCTTCGTCTCGCACGTGCAGGGCGAACTGAAGATGAAGGCCACCGAAGCCGGTTGCGACATGGTGCTGCCGCGCTCCGCGTTTTCGCAGAATCTGGCGCAACTCTTGCGCCGCCACGCGGTTCAAGAAGAAGAGTTGCCGGAACACAATCAGCCGAACTAGGACCCTTGTGGTAACTGGGCTTGAAGGGGCACGGCGTTTCAGTTTGCGGCAGATTCTCTTTCGCGTCGGTTTGTATCAGGGCACGCTTCTTGACTTGCGAGAAATTAGCTTCAACCACTGTTTTGAAGGGGCACGGCTTCAGCCGTGCCGGATTACGCTGAGTAAGTAAAGGGCTTTAGCCCCTGAGGGAAATCGAATTCCCCCCTCACGTATTGGTTGCACGGCATGCGGGGCCACTACACGATTGCCACGGATATACAACAGTAGGGGCAAGGCCCAGGTTTGGTCTGCGATCGCTGTGCTTGGTCTCGCTTTGGCGATCGTTTCCGTCATGCCCGCCACTTCCGCACCGCAGCCCAGCCATTCACCCACTTTCTACAAAGACGTTTTGCCCATCCTTCAAAACCACTGCCAGGTCTGTCACCGTCCCGGCGAAATCGCGCCCGTGCCATTCGTGACTTATCCGGAAACCAAATCGTGGGCCGCAGCGATTCGATTGGCGGTGGAGTCGAAGTCCATGCCGCCATGGTTCGCCGATCCGCGCTATGGCAAGTTCTCCAACGATCCTTCACTCACGCCGCAACAGATCGCGACATTCGGTGCGTGGCTGGACGCAGGCGCGCCCGCCGGTTCGCCCAAGGACGCGCCTCGTCCAAAGCAATGGGCGCAAGGATGGAACATTCCCGATCCCGACCAGGTTGTGCAGATGCCCGTCCCGGTTCCGATTCCCGCGCACGGCGACGTGGAGTATACCTACGAAATCGTGCCCACCGGATTCACCGAAGACAAATGGATCCAGTTCACCGAGATTCGTCCGTCCAGTCCGCAGTACGTGCATCACGCCGTCGTGTATGTTCGCCCGCCGAATTCGAACTGGCTGCGCGTTGCGCCTGTCGGAACGCCATTCACCGCGTCCAGCTTCTCTGATCCCAAGTTACGCGCCGAAGCGCACGAGACCACGACCGACATGCTGCTGGTTTACGCTCCCGGCAGCGAGCCCGACCGCTGGCCCGAAGGTATGGCAAAGTTCATTCCCGCCGGCTCCGACCTCGTCTTCCAGATGCACTACACCGCCAACGGCAAAGCGGGCACCGACCAGACCAGCGTCGGCATGGTCTTCGCCAAGCAGCCTCCGAAGCAGCGCGTGCTGACGCTGCAACTCACCAATCACACCTTCATCATTCCGCCGCGCACCGACGACTACCGCGTCGATGTTCGGGGCACCATGCCCAACGACTGCACGCTCCTCAGCTTCTTTCCGCACATGCACCTGCGCGGCAAGGCCTTCGAATACAACATCGTTCACCCCGATGGCAGCATCGAGACGCTGTTGCGCCTGAACCACTACCACTTTCACTGGCAGCTCAGCTATCGCCTGGCCGAGCCGCGCTTCCTCAAGGCCGGAACCAAGCTTCAAGCCGTCGCGTGGTACGACAACACCGAGGACAACCCGCATAATCCCGATCCCAACGTAGAAGTCCGCTGGGGCGGCCAGACCTACGAAGAGATGATGGTCGGCTTCTTCGACGTGGCTGTCCCCTCCAACATGGATAAAGAGCAATTCTTCGTGCGCCACTAAGTTGTCATCCTGAGCGCAGGTTCGCCGGTTGTTGGCGAACCGGAGTCGAAGGACCCCTACACCCGCGACGATCTTTCTTTTACCTGGGTGTCCCACCCTTATCTCCCGCAGCTGGCGACAGGGTGGGAGACGACCTCGTTACAATGATTCCTCTGATGCCCCCACTTCCTCCAAGCGATCTGCGCTCACTCCGCCGTTCGCTGCTCACTTGGTACGACGCCCATCGCCGCGACCTCCCATGGCGCACGGGTGGCCCACAATGGCTTGGTGTTGGCAATTGTGGAGTTACGAGAGATCCCTATCCAATATGGGTCTCCGAGATCATGCTCCAACAAACTCGCGTCGCCGCCGTCCTCGATCACTACGCGCGCTGGATGCAACGCTTTCCCACCGTCCATGATCTGGCGAAAGCACGTGAACAAACCGTTCTAGCCCTGTGGAGCGGTCTTGGCTACTACCATCGCGCCCGCCGGTTGCATCAGGCCGCCAAGCTCATCGCCTATGACCGCAAAGGAGAATTCCCTCGCACCGCCGAAGCCTGGCGCGAGCTTCCCGGCATCGGACGCTACACCGCCGCGGCCGTAGCGAGCATCGCCTTCGGAGAACCCGTCGCCGTTGTCGACGGCAACGTCGAGCGCGTGCTGGACCGTCTGTTCGGACCCATCGACAGCAAAGAAGGGAACTGGCAGCGCGCCGAAGCCCTGCTCGATCGCGCGCGCCCCGGCGACTTCAACCAGGCCATGATGGAACTTGGCGCGACCATTTGCACGCCGCGTGCACCGCAGTGCCTTGTGTGCCCGCTAATAACGTGGTGCGCAACTCGCGGAGCCGATGCTCCCAAGCCTCAGGCAGCACGCAAACGAAAACAGCTTCACTACGCGTTCGCCCGTGACCGCGGCTCGATTCTTCTCGTCCAGCGCTCCGCAGACGCAAAGCGCATGGCCAACATGTGGGAACTGCCCGAAATCACCGCCAATCCGAAGCAACAAGCTTTGTCGAAATTCCGCCACTCCATCACCGACACCGACTACGACGTCTCCGTAATCGCGGCGCCCCCGGCACTCATCCGTAGTCTGGACGGTAACGCACGCTGGTTCACCCGCCCACAATGGCAGAAGCTGGCGCTCACCGGATTAACTCGCAAGGTCCTCGGCAGGCTCGCGCCTGAGTCCTGACCGCCCCTTTGGCAATCTAAGTTGGTGGCGTATCCCATGCGGCATTCCTGCATGAGCAGACCGGTGGAAGCGCTGGCCTTTAGGCCAGCGACATAAGGTACAAAAAATCACGGGCTTTAGCCCTGGCAATCGCGTGTTGGAGGATTTCTGAATGGCTGCACTCGTCACCGGCAAACTCGCGCCCGACTTCACCTTGCCCACTCTCGACGGCAAGCAAGTTTCGCTGCACGATCTTCGACAGCGTGGCCCGGTCGTCCTGGCCTTCTTCAAGGTGACCTGCCCGGTTTGCCAATACGCCTTCCCCATGTACGAGCGCATGGCCCAGGCCCACAAGAATAGTGGTGCGACGTTCCTCGGCGTCTCGCAGAACAAGCCTGCCGACGCCAAGGCGTTCATCCGCGATTACAGCGTGACCTTCCCCGTTGCCATCGACGACGAAGCCAACAACTTCGCCGTGTCCAGCGCATACGGCCTCACCAATGTTCCGACGCTTTTCTACATCGCGCCCGACAGCGAAATCGAAGTCTCGTCCGTAGGCTGGTCGAAACTCGACGTCGAAGGCGTGAACGCCAAACTGGCGGCCTTGCGTAATCAGAAGCCCAATGTGCTCTGGCGTCCCGGCGAGTCAATTCAAGAATTCCGCGCTGGTTGAAGCTCCCGCAACTGATCCGCGGTCGCGGATCAATCCAGACGGTATTGCGTCAGGGCACGGCTTCAGTCGTGCCGACAAGCCTTTTTTATTGTCATCCCGGGGAGGCTTTAGCCTCCGAGGGATCTGCTCTTCTGACTTCTACCGCACCCTCTTCAGCCGGCGGCATCTCAGCAATTCCTCCCTCCGCATCCCGTACAATGAATAGTTTGGCTCGACCTATTGCACTCCACAGGAGTCCCTCAGTGCGCAAATCTGCCAGCATTCTGCTGTTCATCTCACTTTTCGCCACTCTCGCTTTCGCGCAATCCGCCAACTCCCCGTCGACTGTCATGCCTCCCGTTCCCAAGGTTGCCTCGCTGCCTCCCGCGGCCGAGCAGGCCATGGCTGCCATCAACGCCGAAAACATTCGCTGGCACGTCCGTTTCCTCGCGCACGACCTGCTCGAAGGCCGCGGCACCGGGCAGCGCGGAGGAGACATCGCCGCCGAATACATCGGCACTCAGTTCGCGCTCTACGGACTCAAGCCCGCGGGCGACAACGGCAGCTACCTGCAAAAGGTGCCGATGGTCGGGATCCAAACCCAGCCCGACAGCACCTATTCATTCCTTCCATCCAAGGGCGAGCCACTGAGCTTGCGTGGCAAAGACGACATCGTCGCCATGGACGAAACCGGCGACACTTCCACCACCCTCGACGCGCCCATCGTCTGGATCGGCTATGGCATCGACGCTCCCGAATTCAACTGGAACGACTACAAGGACATCGACGTCAAAGGCAAAATCCTGCTGATGCTGGTCAACGAGCCGCCCTCCAACGATCCGAAATTCTTCGCCGGCCCGGCTCTCACCTATTACGGACGCTGGACCTACAAGTATGAGCAGGCAGCGCGCATGGGCGCGGCCGGAGTGCTGCTCATCCACAAAACCGAGATGGCCAGCTACGGATGGGACGTGGTACGCAACTCCTGGTCGGGTGAGCGCTCGTACTTGCGCAACGACGCCGCGCCCAAGCTAAAGCTCGCCTCGTGGATTCAGCTCGACGTCGCCCGCAAGCTCATGCAGGAGTGCGGCAAGAACCTCGACACCGAGATGGCCGCTGCTGCCAAGCCTGGCTTCAAGGCAGAACTCCTGCCCGCCAAATTCAAGGCACACATCGTCAGCAAGGTGCGCCCCTTCGACTCCAACAATGTCGTTGCAGTCCTGCCCGGCTCCGACCCCAAGCTCAAAGACCAGGGCGTGATGTACACCGCGCACTACGACCACTTCGGCATCGTGCCCGGAATGCCCGGCGACAACATCTTCAACGGCGCGCAAGACAACGCGACCGGAGTCGCCATCGTGCTGGAAATGGCGCGCGTCTTTGCCGAGAGCAAGACGCCGCCCAAGCGCTCCATGTACTTCGTCTCGGTCACCGCCGAGGAGCAGGGTCTGCTCGGCTCCGAATACTTCGGCAAGCATCCACCGGTCCCTGCCAAGGAGCTTTCGCTCGACCTCAACTTCGACGACATTCCGCCGCTGGGCATTCCCCAAGAGGTCAGCGTCTCGGGAGCCGAGCGCACCACCTTTTACCCTACGGTCGAGAGCACTGCCAAGGCCTTCGGACTGGCCATCATTCCCGATCCCAATCCCAACGCCGGACACTATTACCGCTCTGACCATTTCAGCCTGGCGCGCGTGGGCGTTCCCGCGTTCTCGGCGGGCAGCGGCATGCTCTACGCCGGACACGATCGCCAGTGGGGCATTCAGAAGGCTAAAGATTACGTCACCAACGACTACCATCATCCTAGCGACGAATACCATCCGGACATGGACTTCCGTAGCGATGCCGACATCGCGCGCTTCGGCGTGGCGCTGGGATGGCAGGCCGCTAATCAGACTAGCGAAATAGGTTGGAAGTCAGGCGACGAGTTCGACAAACCCCGCAAAGCCAGCGGCGCGCAGTAGCGTTTTGGGGTAGAGCCGGCCTTCAGGCCGGCGTCTAAGCTGTTTATTTTTGATTCCCCTCGCGGACTTTAGTCCGCGAGGGCCGCACGTTTTCGACCTTTTCAGCAGCCTCTTTAGCCCCGGAGGGAAACACAATTTCCTCCGCCGTTGCCCCAGCTTCGTCTCTTTCTCTTGGGCTCCGACCCGGATCACTGCACCTGACCCCGCAAATTGTCATTACAAGCCCGCTCGCGGGCGAGGGATCTGCTTTCGTCAAGACCACGAATATCTGTGTGCCCCACCCCTTCCCTCATTTTGGGAAGGTATAGGTTATGCACGTCTGCGCTACGCCCACTTAGGTGGAGGTAAAGTTTGCGATTCGAAGATTCACAGATGTTTCTCAAAAAATAAACAATATCGAATAGACAAGTGCCTCCCAGAATGATTTAATCACCGGCAATTTAATTCGCGCGACTTCGTCTGGAAAGAGCTGCCTGGCAGCACTGCCGCTCTTTGCTGTACGTTCGCAACGGGAGGTTCTATGGACACCAGTATGCTGAGCGTTGAACAGCAAGCTTTTCTGGATCTGCTGGAACAGCGTGCCAACCAGTATTTCGACTACGACCTCACGATCCAGATTCTCGGGCCAGTCGCCCAATATTTGCAAGACAGCGAACAGCAACTGATTAACGTGATGAGCGTTCCACAGGTCCCCCCAATTTCTGGCGGAAACATCGAGTTCGGGCTGGCGTTGTACGCGATTAACGAGTATCTGCCCAGTTGGATCAGCAGCATGTTTCCGGCACCGCAGATCACGACTGCCATACTCCAAGGGTGGAGTCAGCGAATACAACAGCACGGTCCCGTCATAATGACTGACGGCTCGGTGGTGGGATACGGTCTATGGGAGGTCCTGGACCGCGGATGGTTGTTTCCCTTCGTCCTGAACCTGCTGCACATTAGCACCTTTGAGAAAGTGGATTTGCACGTGCCAGTTCAGCCTTTTGGCTCGAACCCGTATTCAGCCAACATCAGCCAAGATTCGCTAAAGATTGCCCTGATGGGCGACTGGGGCACGGGCAGCTGGGACGACAATGGTACCAACGGGCCCGCGGCGCAAATCATGCAACAGATCGAGGCAATCGCACCCGACATCGTGATTCACCTCGGTGATGTCTATTATGGGGGAACAAGCATAAATCTGCCTCTGGGGGTCAACGCATTCATGCTGGTCATCCAGGCCATACTGAACAGAGCGACCGATTGGAACCCAGTGACCTACGACATAGCCGAAGAAACCGACAATCTCGTAAACGCCATTTGGTCACCCGGTACGGACCAGTGTTTCACCCTCAACTCGAATCACGAGATGTATCCCGGCGGCAACGGCTATTTCCCCGCGGTAAGCGCATCTCCATTTGCCCAACAGAGTGGCACGAGCTATTTCATGCTGACCTTCCAGGACTGGGCGATCCTGGGCCTCGACTCCGCATACTATGCTCCGGATTTTCTCTACATGGATGGCCGGTTGCAAAGCGGTACCGACGGTAGTCAGGTGGCTTGGATCCAGCGGTTGGTCAGTAGTGGAGCCCTCGATAATAAAAAATTGATTGTACTCACCCACCATAATGCCCTCACCTATGATGGCTTTCCCGTGCCCGGTTACGTACCTCTCGGATCCGAGCAGCCCGAACCCAATTTGTACCAAGACGTTTCTGCGGCTCTGGGACGCGACCCTGATTACTGGTATTGGGGACACATCCACAATGGCATCGTTTACACCGGAAGCGTTAGTCTGTCGCCTGACAAACAGACCACTACGTTGTGCCGCTGTCTGGGGCACGGCGCGCAGCCGTTCGGGGCCGCCTACCATTGGCTGGAGAACAATGGTGCAGAGCAACAATACCCGCTTGACCAGACACCCACTGGACCGAACCCCAGTATTGCGTATTACGCGCATACGCCATTGCAGACCAACCCGCCGTTAGCGTGGGTCAATCGGGTCAAGAACGGCTTCACCGTGCTCACGTTGACGGCTGGTTCAATCACCGAGGACGTCTACGAACAAGGCCTACCTGGTACACCGCCCGTTTGGACATTGAGCAGTTAGATATATCTGGCGGGTGCTCGAACAACGCACAATTCAACTTGCTCTGCCCCCGCGCCGTTGCTGGCGTTAGTTGACGACAAGTGTCTCAAAGGCTCTTTTTGTTTGTAGTCCATGGTCGCGGGTGTATAAGAGCGGAGACGCTATGCGTACATGGTCCATCCTTGGACGCCTCTTGTTGTTCGCTGCGCTTGCCTGCATTTCCGGGCTGGCGCAGGAGCCCTACGAAGATCGCGCCGCCCGCCTCCAGCCGGAAGACATCCCTCCGCTCATTCAGAAAGCTCAGAATGGCGATCGTAGCGCTCAGGTGCTACTGTGGCTGGCTTACTCTGGCGGACACGGCGTGCCCAAGGACGTCAAGAAAGGGCTTCCGTATCTGCGCCAGGCTGCCGAGCAAGGCAGTGTTGAGGGCGAGTGGGTGCTCAGCACGATGTACGAGTTCGGCCGCGCCGGGCTGCCGGTCGATCATGCTGAATCGTTCAAGTGGGCGCTGAAGGCTGCGAAGAGCGGTCACGTGGTTGCGCAGCACAACGTTGCCACTGCCTACTTTCATGGCAGGGGAGTAGAAGAAAATCTGGAGCAGGCCCGCTTCTGGTAC
>Ga0210383_10006551_pt1 | contig 10154 bp, 7 predicted proteins | sample IncBWC14OmetaG_FD_160072 | JGI IMG/M metagenome (GOLD analysis project Ga0210383, IMG submission 160072) | Forest soil microbial communities from Barre Woods Harvard Forest LTER site, Petersham, Massachusetts, United States - Inc-BW-C-14-O ...
CGGTGCGCCCAACATCTCCATCAGCCGCACCGCCTCGGCATCGAGCGCATGGCGGCTCTCGTCGTCGGCCGCGACCGGGCCGCCATAGACCGCGAACGCGTTCGAGATCAGCGAGGAGCCGAACAGGGCCGAGCGGACATGGGTCAGCGGCAACACACCGGTGACGACGCCGGCGCGCTCGGCGAGCAGATAATGAGTGCGGTGGCCAAAGGCGCGCTCGATGACCCTTTTCCACGGCGACAGGTGAAAGAACGTTCCCGCCGGGCAGGCATGGACAAACTCGTCCCACCGTCCGGCATCCTCGGCCCGGAACGGCCTTACGGTGACGGCGAGCGATGATCCGTCCATGCCGGGATCAGCGGATAGGGGCCCGACTCTTCGGTCAAGAACAGCCGGTCGAGACGCGTCCATTCGAAATCGTGCAGCAGACGCTTGAGGCGCGGTTCGGTGCGGCCGAGATTGAGATAGTGACGAACTCGCGAGCGTAGCGGCGCCTGTCGTTGCCGCGGTTGGCGGGGGTCGATCTCCCACGGGTGGAGATAAAAAATCGCCGGCGCGCCGCTGCACCTCGCCCTGGTCAACAGCGAGCGGCTCAGCGCGTAGGGAAACAGGCGAAAATACCCGCCGCCCGAGACCGGCAGATCGCGCCCCATCAGGCGAACCGTGGTCAGCGGAATTTCGACGAGCCCGGGACAGGGCGAAAAGGCGGCACGCGGCGCATCGGGGCTGCCGTACAGGTCGTGCCGGACGGGATAGACGCTCGAACTGTAGCGATACCCCTCCTCGACGAGGATCGCGTGCGCCCATCGGGTCTCGCGGCCAATCGAGAAGGTCGGCGCGCGATAGCCCGCGACGGCAACCCCGCCGATGTCTTCGAGGATCCGCTTGCTGTCGCGAACATCGGCGCGAAACGCCGCGGCCGAGAGGCGGTCGGCGCGGATGTGGTCGTTGCCGTGGCTGGCCAGTTCGTGCCCGTCGGCGACGATGCGCCGCGCGATCGACGGAAAGCGCCGTACGATGCCGCCCAGCGCAAAAAAGGTCGCCTCAACCTCGGCCTCGGCCAGGATGTCGAGCAAACGATGGGTGTTGCGCTCGACCCGCGACGGCAGCCGGTCCCAGTCCTTGCGGTCGATCGTCGAGGCGAAGGCTTCGACCTGGAAATAATCCTCGACATCGATCGTCATCGCCCCAAGGCCGGCGGTGCGCGAGGTGCCGCACCCGGCGTCTTCGGCGATCGCCGCCGCGCGGGGCTGTGCTCGCCCGCCGGCGGTCTCGGCGCGCGCGTGTGGTTCGATTGTCGTGCTCACCATCGTCACCCTTGAAAATAATGGGCGGCGATCTCGATCGCGCGGCGAATCAAACGCTCGTGCTTGTCGACGCTTTTTTCGAGATGCGCCAGGCGCTCGACAATCATCGAGACCCCTTCGCCCGCAATCGTCTTGCCGACATCGCCGGCGGCCGCCGGCTTCGCTTCGGTCACCACCGCGATCTCGTCGCGCAGGTCGTTCGCGACTTTGTCGACAGCACTCGCCGTCAGGGTATGAAGCTGTTCGAGAAACCCATAAAGCAACAGCCTCGAGCACAGCGTATTGATCCGTCGCGGCACGCCCTCGGTATGCTGATAGATCAGCGGAAACGACGCTTCGGTGAAATGCGGATCGCCTTTCCATTCGGCCCGGCGCAGGCGATGTTCGACATAGGCCCTGGTTTCGGCTTCGTCGAGCGGACCGAGATGGTACGCGGCGGTCACCCGCTGACGCAGCTGCTCGAGCCCCGGGCTGCCGAGGATCGTGCGGAATTGCGGCTGCCCGAGCAGAAAGCTCTGCAACGCCATTGTCCGGTCGATGACGATGTTGGACAGCATGCGGAGTTCTTCGAGGGCTTCGAACGACAGGTTCTGCGCCTCGTCGACGATCAGCAATGCGCGCTTGCCAGCGCGATGTTGTGCGACGACAAAGTCGCTGATGCGCTGCAGCAGCGAACCCTTGGCGAGCCCCTCTTTGGCGATGCCAAAGCCGGCGGCCACCAAATGCAGCAGATCGTCGCCGCCGAGTTGGCTCGTAACGATCTTGGCGGCGATGAAACTGTCCGGGTTGATCGTCGTCAGCAGGTTGTCGACGAGGATCGTCTTGCCCGCCCCAACCTCGCCGGTGATGATGATGAACCCTTCGGCGTGGTGCAGGCCGTAGACCATGTAGGCCATCGCCTGGCGATGCACGCTGCTCTCGAAAAAGAAGCGCGCATCGGGGGTCAGCTGAAACGGCCGCGTCGCAAGCCCGTAAAATTCCGCGTACATCGGCTCAAAACGCCTTGGTCAAATACAGCTGCAACGAATTCACCACGATATCGCCGGGTCGTCCGTTAACGATCACGCCGCCGTTCGGCTGGTACGAGAAGGTATAGACGATCGACCCGCTCAGCGCCCGCGCGAACAGGTAGTTGACCCCGACATTGGTGGTGACGTTGCTGGTATTGTTGACCGGCGTCGAGGTATTTATCGTCACGACATTGGTCGTGCGCGAGTAGCCGACGGAAGCCGACCCGCTCAGGTCCGGCCTGATCGCCCGCGTCCAGGTAAAATTTGCGCCAATGCTGTCGGTCGGTGCGGTGATCGGCGGTGTCAATGACTGCTGGTTAGCATAATAAGCGTAGATCGAGTAGCTGTTTAGCCTGATCTGGTCGGTTACCCCGAAATTGTACAAATGTTGGCGGTAGACATTGTTTGTCAAACCCAATCCAGGATTATAGAACGCGGTGGGCAGGCCGGTGTACGGGTCGACGATCGAACCGTTCGGGCTCAAGCTTGAGTTGGCCAGCGACGTTTGAAACGTCTGCGCCGGCGAGCTGATCCCCTGCGACAGATTGGCTTGGACGGTGATCGTCGGCGTCACCTGGTAATTCGCCGCTCCGGTAAAGCCGTAGACCCCGTCCACTCGGCCGTATTCGAGGCTCACAAAACCGTAACCGGCGGCCGACCCGAGACGGCCGCCGGCGAGCCAGGTCGGACCGGCGAACGTCGCCTCAGGGGCAAACGGGTATCGGATGTTCTGATAGCCCGCCCGGCCGATCGCCGCGATGTTGGGGGTGAACCGGTACTCGATGTCGTCAAACGCGTTTACTTGTTCGTTTTGCGAGGTCGAGTTCGAGTTGAAGCTCGACACATCGACGGTTAGGCGCGAGAGCGCGCGCTCGAAGTCGCGACCGGAGGCCGCGGTCAAGGTGCCTTCGTTGAGGATGCCGCTCGCCAGGTTCGATGTTAAGGGTGAGGTCGTCGACGTTATCGTGGTGTTGCCGCCAAAGTTCGTCGCTCCAAAACGATAGCGCAGTTCGGTGTCAAGCAGCCCGTCAAACGATTGGCGCAAATACGGTGACACCGTATTTGAAGAGACTTGCGTCTGTTGATTGGTCGACAGCAATGACGGGCTGACAAAGCCGAGCCCCGGTAAAGCCGAGGCCCGGGTTATGTAGCTGTTGAGATCGACAAACAGCCGGTCGGGGACAATTGTCCCGGTCCCTTGCCCGTAGAGATTGCCGCTCAACTGATTCTGATTGCCGCCGCCGTTGCTGCTGTTGCCCGACGGTACGTAGAGGTTGCCTTGGCCGTTCCCGGACAAGACGCCGGTAAAGCGCGGCGTGTCCGCCGAGATCGAAATCCCCGGAATAAGGCTGAGTTCAGCGCCGGCGGTGCGAGGTGTAGCGGCATAGAAGAGATTGTCGCTAAGCCGCACGCCGATTGTCGCGGTGGGCTGGATCAGCACCGCCGGGGCATTGGGATTATAAAGCTGGAGCGGCGTGATCCCGGACCCCGGCGCCGCCAACCCCAATTCCGAGGGCGGCGGAGCGGCCGAGACTGGCAGCGGCCCGGCGGGCAGCGCGTTGGGCGGCGCCAACGGGTTAGGGAGACCAAAAGCGCCGGTCGGCGGCGGCGGAAAAATCGTCGGCGCACCCGTCGCCGGCGACGTTCCGGGCGCGCTGAGGCCGGTGGCCGGCGCGGTTCCGGGCGGGTTGAGCCCGGTCGCCAGTTGTGCCGCCGCGGGTGTCGTCCGCTCGACCGCGGCAACGGCGACCAGCATCAGCGTCAGCCCGAGGTGCGGATGGCGATCCCCCCTGCCGGCGGCGCTCCTAGGCCGGCGCCGGCTTGTCCGCCCGCAGCTCATCGCTCTCGCCGGTGGGATAATGGTAGCCGTAGCCGTAAGAGCCAAAATGCGCGCTCGCCTGCTCGCTCTTGTTCAGCAGCAGGCTGATCCGCGGGCAGGGGCTGAGCATGCTGAGCCCCGCCTCGATCTCGTCTTGCTGGGTACGGTGGGCCTCGACCACAAAGACAATCTGGCCAACCAGCGGCGCCAAGGTGACGGGATCGCTGCTCGCCATGCAAGGTGGGGTATCGAGGATGATGAAACGGTCGGGGAAACGCCGCGTCAATTCATCGAGCAGCGCGCTCATGCGGCTGCTGGACAACAACTCCGGCACATGCGGGCCGCCTCGCCCAGACGGCAGGACGAGGAGATTTTCGATGTTCGTGCGAACGAGGGTGGCGCTTAGATCCGCAGTTCCGGCGAGGACGTCGACGAGCCCCTTTACATCGTGGAGGCCGAGAATGTTGTTGAGCGCGGAGTGATGAGTGTCGACGTCGACAAGCAGCGCCTTGACCTCGCGCTCGGAGGCAAAAGCGAATGCCAAATTGAGCGAGACAAAGGTCTTGCCTTCGCCGGGTCGCGAGCTGGTTATCATAACGATCCGGCTCGGATGCTCATTGTTGGACTTGTTGCCCGCCGGCCAGGCCGCAATGAGGTTGCGTTTGAGCAGGCGAAATTCCTCCGCGGTGCGCGAGCGCTCGGCGGAGGGAACCGTTATCCCGAAACTGGCGAGCTGACCGCGATCGAGGATCAACTCGGCACCGTCGAGAGCAACCGGCTCGGCCGCGGCCAGCGCCGCATCCGAGAATGAAGCGGGCCGGATCGGCGGCGGGGAACCGAACTCCGCCGCCTCGCGCTGGCGCAGCAGCGCCGCCGCGCGCTCGATCAACCCTATCGAATCCGCCATTACGATACGCCCACCGAATGAAGTCCCAAGCTCAACGCCAGCAATGTTCCGTAGACGGCGATCAGCACCACCGCGCTGGCGCACACCCCGGCCAGCTGAATCGTCGCGCGGCGCCGCGCCGCGCCGAGCGAAAGCCGCGTCACGCTACCCAACACCGGAACGCCGAGATCGCGCAGCTGGCTGATCGTGGCAAACGAGCGGTCGAGCTGGGTCATCACGAGCGGGGCCGCGATCCCGGCGCCGATCCCGCCAAGCAGCACCAACGAGACCAGCAGCGGCCGATTGGGCTCCGCCGGAACGAGCGGCACTTGCGGCGGATCGACAATGCGAAACTGGATCTTTTCGGTTTTGGTGTCTGCGGCGTCGGCGATCAACGTCGCCTCGCGGCGCGACACCAGCTCCTGGTAGTTCTTCTTCAGCACGCCGTAATCCCGGTCGAGATCCTCCGCTTCGGTTATCACGGCCGGAGCCGACCGGGCGATTTGCGCGATCCGATCCTGCTCGGCCTGAGCCTCGGCGAGAGTGCGCTGCGCCGCGGCGACTTGGCCCTCGGCATCGACCAGCTTGACCTTGAGCTGATCGTAGATGGTGTTGGGGACCTGGTTCTTGCCGACGCCGCCTGCCCCCGAGCCCGACCCGGCGTGTTTGATTTCGCCCTCGAGCTGCCGGATTTCCTCGCGTGCGGCGATCACGTCGGGGTGCTGGTCGGTATATTTCAGGCGCAGCGTATCGAGATTGCCGCGCAGCTGCTGCAGGCGGCTCTGATCCGGGCTGAGGGCAGCCCCGCCCGCGACGACGATTTGCGGTGCGCGATCGACGCTCAGCAATTGCGGGACCGAAGCGATCTCTTTGCGCAGCGAGTCGCGCCGCGTCGTCGCGTCGTCGAGTAGGTTCTTGGCCTTGACCACCGCGTCGCGCGCCTGATCGAGCCGGCTTCGGCTGTCATTCGCGGAGTCCGGCGCATCCGGGGGACGGTCGGAAACGACGTCCGGGTATTGCTGCGCCAATTCCGCCCGGCGCTTCTCGGCGGCGCGCAATTGATCGCGGTAGGAGGCAATCTCGTCGTCGAGAAAGCGCTGCGCGCTGTCCATCTCGGTGCGGCTGCTGCCCGCCGTCTTCTCGGCAAAGATCGTCAGCAACGATTGGACCACGTTTTTGGCGGTCTGCGGGTCTTTGCTGCGATAGCCGATGGTCATCAGGTTGGGGGTGATCGCGGTGATGTCGACGTCGCTCGCCAAGCGTTTGTACAGGTTTTCTTTTTCCCCAGGCGTCGTGACCCCAACATCGAGATCGGTCAAACGGACGAGCTGTTCCAGATTTGGCCGGCTCAACAGCGTGCGCTGGAGGAAATCGAGATGCCGCGTCGGGTCGGTGTCCGCCGCCAAGCCATGCAACAGCGGCGTCAGCAGCGGGTCGGCATTCAGATAAACGCGGGCCGACGATTCGTATTTTGTCGGAATGAACGCGACCCCGATCCACCCCGCGGTGCAGATCAGCCAAGCGATGCCGACGGCGAGCCATTTTTGCCGCCACAAGATCCGGACGATCGGCATCGCTTGCGACTTGAGCGAATTCATCAGAAGCTCCACTCGATCGGCACGAACTCGACAACCTCGCCGAGAAGGACCGGCTCCGATCCGGCCAGTTCGGGATCCGCCCTTCGCCCTGCGGCGCTGTGCATACGCATGGTCAGAACAGGCGCTCTGGAATGATCAGAATGTCGCCGGGTTGAAGGGAGACGTTGCTCGACACGTCGCCATCCCTGATCAAGCTGTCGAGATGCACTGCATAGGTAAACTGTTTGCCGTTGGCGGTGCGTACGATCACCGAGTCGTTCCCTGCGGCATAACGCGTCAGGCCGCCGACCTCGATCATCGCGTCGAGCACCGTCATGTCGGTGCGGTACGGGAGCGCCCGCGGCTCCGCGGCTTCGCCGATGACCCGCACTTGTTCGCTGAACGGACCGACGAACCCTTGGGCGATGACGGTGACCACCGGTTCTTTGATGTACTTGGACAGTCGCTGTTCGAGTTCGCGCGCGAGCTGGGTTGGCGTCTTGCCGATCGCGACCACGTCTTCGACCAACGGGATCGACAGCCGCCCGTCGGGGCGGACATCGACGCTGATGCTCAACTCGGGATTGCGCCATACAAATATGGTCAGTTTGTCGCCCGGGCCGATGATGTATTCGTTCGATGGCAGTGCCGATGCCGGCGGCGCCGGCGGCAACGGCGGCGCATTGTGGCATCCGGCAACCACCAGCACGGCGGTCAGGCCTGCGGCGCGAAACAATCTGCGGTGCACCCCTGCGCTCCTGTCCAGAGTTCCAACCGGCGGTGAAGAGGGATCTCCCGCACCTGCCCGTCGCCAAAGACCGCAGCCCCCGCTTCCCGCGCATAGCGGCTAGGTACTTCCACTCCGTCACGTGCTATAGCACCAAGCCGTTCGAGGCGCAATAAAGTTGTCGTTTACGTTTAGCTTTGCTCACAGACAAAAGAGACAGCAAAAGCGCGCTCCAAATTGGCCGTTGGCCGCATTGCGGCCCGACCTATGCAGCAAAGACGCGGTCAACTTCGCGGCCCGCCGCGATCGTGTTGTCACTGCCTCATACCGGCGAGCCCGCCGATCCCGATAAGCGAACACAACCGGGACGATATCGCCGATCGTCGGCGAGCCGCGTGAAAAATCGGTGAAGAATGCGGTATATCCGGCTTCCGCGGGGCAAGTCACGTCGCCAGCAGCCGGTCGAGCCCGGCCGCGGACGCGGGTGCTCCCGGAAACACCGCCGCGAGCTGGTGTTCGGCGAGACCCATGTGAGGCCCGAGGATCGCCGACATCGCCGCGCGGAAATCGGTCGTGACCGCAAGATCCCGGCGCTGATAGAGCTGTCGCGGCGCCAGCCCCGGCCAGGCGCCGTAAACCCGGCCGCCGCGGACGGCACCACCGGCGAGCCAGATCGCGTTGCCATGGCCGTGATCGGTGCCGCGATCGCCATTTTCGTGGACGGTGCGGCCGAATTCCGAGAACACCACGCCCACCGTGTCGCGCCAGACGCCGCCGAGCCCGCCGGCGAGCGCGGCGAGCCCGTCGCCGAGCGGGCGCAACCGATTGGCGAGCCATCCGGTGGCACCGCCTTGATCGACATGCGTGTCCCAGCCGCCGAGCGCGACAAAGGCGAGCCGGATCCGCGGGTCGCCGGCGATCAGTCGGCCGAGCTGCATGGCACTCCGGGCAAAGCTCGCGGGCGGGGGTGCGCCGCCATCGGCGACCTCTTGCTCGCGCGCCAGGTCGCCGATCAACTCGGTGCGGGCGCTGCGGCCCTCGCGATAGGCATCGTCGAGAGCGCTGGCACCGGCATAGAGGCGGTCGAAGGCGGCGGCGAGTTCGGGCCGGTCGACCGGCAGCGGCTCCGCCGCACCCGCGCCAAGCCGCAGGTTGGCGACCGGCGCCTTGCCGGTCAGGATGCGCGGCAAGGTCGGACCGACGCTGATCGCGTCGGTTGGACCGCGCGGTCCCGGCAGAACCTGCAGCAGCCGGTTCATCCAGCCGTCCGGGGTCGTGCTGCACCCGGGCGTGCCGTTTTCGAGGTAGCGTTGCGCCTCGAAATGCGAGCGGTTCGGGTCGGGCGAACCGGCGGCGTGAATAAAGCCAAGTCGGCCGTCGCGCCACAGCGGCAGCAGGCTCGCCAGCGCCGGGTGCAGACCGAAATGATCGTCGAGCGGCAGCGCGCCGCCCGCCGTTCCCGGCCGGGCGATCGCGATCGTCGGCCGCGCCGCGTAATAGGCGGGCTCGGCGCACGGTATGACGACGTTCAGGCCGTCGACCGCGCCGCGCAGCAAGATCACGATCAGCCGCTGCGGGCCGCCTTCGGCAGCCGCCGCCCAGGCCCCGCGGCCCAGCGGCAGCACCAAGGCGCCGGCCGCGGCAGCAACGACGCGCCGCCGCGACATAGGGTTGATGGCCATCTCCCGCCCCCTATCTGCGCATAAAGTCCGGGCTGCCGAGAATCAGCGCGGCGCGCTCCCCCGCCGGCGCCGCGTCGACGACCGCGCGCGTCCCGGTGGTCAATGTCGACCCGAAAATCGCCTCGAGCCGTTTAGGGTCGACCGGCGACGGCCGGTCCGGGGCCGGGGCGGCGAGCCTGTCCTCCACATCCTTCGTCACTGGCAGCGCACCCCGGGCAAAGGCCGCGGCGAAGGCGATCCGCTGCATCGTCGCGTCCGGGCTCAGCCATGCATCCGTCGTGCTTTTGTATCCGTCCGGCGTCTCGCAGCCGTAAAGCGGCATGCCGAGCCGGCTCATCCAGCCGAGCAAGGGGCGAACATTGTTGACCGGCACCCCGGCGGCACGCACCGCCGAGACCACAAATTCGTAGGGCGTCTTGTATTTTTGCCCGGTGCTGGCCCAAAACTCGGCACTGTCGAACAGCGTTTTCAGCACTAGCCGGATGTCGCCGCCGGTGGCGAGAAAGCGCGCGGCGAGGCGGTCGACGAGATCGGGCGCCGGCGTGTCGGCGACAAAATACTGCGCCAGTTCGAAGGCGATGTGATGCGCGGTCGCCGGGCTCGCCGCCAGAATGTCGAGCGCCTCCTCGCCCTCCGCCTTGCCGCGCGCCTTTAATTGGCGGCCAAGAAAGAGCTTGGGGCCGTAATCGTGGCGGGCGCCCTCAAAGACCGCGGCGACCTCGGGAAACGCGTTCGAATCGAGCGGGTTGACCCGCCACCCGGTAAACACCCGCGCCAGGGTCTCGACATCCACCTGGGTGTAGCCGCCCTCCGCGCCGAGCGTGTGCAGCTCCATGACCTCGCGCGCGAAATTCTCGTTCAGCCGATCGGCGCCGGTGCGCGCCGACGCGGTATTCTGCGTGTTGTCGAGATAGACCAGCATCGCCGGGTGTTTGGCGACGGCGAACAACAGGTCGCGGAAACGGCCGAGCGCGTAGGGGCGGATCGCCTGCTCCTCGTAGTTGCCGATCCAGATGCGTTCGAGCCCTTCGCCGGCAAAGATATTGAAGTGGTTGAACCAAAAATTGACCATGACCTGTTCGAGCTGGCGCCGGCTCAGCACGGCGCGCCACACCCGCGCCTGCGCCGCCTCGTGCAGGACGAGGC
>Ga0210383_10006553_pt1 | contig 10151 bp, 11 predicted proteins | sample IncBWC14OmetaG_FD_160072 | JGI IMG/M metagenome (GOLD analysis project Ga0210383, IMG submission 160072) | Forest soil microbial communities from Barre Woods Harvard Forest LTER site, Petersham, Massachusetts, United States - Inc-BW-C-14-O ...
CGGGCGGAGGCTCGGTGGCGGCTCTGGCAGGCGCTCTTGGCGCCGCGCTGGGGCAGATGGTGGCCGGTATCTCAGGCAAAAAGAAATCTCTTGCGGCATATGCCGAGCCGCTTTCGGAAATCGCCGATGAACTCCGCAAAGCGTCGCAGGCGCTCGCGGAAGGGATTGATCGCGATGCGGCGTCGTACGAATCCGTGCTCACTGCACACCGGTTGCCTCGCGCGACTCCCGAAGAACAGGAGCGCCGCACACGGGTGATTCAACAGGCCCTCATGGCCGCGGTCGAGGCGCCTTTGGAGATTGCGCGCAAAGCGGCAACGGTATTCGACCAGCTCGGGCAACTCGAACCGATGGCGGGGACGTCTATGCTTTCAGATGTCCGCGTAGGCCGAATGATGGCCGCGACCGCCGTTCGCGGTGCGCTGGAAAACGTGGACACCAATCTTGCATCCGTTACTGATGCGGACTTTGACAGGCGCGTGCGTTCCGAGGTGCTATCGCTTGCGTCACGCGTCAGCGAAAGTTCGGTCGCGACAGGCCTATAGGGTTATCTTGGATGTTCTGAGGTAAGAACGTGAGAAACGCACTTCGTTGGTCCGCCGGGATCGGAATGCTGGCAATGGGATTCCTGTTGGCGGCGCTGGCCATTGCTCCGCAGTCGAGTTCGGCCGGATCGCTCAGCACTGCGATTATCGGAATGTTTCCCAAGGACGTGGGCGAATTTACGTACGCCGATTTGAAGACGGCGCGAAAGTATCCGTGGTTCCCCCAGCTTCGCGAGCAGCTGCTGCCCAGCCGCTTCCGCGACTTCGAGAAGTTTCTCGCGTCGGCTGGCGTTGACCCAAATGCGCAGGTTGACGAAGTCGCCTGGGCCGGAATTTCAGCCACGAAAACGACGGGCGAAGAAGTCGTCGGCGTAGCGCTCGGATCGTTTGACCCGTCTTCCAGCGAGATTCGCTTCAAAGCTCAGAAGATGCCCATGATTGACGTGCACGGCTACCACCTCTACGCATTCGGCAGTGGCAGCGGCGCGGACGATATTCTGTTCATGTTCATTGACTCGAACACCGCAGCGTTCGGGCATCGCCCCGCGCTCGAAAAGCTGATTGACGTTCGCACCGGCGTCACAGAAAGTCTGTTGACCAACGACCTGCTTTTTCCTCTGATCGGCGAAACCAACGGCAACGGCGTTATCTGGGCCGTGCTCGATAAAACGTACGCGCACATGGCCATGCAGCAGTTGCTGCCGGAGGCCAGCCAGTTCGCGCAAGCGAGTCCCATTCTTAATCGCGTTCGCGGGATGACGATCACCGTTAGCGCCGATAACGGCATTGACGCGCACTTCCAGGCCGTCTGCAGCTCGGTGGACGATGCGAATCTGCTCGCTGCGGGCATGCAGGGCGCACTGATGATGCGCCGCTATCAGGAAGCGCAGGATCATCCTGACCTTGCCGGCGCGCTCGATCAGGTTCGCGTGTCACCTGCCGGCGACCGGCTGAAAATAGAGGCTCCGGTCACCCAGGACCAACTTCTCTCGTTGATCAAGACTCGCGCGTTCGCAGCGCCGATGTAGGGTTTGTTTTGAACAGAATTTCGGGTGAGTGTCCAGGCGGATTGTGCGGGCGAAAGTTGCGAACAGATCAACCGTTTCTCAAAGCTAAGTCGTCGAGCCGGATTTTGCCGTGCTGCACGATTTAAGCAGCGTGATTCTTACTCGACCTTCGCGCCCATCGCAGCGGACACGATCGGCGACCATTCCCTCCAGACGTTTGTTGATTCCTTCAGGCTTCGCGCACACCGACGATTCAATCGTCACTTCCAGGCGGTCGGAAAATTCTTCAACGACAAGCTTGGTTTTGGAGGCGCCGCTTGCCTTACCGTTTGCGGGATTTAGCATCTCGCGGGACGCTTCGACCATGGCAGCGGCGGCATCCTCTTGTGATTTCTCCGGCAGCCCGGCTCGTTTCGCGGCGTGAGAGATGAGCGGGCCTAGCGATGCAATCAGCCGCGGATCGTTATCGAATGTGCATTCGATCCGGCCACTTTGAGCAGTCGGGATTGCGGCAGATTTTCCAGCGGGCTCAGTGTTCATTTGTGACTTTCCGTCTCGGCCACCCGCACGTCGCAGGCTTCGCGACAATCCGGACAGTAGTAAAGGCCATCTTCACACAGGCGGACGCCCTGCTGCGACTGGCAAAAGCAACAATACTTCTCGCACGTGCATTGCGCTTCCGGCTTGTCGCACTGCATGCAAACGGTAGTCACCGTGGCGGTCCTTCCACTGTGGCTGGCGTCGCCTGATGTTCATACTAGGCCACACCCAGCCCTGAGACAAGCGCTGCGGGCGCAGCGAATGCCTTCGTGAACTTCATGGCGAGAGCAAATCGCCAGTAGAATTCCTATCTCTTCTCGTTCCGGGCCTTTTCCACGGGCAAGGCGCGCTGAGCGGCCATCGGCTGGGTCACATCCGAAGCCGCGGTTGCGGGTGAGGGGAACGAAAGCTCGCGGCCGTCGGAGATCGCGGCAGCGGCTACGGCCTCTGTTTCGGGCACGGGCGAAGTCATCGGCACGAGCGCTCCTTCGGCCTCCTTCATGAACGTCAAGCCGTTCTCGCTGCCGTTCCAGTCAATCGAGAGCACGTCGCCCAGCGACACCTGATTCGTCGCCAGCAGGCTCGCCAGTGGATACACCACGTGGCGCTCGATTGCCCGCTTCAGATGACGCGCACCGTATTTCAAGTCCGTCCCTTCGCGCAGCAGGAAATCTCTGGCAGGTTGTGTCACGCGGAACAGGAATCTGCCCCGCGCGGTTTCCAGCACGCGCTGCTGCACCATGCCCAGCTCGATTTCCAGAATCTGCTCGAGCTGCCGCGAGCGCAGAGGATGAAATACAACCACCTTATCAATGCGGTTCATGAACTCCGGGGAAAATTTCCGCTTCGCGGCTTCCGAGGCGGTTCGCTCGACCTTTTCGTCCAGGCCGACTTGGGTCTCCGGCCGCACCAGAGGAGCAAATCCCAGCCCACCCGTCATCAGTTCTGTGATTTCACCGCCGCCGAGGTTCGAGGTCATGAAAATCATTGTCGCCGAGAGATCCACGCGGCGATTGTCGCCGAGCGTGAGTGTGGCTTTGTCGAGAATGCCCAGCAGCAATTGCCAAAGCGCGTCCGACGCCTTTTCGATTTCGTCGAACAGCAGGAAGCTGATTTTCAGCTTATCGGTGTGGTATTGGGCGAGCGCCTCCTGAGTGATCAGAGGATGCGTCTCGCGGTGCCCCAGGTATCCCGGGGGCGAGCCGATCAGTTTCGCAATTTCGTGCGAGTGCTGAAATTCGGCGCAATCCACCTTGATCACCGCGCGTGGATCGCCGAATAGCACTTCCGCCGTCGCTTCCACGACGCGCGTCTTCCCGGCACCGGTCGGCCCGAGGAAAAGGAGATTCCCCACCGGGCGCCCCGGCGAATTCAGACCGGCGCGAAAGACCTGGTACAGGTCCACCACGGCCTGCACCGCTTCGTCCTGCCCTACGATTTTCCGACGCAGCCCACCCTCGAAATCGCGCGACTCCACACTGCGCAGGGTTGGGTCAAGTTGTAGTGCTTGCGCGCCCATGGTCGTACTCCCTACCGGAACTTTCTGCCGCTTTCAGGATTGCGGGGTTCGGAGCGCTCGAATTGATCGAGCTTGACGTCCACCGTCGAACGCAGCAATCGCAATTGCGTGACCAGTTCCCGGCTCGAATTGGCTCGGTCCGTCAGCACCAGCATCGGCGGCGACAGATCGGCCAGGTCCAGGTTAAGGTTTCGAAGCGAATGCATCAGGTTCTGCAAATATAGCGACCGTATATTGAACAGCTCGACCCGGCTGCTCACCCGCTCGCGCAGGTGGGACCAATCCAAATCGAGGGAAGGGTGGCTCCGCGAAACGGTGCGGACCACGTCGTCAGTAATACGCGGCCGTTCTCCCAGCCGCGCGAGTTGCAGCTGCTGCACTTTCCCCTGCCGGCGCACGTTGTGCACCAGGAAATAGGTGTTGCCTTTTCGGCGAACGAAAGCCACAACTGTCTCCTTCTGGCCGGGCACGACTTCCAACTGCGCCGTAGTGTATGGCCCATCCACTACACCGTCAATGGTACGATGCAATAGATGACGCGAAGTTGCATCGAATTGGTTAATGCCACGCAGGAAATTGCGGTAGTTCCAGGAATGCTGCAAACAGGGGTTTTCCGGCCATTTTTGGGTGGAATCGGTAGGCCAAAATCTATCGTACTCATTTAGATGCTGAATCGAGGGGCCGCGTGGCCCGAGAGGAGCCAAAAGCGATGTCCTGGGATCCCGTTTATCGACTCGTGAAACGCATCCCGCGCGGGCAGGTAACTACGTACGGAGAGCTGGCGCGAAAGCTCAAGTTTCGCGGTGGCGCGCGAGCGGTTGGCTACGCGATGGCTGCGTGTCCGAGCGGTCGGGGCATTCCCTGGCACCGTGTGGTCGGCGCAGGAGGGCGATTGATCATTCGCGAACCGTACGGGAGCCTGCAACGGCGGATGCTAGAAACCGAAGGAGTGAAGATCGACGGCGCGCGAATTGATATGAAGATTTACGCGTGGGCTGCAAAGAAAAAATCCGCGGCGCGCAAACCGTCGAAGAAACGCTGATTCGCGCCTAGGCGGCGATTTTGTTATAGAATCGTCGTCCCCGAGACAAAGGGATTCATTCCGTGGGCGAGCCAATCATACAGGTCGAGGATCTCTACAAGAGCTACGGCACCGTGGAAGCCGTGCGCGGCGTCAGTTTTTCTGTCGAGGAAGGCGAAGTATTCGGTCTGCTCGGACCGAATGGCGCCGGGAAAACGTCCTGCGTGGAAATCCTCGAGGGCCTGCGCACGGCGGATCGCGGCAAGGTTCGGGTGTGCGGCCTCGATCCGGAAACGAGCGGAGAAACCTTCAAGGAAAAGATCGGCGCAGTCCTGCAGTCTACTGCCCTGCCGGATAAACTTCGTGTGGAAGAAGCGATCGAGCTTTTTGCGCAGTTCTATCGCAAACGCGCAAACACCGATGAATTGCTGCGGCGGTTCCAACTGGATGAAAAGCGGACGGCGTTTTACAGTCATCTTTCCGGCGGCCAAAAGCAGCGTCTGGCGCTCGCGATGGCGCTGGTGAACGATCCAGATGTGGTATTTCTCGACGAGCCTACGGCGGGCCTTGATCCACAGGTACGCCGGGAGATTTACGACATCATCGAAGAACTCAAACGCGGCAAGAAGACTGTTCTGCTGACCACGCACTATATTGAGGAAGCTGAGCGGCTGTGCGATCGCGTCGCCATCGTGGATCACGGCCGCGTGATCGCGCAGGGCACGCCGCGCGAGCTGAAGCAGCGATCCGCCGGGCAGACGCGCATTGAGGTGCGCGTCGCGAAGCCGCTCGTAAATGGCACACTTGCCCATCTCGACGGCGTTTCGGACTGCCGCGAGTTCGACGGGACATACTTTCTGCGCTCATCACGCACGCCGCAAACGATTGTGGCGCTCGTGAAGCAACTCGAAGCGGAAAACAACGAGCTGCAAAGCCTGGAGATGTTTTCGCCGTCGCTTGAGGACGTGTTTATCGAATTGACCGGCCGGCGGCTGCGCGAATGACGCGAGGGTGAAACTGGAATGAACGCCTTGAAACACACCTGGACACTGACCAAGATTCGCATCCGGCTGGCGATGCGCAACCGCGCGTTTTTTTTCTTCAGCCTGGCGATGCCGCTCATTTTCCTGGTAGGCGCGGTGGTTTTCTTCGGTAAGCGGACGGAGTGGGTGGGCTATATCCTCGGCGCCATGTTGACGACGACTGTGATGGGGAGCTTCTGGGGCTTGAGCGTCCAACTCGTCACTTTCCGCGAGCAAGGTATCTTGCGGCGCTTCCGGCTTCCGCCGGTAGGCGCGGGACCGATGCTTGCGTCCAGCATCCTTTCGAACTATTTCATGGCTTTGCCTGTGGTCGCGGTTGAGATTCTGGTTTGTCGCTGGGTGCTCCACATGCAATCGTGGGGAAACCTGTGGGCGATTTTCGTCCTTGTGACAATCGGATCCGCGACGTTTTCGTCTCTCGGGCTGATTGTCGCGAGCGTGACCAACACCATGCAGGAAACGCAGATGATCAATAACCTCATCTGGATGGCGTTTCTCTTTCTTTCGGGAGCCACGATTCCGCTCGCCATTTTCCCTCACTGGATGCAGCGAGTGGCGCTGTTCATTCCGGCCCAATATCTAGCCACAGGACTGGAATCGGCCGCTACGAGGGCGTCAACGCCCGCCGAGGTACTCGAGGATTTCCTCGCGCTCGCGCTCGGATTCTGGGTTGCGTTTGAAGTTTCACGCCAACTCTTCCGATGGGAACCGGAAGCCAAATTGCCGCGTCGCGCCAAGTTCTGGGTGCTCGCGGCGCTGGTACCTTTTCTGCTGTTCGGGAGCTGGGAAAACGCAAGAGGCACGAGACTCAACCGCGTCAGCGCGAATTATCAGGCGCTGAGAATGGCGGCATCCGGCGCTCAACAACCCCCTGCGGATAAATGATTCCGCGGCGCGGCGGCGTTCGCAGAATCCGCCTCGCCGCGGCCCACATCCAAGCCTGAAGCACAGGAGAAGCTATGAAGGCGATCCGCATCAAGGAATTCGGCGGGCCCGAGGTTATGAAGCTCGAGGAAGTGCCCGACCTGAAGCCGGGCGCGGGCCAGGTGGTAGTTCGCCTGCGCGCCATCGGCGTCAATCCCGTTGATACCTATATGCGTGCGGGCACATACCCGCGAAAACCTTCGCTGCCCTGGACGCCGGGGACGGACGGCGCCGGTACGATCGAATCCGTCGGCAGCGGCGTCTCGAGCTTCAAGAACGGCGATCGCGTCTATATCGCCGGCAGCCTGAGCGGCGCATACGCGGAGCAGTCGCTTTGCGAGGGGCGCTACGTGTTTCCTCTGCCCGCGAAAGTTGCGTTTGCGCAAGGCGCGGCCATGCACATTCCTTACTCCACCGCGTTTCGCGCGCTTTTTCATCGCGCACAGGCCCGCGGAGGCGAAACGGTCCTAGTCCACGGCGCGAGCGGAGCTGTCGGAATCGCGTCGGTGCAGCTCGCGCGGGGCGCCGGGCTGCGCGTGATCGGCACGGCCAGCACCGATCGCGGGCGCGAGCTTGTGCTCGCGGAAGGCGCGCACGAAGTTCTCGACCACAAAACTCCCGGCCATTTCGATGAAGCTTTGGCGCTCACCGGCGGCCGCGGCTATGACGTGATTATCGAAATGCTTGCCAACGTGAATCTGGGGCGCGATCTTCCGATTCTTGCACCCAGGGGGCGCGTCGTGGTGGTGGGCAATCGCGGCAACGCTGAAATTGACGCGCGTAATACGATGACACGCGACGCCGCGATTCTGGGCATGAGCATGTGGAACGCGTCGCCGGAAGATGTCGTCAGTATCCATTCGGCTCTCGTTGCCGGACTCGAGAACAAGACTCTTCGCCCGGTGATCGGGCAGGAAATTCCGCTCGCCGAAGCTGGGCGCGCCCACGTGGCGCAGATGGAAGCGGGCGCTTACGGCAAAATCGTTCTAATTCCCTAGAGACTTCATCCGCCCGGAGGTTTCGCTTTATGCAACGAGCAGCCACAGCCGTCTGGAATGGCACACTGAAAGAGGGAAAGGGAGCGATCTCGACCGCGAGCGGCGTTCTAACCGACACGCCGTATTCTTTCTCCACGCGCTTTGAGAGTGGACAGGGCACAAATCCCGAGGAGTTGATCGCCGCAGCCCACGCCGGCTGCTTCACCATGGCGCTTTCGGCTCAGCTCAGCACGATGAACTTCACGCCGGAGAGCCTTCGCACCAAAGCTACCGTGTCGCTCGAAAAGCTCGATGCGGGCTGGACGATCTCGAAAGTTCATCTCGACGTCGCCGCCAAAGTTCCCGGCATTTCGGAATCGGCTTTTGAGGCCGCTGCAGCAAGTGCGAAAGCGAATTGCCCCGTCTCGCGATTGTTGAAGGCTGAAATCACAATGGCGGCAAGTCTGGAGCAAGGAGCATGATTCTTCCCGCCGTCGCGGGCGTTCTGATCATTGTCGTGGTGCTATGGGAGGCGTTCGAGACCGTTGTTCTCCCGCGCCGGGTGAGGCGCCGCTTTCGACTGTCCGTGCTCGTTTATCGGAGCACGTGGATTCCCTGGAGGGCGCTGGCACATCGCTTCAGGGACGCGAAATCCCGCGAGACTTTTCTCAGCTTCTACGGCCCACTTTCGATTTTGATTCTGTTCGTCGTGTGGGCTGTCGCGATTATTTTCGGCTTCGCGCTCCTTTACTACAGCGCGCGGACGCAGGACACGACGCACCCGACATTCGAAACGTGCATGTACCTCAGCGGCACGACAATGTCCACGCTGGGAATCGGCGACGTCTTGCCGCATACGTCGCTGGAGCGTTTTCTGGTCGTCTGCGAAAGCGGAATAGGGTTCGGATTCCTCGCGCTGGTCCTGAGCTATTTGCCGGTGATCTACCAGGCGTTCTCCCGCCGCGAAGTAAATATTGTGCTGCTCGACGCGCGAGCGGGTTCGCCTCCCACTGCGGCCGAAATCCTGCGGCGCCACGCCGGGCCGCGCGGGGCGGAAGCGCTCGAGAAGCTTCTATACAACTGGGAGCATTCTTCTGCAGATATCCTCGAGAGCCACGTGTCTTACCCGAGCGTCTGTTACTTCCGTTCGCAGCACACCAACGAATCCTGGATCGCCGCGCTCACCGCTATTCTCGATTCGTGCAGTTTCCTGATGGCATATGTGGACACCACAGCGTCGCGGCAGGCCCGCCTCACGTTCGCGATGTGCCGCCACACGGTTGTTGATCTCGCGCAGCTGTTCAATGTGGCGCCATCTGCGAACGACGGAAATCGCTTGCCCTCTTCGGAGCTGGCGCGCCTGCGTGCCGTTCTCACAAAAGACGGCTTTCAACTCCGCGACGACGAAGCGTCGCACAAGAAACTGACCACGCTCCGTGCGATGTATGAGCCTTATCTACATGCGCTCTCACGCTTCCTCTATATGGAAGTTCCCCCGTGGATTTTGGCGAAAGAAATCACAGATAACTGGAAGACCAGCGCGTGGGGCCGCATCTCCGGCATCGCCGGTCCGGATTCCCAAGGTCCCGACGATCACACCGACTGAAGCCTTGCGGCCCGCGGGCGGGCTGAACGCCAAATTGGCCGCGATTTACGCACGTTCCACCACATGCCTTCGCTGTGCATGAAATTCCATGTGCTATAATTTTGCTTTCAGGGACCCGTAGAAATTTCTTTGGAAGATGCGGAGAGATTCATGAGCCTGCCGAAGACCGAGAAGATCTGGCACAACGGGAAGTTCATCAAGTGGGACGACGCCACGATTCACGTGCTGTCGCACGTCGTCAGCTACGGCTCGGCCGTCTTCGAAGGCATCCGCTGCTACGACGCGCCACACGGTCCGTCCATTTTCCGCCTCCGCGAGCACATGCAGCGGTTGATCAACTCCGCGTACATTTATCGAATGGAAGTTCCCTACACGCTCGACGCGCTTTGTCAGGCGAGTCTCGAACTCGTGCGCATGAACAAAGTGCCCGCGTGCTACGTGCGCCCCATCGTGCTGCGCGGTTACGGCGATGCGGGCGTGAATCCGATGGGCAATCCCATCGAGGTTTATCTCGCCTGTTGGGAATGGGGAAAATATCTCGGCGAAGAAGCGCTGCGCACCGGAGTGGATTGCTGCATCAGCTCGTGGAATCGCCCGGCGCCGAATACCCTGCCGCAAATGGCAAAGGCTGCCGCGAATTACATGAACTCGCAGCTCATTCGCATGGAAGCCAAAGTGAACGGCTACGAAGAAGGAATCGCGCTCGATACGAATGGCTACGTGAGCGAAGGCTCGGGCGAAAACATTTTCGTGGTGATGAACGGCTCCGTTTCCACACCGCCGCTCGCGAATTCCGCGCTCCCCGGCATCACGCGCGATTCGATTATGAAGCTATGCCGCGACCTGGGCATTCCGGTCGCCGAGCAGGTGATTCCGCGCGAAATGCTTTACATCGCGGACGAGGTTTTTTTCTGCGGCACCGCCGCGGAAGTCACGCCGGTTCGCTCCATTGACCGCATCAAAATCGGC
>Ga0210383_10006554_pt1 | contig 10151 bp, 10 predicted proteins | sample IncBWC14OmetaG_FD_160072 | JGI IMG/M metagenome (GOLD analysis project Ga0210383, IMG submission 160072) | Forest soil microbial communities from Barre Woods Harvard Forest LTER site, Petersham, Massachusetts, United States - Inc-BW-C-14-O ...
CAGTCGATAGCGCCCGCACATAGTAACGATTATGGCAGACCACTCGGGCTTTCGCTCCGTGAGTCAGAAAGGTTGCTGACCCAAATCGATGTACTGGAGGCGATCAGGAATGGTGAGATTTGTCGCCGGAGCAATCGTTCCGCAAAGCGCGCCCTGGCTCTCACCTACCCAGGCAAATCAGTTAAAATAGTCCCTTGACTGATGTCCTCCCGCACTCGCGACGCTGCCGCCAAGCAGCGCATCCGATCGTCCTTTTGCTCATCCTTCTGGTTTGCGGCCTTCTCGCCTTTTCCGGCGCAGCCAGCGCAGACAGTGGGGCCTTTGATCTCATCGGCCCTAAGGTTGACGTTCGGGTGCAAAGAGCCGGAGTGACTTTGCCGATCGCGGAAGTGCCCAACCTTCAGCCGGGCGACCGGCTGTGGGTGCATCCCGATCTGCCCGACAGCCAGTCCGTGCGCTATTTGATGGTTGTCGTTTTTCTGCGCGGCGCCACCAACCCTCCTCCAGATTCCTGGTTCACTCGCGTGGAGACGTGGAGTAAACCTGTCCACGACGAGGGCGTCTTCGTTACCGTACCGGAAGAGGCCGAAGAAGCTGTTGTCTTCCTTGCTCCTGAAACGGGAGGGGCGTTCAGCACCCTTCGCACCGCAGTCCGGGGAAAGCCTGGAGCTTTCGTGCGGGCGGCGCAGGATTTGGTGCAGGCCAGTCTCGATCGCGCTCGTCTGGAAAAATATCTGGAAGCCGTCCGCGAGATTTCTGCCGCCGATCCCGAACAATTGAAATTGCGCACCACGTTGCTGGCTCGCAGCCTGAATATTCGAGTAGACCAGCAGTGCTTCGACAAACCCAGCGCCCAGCAAGTACCCTGCCTGACCCAGAACACCGATCAACTGGTGCTCGACGATGCTCATAGTCAGACGATGGTCGCAACCCTGACAACCGGCCCTTCCGGCGACCTACTGGCACAGATCAGTTCCACGCCCAGTGCCCGCAGTGGCTATTACAGTCCCTATATCGGAGCGGTGGTCGATGTCGCCCGCATTCTGAGCACAGCTCATACGGCGCAGTATCAATACATCCCGGCGCTCGCATTGCCTAAACAAGACGAACTCAATCTGCGGCTGAATAATCCGCCATCCTTTCGCAACCCGAAATCGGTGATCGTGATTGGTCTGCCGCCGGTTCGTCCTTCTCCGCTGCCGCCCTTGCGAGGGGTCGATGCAGCGCAGGTATTTTGCGCAGGCCGGCCTTCTCTGCTGCTTCCCGCCGACGGGGCTCCGCTGGTTTTTGCTACGGAACTCGCACACAACTTCGTTCTGCACGTGGAGGTGAAGTCTGGCCATGCCATCGACCTCCCTGCAACCCCGGATCCCATGCGAGGTGGATTCCTGGTCGCAACCCAAGCCGTGCAGTCCGCCGTTCTGGAGGGGGAAGTGACTGGAATTCTGCGCGGGGCCTGGGGCTTCCACACCTTCGAGGGACCACACTACCGTCTGCGCTCCTCCCGACCCGCGCAATGGATTGTCGCCTCCAAGGATGCCAGCGCTCTGATTGTCGGCCGAGAGGACACGCTCCACCTGCAGTCGCCGGACGCATGCTGCGTGAGCGAGGTGAAGGTCAACGACGAGCAGGGGAGAGCGCTCGAGACGGAATGGAAAACGACGAAGCCCGATGAACTCGAAGTGAGGGTCCCGCTCGAGAGCGCCACTGCGGGATCGGTCACCATGGTGATCAAAAAGTTTGCACTGCGCGAAGCCGACGAAATCCCGCTGCACACGTACGCCGAGGCTGGCCGGCTCGACAGCTTCAGCATCCATGCTGGCGATGCGGACGGCGTGCTCAAAGGAACTCGGCTGGACCACGTGGCAAGCCTCGAAGTGAACGAACTGCGATTCCACCCAGACTCGCTGACCCGCGCCAACCAGCAGGACGAGTTGAGATTGACCACGTCCGACGCAACCGTCAGGACAAAGCTGCATTCCGGAGACTCAATCCTGGTGCACGCGGCTCTCAAAGATGGCCGCGTCCTCGATCTCAAGACGGAAGTCGAGTCGCAACGCCCGGCGGTCAGTGTCCTTAGCAAGAGCGTTCAGTTGGATCAAGCCGTCTCCCCGGCGGTTCGACTCGGCAGCCAGGACGAATTGCCCCAGGACGGGCGGCTGAATTTCTTCCTCAAGGCGCAGGTGCCGGAGACCTTTCCTGCCACAGAAAAGATCGAAGTCGCGACCGCCGACGAGTCCTTCCGCGTGCTGCTGAGCTTCAAGGACGGCAATCTCACGCTGCAGGATTCGAAGACGGTTTTTGCCGTTCTAGATCCCATGAAACTTCTCGGTCCTTCGGCCTTCGGAGCTCTGAAGTTTCGTCCCGTAACGTTCGATGGCATTAATGGCGACTGGCAACCGCTTGTAAATCTGGTGCGCGTTCCGATGCTCACGGGGATCCGTTGTATGTCGGCACCAGAAAAGCAGTGCACGCTCAACGGAGATAAACTCTTTCTGCTCGACTCAGTGAGCACCGACGCGGACTTCGTCAACTCGGTCACCGTGCCGGAGGGTTTTGTGGAGGACGCATTGGCAATCCCGCCCACGAAAACAAAGACCTTGTACATCAAGCTTCGCGACGACCCGGTCACGGTCGATACGGTGACGCTGCCGACGTTGACCCCGCAGCAATAGGCCGTTGCAAGCGGTATACTCGCCCTGCATCCCATGGCAAACATCCTCTACGGAGTGAATGGCGAGGGCGCAGGCCATTCCACCCGCGCCAAGGAAGTCCTCTCTCATTTAGTCGCCCAGGGACACGTCGTCCACGTGGCGTCTTTTGACCGCGGCTTGCAAAATCTGCAGGCCCACTTCGATGTCACCGAGATCTACGGGTTCCGCTTTGCCTATGTCAACAACCGTGTGCGCTACAAGCGCACCCTCGCGAAGAACCTGATCACGGTGCCGGAGGCTGCCAAAAGCCTTTCCCGACTGAAAGACCTGGTCGACGAATGGAACACCAACCTGATCATCACCGACTTCGAGCCGCTCAGCTGTCATTTGGGACATAGGAAAAAGATTCCAATCATCTCCATCGACAATCAGCACTGCCTCACCAATGCCGTTGTGTCCTATCCCAAGCAGTATCATCGCGACGCCGCTGCCGCCAAGCTGGTAACCAGGCTGATGACGCCCCGCGCCAATGCCTATCTGGTTATTTCCTTTTTTGCGGCGCCCATTCGCAAACGGAACACGTTTTTGTTTCCGCCGCTGCTTCGGCAGGAGATTCTCGACGCCACTCCTACGCAAGGCGAACATGTTCTGGTCTACGTGACATCGCCCGCGCCGGCTCTGGCAAAGTTGTTGGGTTTGGTTCGCTGCCCCTTCATCGCATACGGGTTCGGCCGTGAAGGGCGGGAAGGCAACATCCTTTATAAGAAGCCATCGCTCGAGAGCTTTTTCGCCGACCTGACCAGCGCCCGGGCGATTGTCGCCAATTCCGGATTCTCACTCGTAACCGAGGCACTGCACCTTGGCAAGCCCTACCTAGCCGTCCCGGTGAGCCACCAGTTCGAACAGATATTCAATGCCTATTGGCTGGAGAAGTCTGGCTATGGCGCCTACTGGGAACAGATGAATAAGGAGCGTGTCGAGGCCTTTCTTTACAATTTGCCGCACTATCGCGAAGCGCTGGCGCAGTATCCGCGACAGGGCAACCGCGCCCTTCTCCAAAAGCTGGACACACTGATCGCTAGTTATAGCGCTGGTTAACGGCCCATCTGGCAGCTGTACGAAGGTAACCTCTGATCGGCAAGCCCTCGGCGATACGATGATCGGAGGGTAGGGTTCTACGAAGGTTGATGCTGGAGGCTACTTCATGAGGGCGCGGCGAATTCTTGCTTTTCTTACCGCCAATCTCTTCTTCAGCGCCTTGCTGGCTTATGGTCAGGATTCGCAGTCTCTCGCGGAGGCGGCGCGCCAGTCCCGGATGCAAAGGCAGCAGAAAGATACTCAGGCAAAGGACGCAGCCCCAAGCCCGACTGAAGCTCAACCAGCCAAAACTTACCGAGTCATCACCAACGACGACATCCCCGAACACGAGGGATCGACCCAGACTTTGGAGAATAGCCCGCACCCGTACCGTGCCGCCTTCTCGCCCTCGAGCACCGGTGCCCGAAAAACTTCTGCCGATCAATGGAAGTCCCGGATCCAGGCGCAGAAAGACACCATGGAATCCATGCGGCGCGAGATCGCGAGTCTTAGCGCATCCATTCACTTCCCCGAAAACTGCCTTCCCCGCACCTGCGCGCAGCGAAACGAACGGCAACTGGAGAAGGAGAATCGGGTGGAAATCATGAACCACCAACTGGACGAGCAGCGCCGGCGCCTCGAAGAGCTGCAGGAGTCCGCGCGCAAAGAAGGCTATGGAAGTTCGGTCTATGATCCCTAGATCGTACCGTCCGATCCTTCTCCAGAATTTGTGGGCAGCACCACGAATAAGCCCAGCGCCGGGCGCTAGGCTAGTTGGCGAAACCTGACTTGTGCGGGAGAAATAACTTCACCGCTACCTTCTCATGGCCGGGTAGGGATTCGAATATTTCAACACCGTCGACAAATCAATCCCGCGAACCATGCGGTCCGAGTGATAGAACAGGCCCCCAGAATCGATCGTCGAATTGTCCGGAAACATCGAGGCCTCGAGGATTTCGTCGCTGGTTGCAACCCAACCTCAACCCGCAAGATCGGTAGCGCCAATTTCGGCCCCGCCCAGCTGCGCACAATAGTATGATGCCGGGTTCCCATTTCCCTGACCGTTCCGGAGGCATGTGCGCTTTAGTACGCAAGCGCCGCAAGGGTCGGCTTGGTCGTGAACAACGTGTCCCCCGAAAGATGAGTCCGCGACCCGGGCGCGGCCAGCGTGTACTGGCAGAAGGGCTCGACTCCCGCGAGCGGAAGCCAGATCTGTTGCGAATTGTTCGTGCCGTACACTGCGTACCGAACCCCGACCAGTCCTCCGGTCGCCGTACAATAAGCCTCCTCCGGACCGACTTTCGTCGGCTTCACGGTCTTGTTGGTCTGTGCGACTGCGTTAATAGCGGTCCCGGAAAGGACCAGAATTATCACCACCCCTGCCCTTGCTCGAGCAAAGCCCATATGACTCCCCTTATGTCTTCGTCAATTAGACACCGTGATCAGCCGCGAAAGGCTACCATGGCAGGAAGGCATCCCCTGAACATTCTTCCCGGCTCCGCACTAAACTTTCCCGCTCGCCGTTCGGCTGCGAGAGTGACCGATGGACAGTCTGAGACTTAGACCCCTGCGCGGGGAGGGAAAACTCTCAGGAAAATCCAGGAGAGCGAAATTTTCGCATTCCCCAAAACTGCCCAGCCATGCGAAATTAGTGCATGCCTCTAGTGGTTCGCCCTTCGCCCATTCATTCCGTCGGCGTCTACGCCTCCACTCCCATCCGCAAGGGAACGCGTTTGGTCGAGTATGCCGGGGAGCGCATCACCGCCGAAGAAGCCGACCGCCGTTACGATGGCGTTTCTCGCACCTACCTCTATGGTCTGGACGACGGCAAGACCGTCATCGACGGCGAAGGACTTGGCGCATATCTGAACCACTCCTGCGATCCCAATTGCGAAGTCGACGAGATCAAGGGCCGCGTCTGGATCTTCGCCATCCGCGATATCGCCGCTGGCGAAGAACTCGTCTGGGACTACAACCTCTACGACGACGACGACCCTGCGCCCTGCCACTGCGGCTCCCTGAAGTGCCGCGGCACCATGTATTCGCGCGAGTGGATAGCCAAAATGCGCCGCCAGGCGGCGCGAAAGAAAAAGAGAAAATCCGCAGCCGTTCAGAGAGCCAAGAGTACCCGAAAGACACCACCCCGCCCCCAAGCTGCGGCATAGGGCATTGCGCGAGGAGGGTGCCGGGCGAAAAGGAACCCTAGTGACCAGTAACCCTGGGGGGACCCTCGGTCTCCATGCTGCGGACTGCCTTGGTCCATCGCACGACGACTCCGTGGACGTTCCGCGAGCGCGATGTTCTACCTGGTTGCCCGGCTCAGGCGGTCGGTCAACTGCCGGATGTACTCGATGAGTTCCGGAGGTTCGTGCACCTGAAAACCCACACCCAGCAGCGACAAGTGGATCGTGAGTCCCTCCAGTGAGTGAGACCCCGCGTGCAGCATGCTGGAGTGTTCGTCAATGGCTTCCAGTACTCCCGCCGACGGGGGAATGCGGCTGGCGACGGCATCGACCGGCGCGTCCAGCGTCACTCGGGCTTGGACGGGATAGGGCACCTGCGACAGCGACTTCGAGACAAAGGCCGCAAAGTCTCCCTCGGGCGGCTTGCGCGGTTGGAAACGAGTCGAGGTCTTCAGCTTGCCTTCCATGCGGTCCACCCGGAAGGTCCGCCAGTCTTTGCGGGTCAGATCCCACGCGACGAGATACCAGCGATACCCGGTGTGCACGAGGCGGTGAGGTTCCACTGTGCGAGTGCTGGATGCTCCGGTTCGGTTGTGATAGCCGAATCGAATTCCTTCTTGATCGCGGCAGGCGCCGGCAATCGACGATAGGCGTTCCGCATCCACGGTTGGACCTCGGCTGCGCAAGGGGACGATGAAGGCGTGCAGGGCAGCGACGCGATGGCGCAATCGCGGTGGCAGCACCTGCTCGAGTTTCATCAGCGCGCGCATCGAGGCCTCTTCGATGCCGGTGACTCCGCCGCTGGCCGAGGTTCGCAGCCCGAGCGCCACGGCGACGGCTTCGTCATCGTCGAGCAGCAGCGGAGGCAGCGTTCGACCGGCGCCTAACTGGTACCCACCCGCGGTTCCAGAGGTGGATTGCACGGGATATCCCAGGCTGCGCAAACGATCGACATCGCGACGCAGGGTGCGTGCGGTGACGTCGAGCCGATGGGACAGATCAGCCCCGGACCAGTAGCGCTGCACCTGAAAGAGCGACAGCAGGCGAAGCAACCGAGCCGAGGTCTGCAACATGATTTTATTGTCCGGTTAACATTGTGCCACGGCTCGAGGACTGAATCTGTCCTCAATTCCTGATACGGTTCCGCTGGTCGATTCCGCCCGGGTTAAGGCAGATCGCAACAGGAGAAGAATATGAAGCTGACGGATCTATTGCTCGCTGAACTGGAACGGGAAGCTGACGGAACGCGGAGCGCACTGGCGCGTGTGCCCGAAGGGCAAAACGACTGGAAGCCGCATCCGAAATCGATGCCGCTGGGCTCTCTGGCATCGCTGGTTGCGACCATGCCATCGTGGGTCGCCATGATGGTGAATCAGGACGAACTCGATCTCAAGTCGCCCGGTGCAGCGAAATTCAAGCCCCTGGAATGGCGCACGCGAGCCGAACTGGCATCTGCGCACGATGCCAGTGTCGCCGAGGCACGCGAGGCCTTGCTGCATACGACCGACCAGCATCTGTTAACACCATGGAAGTTTGTGGTGGGCGGCCAGGTGGCCAGCGAAAATCCGCGTCATGTAATGATCTCGGACGCAGTGTTCAGCCACCTCGCGCATCATCGCGGACAACTCACCGTATATCTGAGGCTCAATGATGCGTCCGTGCCAGCAACCGATGGGCTGTCGGCTGACGAGGGGCGCTTCGATTAGGGCCCGCTGATGGGCTGCAGCATTCTGCACCTGGTCACGGCCTCCCGAACTACACCGCGTAACTTTATGGTCGCGGGGCGGATGTAGTTGTTATGTGTAGGATTGTGTGACATTTGTCACCCTACCCGGATGACGATCTCCACTTGTGGTCGCGACCGCAGCGCGAAAGGATAGAACATCATGAAGAGGGTCGTTTCTGTGGAGTTCAGCATTTTGAGGGCGGCACAAGTCGAATTCGACCGGGTTGTCTATAACGATGGACATCGTCTATCCTTGGTCGGCTGGGATATGCTTGCCTCCGACGCCCGGCTCCCGGTTCCCTCTGGAGTGTGCCAATGACGTTGACCCGGTTTGTTACCAAGAACGCGTTCCGCAACAAGCGCCGCAGCATCCTGACGGTATTGAGCATCGCCGTCTCCCTGGTTTTGCTTACGTTCATGATGTCTCTTTGGCACGCTTTTGCGCTCAACGACGGCAGCGCCGAATCTGCGCAAAGGCTGGTCGTGCGCCATCGCGTTTCCCTCACATTTAATCTTCCCGGCTTCTACCGGGAAAAAATTCGCGCGATTCCCGGGGTCGTGTCGGTGGTGCCGGTGTCGTGGTTTGGCGGGATATACAAAGACCAGAAACCGGACAATTTTTTCGCTCAGTTCGGTACCGATCCCGAGGAATTCTTCAAGACTTTTAGGGACATGGAAATGCCGGAAGACCAGCATACGGCATGGGAGCGCGATCGCCAGGGCGTAATTGTGGACGACACTCTGGCAAAGAAATACGGGTGGAAACTGGGCGACCGCATTGTGCTGCAGGGTACGATCTATCCCATCAATCTTGAGTTGAACGTCCGCGGAATTTTCCACTCGCAGCCGGACAACAAGTCGGTTTACTTCAATGCCAAGTACGTGGAGGAATCCGTGGATTTCTTCAAGGGGAGGGCCGGCACCTTCAGCATTCTGGCGGCGTCTCCCGGAGATGTGAGCAAGATTGCGAGCGCGATTGACGACATGTTCCGCAACTCGCCCCAGCCAACCAAGTCGGAAAGCGAGAAAGCGTTTGGGCTGGAATTTGTGGCCATGCTGGGCAACGTGAAGGCGTTTATCCTGAGCATCTGCTCAGCGGTGGTGTTCACAACGCTTCTGGTTTCGGCCAATACCATCGCGATGTCGATTCGCGAACGGACTCGGGAAGTGGCCGTGCTCAAGACTCTGGGCTTTACCCGGCGCGGCGTTCTCGGTTTGTTTGTGAGCGAGGCCGTGGCACTGGCGCTAGCCGGCGGGATTCTGGGCGCGAGCCTGGGAGGGCTGATGGTGTTCGGCTTTGGCCATATGGTGCAGCTCACATTTTTCCCGTTGCGAATGACCAAGGAAATCTGGGGGCTGGCGCTCCTGACTTCCGGGCTGGTGGGACTGCTGAGCGCGGCGCTGCCGTCTTACACCGCCTCGCAGATAAACATCGTGGACGGCCTCCGGCATATCGGGTGAAGTTATGACGTTGGGTAGTTTTGTCGTGCGCAATACATTTCGGAACAAGCGGCGCAGCCTGCTGACCATGATTAGCATCAGTTTTTCGCTGCTGTTGCTCACCCTGATGATTTGCATCTGGCGATCGTTTTACGTGGACCAAGTCGCGCCCGAAGCATCGCGCCGCTTGATCGTCCGGGACCGCGTCTCCTTGGCATTTTTTCTGCCGGCGTTTTATCGCGACAAGATCCGCAGCGTCCAAGGGGTAGCGGCTGTGGCGCCGATCACCTGGTTCGGAGGCCGCTACCTCGATGATCGGCCGGAACACTTTTTTGCCCAGCTGGCCACCGATCCCGACGAGTATCTGAAAGTAGCGTCAGACAAGATCGTCCCCGCCGATCAGGTGAAGGCCTGGCAGCAGGATCGCGCTGGAGCCCTGGTGGATGTGACGCTCGCGAATAAATACGGATGGAAGATCGGCGATCGCCTTACATTGCAGGCGAACATCTTCCCGACGAACCTCGATCTGACGATCCGCGGCATCTATCACCGCGATCCTCCTCAGAATGCGCTGTACTTCAACGCCAAGTATCTGGAAGAGGCCGTACCGTGGTTCAAAGGGCAGGCGGGCTGGTATGCAGCGCAAGTCGACACCGCCGACAACGTATCGCGGGCATCGAGAGAGATTGACAGCCTGTTTCGCAACTCTCCGCTGCAGACAAAAACCGAGAGCGAGAGGGCGTTTCAGTTGGGCTTTGTCGCTTCGCTGGGGAACATCAAGGCGTTCATCCTGGGCATCTGCGGAGCGGTGGTATTTACCATCATGCTGGTTTCGGCCAATACCATGGCAATGTCGGTGCGCAGCCGGACGCGCGAAGTCGCCGTGCTGAAGACCCTGGGCTTCACACGCCAGCGTGTGCTCTCGATTTTCGTAAGCGAATCGGTGGCTCTCGCCGTTGCCGGCGGAGTGATTGGAGTTCTGGTGGCGATTCCTGTGATCGCCTTCCTGACACACAGTTTCATTGGGTTCGGAATCCCGCTCAACATGAAGGTCAAATGGGCTACGGCGGG
>Ga0210383_10006559_pt1 | contig 10142 bp, 8 predicted proteins | sample IncBWC14OmetaG_FD_160072 | JGI IMG/M metagenome (GOLD analysis project Ga0210383, IMG submission 160072) | Forest soil microbial communities from Barre Woods Harvard Forest LTER site, Petersham, Massachusetts, United States - Inc-BW-C-14-O ...
GCCTACAGGTGGGGCAGGGGGCCTTTCTGCCGTCAACGGAAGGATTGTTTGTGGTGGAAGGAAAGACGGTGCGCACGCTGAAGCAAGTGGTAGCGGGATCGAAGAAAGACAAGCTGCGGACGGTGGAACAAGTGCTGTCGCCGATCCCGATCGTGCCGGGGAAACAGAGGATTTATATCGCGGGTGAGCACGCGATGCTGCGGCTGAAGACCACGACACCGGAATTTTACCTGCGCGAGCCGCCGCCCGATCCGGAGCGAGTGGCGCAGATTGAAACGAGCAGCCGGCCGGGAATGAACGGCCCGGACGTGGTGTTGATCCGGGCGAAAGAGATTAAGAATGGGCGAGAGTTGGAGTCGATCAAGACACTGTTCGGCGAAAAAATCGGGGCGGACGTGAACGAAGTGGCGATACAACGATGGGAAGTTGCGCCAAATGTGTACCGGTTTACGTTGGGAGAAGCGTTGACGCCGGGGGAATACGTGGTGGCGGAAGTGCTGCCGGACGGATTGAATTATTTTGTGTGGGATTTCGGGGTGGACGAGGTCGCGAGCAGTGGGAAGAAATAGAGGGATGGAAAGGGAAGTTAAGAGAGCGAGAAAACCCTCAACCCAGCCTTGGCTGGCTAAAGTCGCTCCGAGTGGGGCACGCGGGGAATTCGGAAGAGAAAATCTTGCTGGTGGACGCTTTTGGTGATTTGGTGGGACCTGTTGAAAGCGGCAGCAGGGCTGCCGCAGTCCAAAATGTGCCGAAATGGGAACGGGTGAATAGGGGAAGGGAAGCACAAGATGTAGTTGTAGAGTGTTGGCTGGACTACCAGCGGCGGGAGAAAACGGTTTCGCCCGGCCGAACGGACAGGCGAAAAACCGGCGTAAACACGGGCGATTTCGGCTAATTCCCTCAGAAGATTCTTAAAAATAGTCTTGACAGCAAATGAGAATCTGAGCGACACTCCCATCGCGCCAGTAACTGCCTTCCCCCCAAGAACGTTCCGACGTTCCTTCCTATCCGCGCGCCGGAAAAACACACAAGTCAGCGAGGAGTGCCGGTGTCTGTACATATGGAAAAAGAGACCATGGTGAACACGTTGGAGATGGATCGGGAAGTAATACGCTGCAAGACTTGCGGACTGGTCCAATACCGGACGCGCACCGGCAATTGCCGACGCTGCGTACGTGCGTTGCCCCAGCGGATGGAGTATCTGATTCCGCAGGAAGTTCCGCAGGAGCAGGCGGCGCCCGAAGTGGTGACAACGAAGTTCGCGAACCAGGAGACCGTGGAGAACATCGGTCAACGGATCCGCCAACTGCGGGAGTCACGCGGGATGACGCAGAGCCAGTTGCAGTCGCGTTCGAAGGTGAGCCGATCGTATCTGTCGCGGATTGAGAGCGGACAGATGACGCCGAGCCTTGGGACGCTGGAGAAGATCTCTGAAGCGTTGAACGTGGGCTTGAACCGTTTCTTTATTCCGGAATCGGATGGAGAGGCGCTGCTGGAGGATCCGTTCATCCAGGGATTGCGGCCGTTTTTGCGGCAACTGGATTGGGAACAGTGGCAGTCCATTCTGAAGCGTTTGCAGGCGATCAGCGATCACGTAAACGCGGCACCAATTACTTTGCGCCCTATCGGTAATCCGGCCCGGCTGCCGCAGCCCGCGCCGTCGAATGGAAATGGCCAGCACGGGCATATCGGCCACGCCAGCCATTCGAATGGGTTGATGCCCGCCCCAGCCCATGGTCAACCGCAAGGGTATCCGCTGCGGCGCCCAGGGATGCCGGTCTTCCAGCGGCCGTTGGCGCGCTAAGCAAAAAATCGAGAGTGGTAACTACAAAAGCGGCGCTCCCGTGGAAGCGGGGCGCCGCTTTTGTGTTGTGGTGAACGGACTACGGCCAGTTTTGGGCGCCGTGAAGAATGCGAAGAATTTCGATCTTGTCGCCCCGAATGCGGTAGACCGCCAGGATGACTGTAACAAAGTGACCGATGCACCGCACAAGGGATGCAATGTTCAGGAAAATATTCCGACGAGATTCGCAAGGCGACTCAGAAAGGATGTTGGGGACTAGGGGCGTCGGCACCGGATTTCTGCTTGACGAAATATGACTGATATTGCGGATGACGCGGCGGATGTAGTTCAGCCGACGGTCATGTAGTCTTTGAGGATTAGCAGGATTTCGTAGCCGGTGGCGAAGACGGCGAAGGCGGCGTGAAAGCGCTGGTTGGCGATTTTGATTGCGGCGGCGCTCAGTAAAATGCAGAGAGCGATTCGTAAGTAGTAGATCGGGCCGAGTGTTTGCAGGTACGCGCTGCCTTTGATGAGGGTGTCCGCGAAATCGGCGACGAACAGAACAGTCATCAAGCTGAAAATCCATCGGCGTCGCGAGTAGAAATAGTCCTTGAAACCTTCGTAGTCCGCCATTTCCTCAGGGAAAAAGAGGACGCACAAGAGGAACAGCAAAATGGCGTACATGGCGATGAAAAAATAGAGAGGGAAGGTCCACTGCTGGACGCCTTGCAGGCGATATTCCCACCACCAGAAATGAATAAGGTACAGGAACAGGAAGAGCGCCCAGAGGAGATGCACCCAATAGACTTTGTATTCCTTGGGATGCTGAACGATTCGCGCGACCCCGCTGAGGAGGCGAGAAATACCCAAGCCCAGGACGATGGAGAACAACACGCGCACGTGCAGATACATGTCCATCGAGGAGCACCTGTCTAGCGATCTGGTTTTACTGCGGAGAGCTGTGGTTCACCGCTGGGGGTGAGACGAAGAATGATGAGAGTGCGGTCGTCGTGAGCTTCGGCTGGGCAGCCACTGAATTCATCGGTGGCGTGGAGGATGGCGGCGGAGATGGCTTCCGCATTGCTGCGCGCCGGAAGATTATGAAGGACAGCGGTTAGACGAGCGAAGCCGAAGGTTTCGTCATGTGCATTCATGGATTCCAGAATGCCGTCGGAAGCGAAGACGAGGATGTCTTCGGGCTGGAGAGCGAGAGTGACGGTTTCATATTCGATATCCGGAAACATACCGAGAGGAGTGCCATCGATTTTGACTTCCTGAACCTTTCCAGCGCGAACGAGAATCGGACGAGGGGCGCCGGCGTTGGCAACCATCAATTGGCGCAGGCTTGCGTCGTAGACCGCGAACAGCAAGGCAACGTAACTGGGAGACATGTGCGCGGAATTGAGGCGGCCATTCAGTACGGAGAGCATTTCCTCTGGCCAGCAGCGATGATCCTGGGTGTATTCGCGGAGAATGCCCACAGCGAGCGAACCATAAAGCGCTGCGGCGGTTCCTTTGCCGGAAACATCTCCCAACGCCAAGCCGAGGCGGCCGCTGCCGTAGGGGAGAAAATCGTAGAAGTCTCCGGCCAGTTGACGCGCCGGGACATAGGCGGATGCAATGTCCAGGCCGGGAACGTCACGTTTGCCGTGGGGCAGAAGCTGGCGCTGGACTTCGCGCGCGGTGTCCAGATCGTGCTGCAGGCGCTGCTCGCGATCGCGGGTTTGTTCGAAAAGGCGGGAATTTTCGAGCGCGACGGCGATATAGGAGCCGAGGATTCCCAGCATGCGTTCGTGCTCGGAGGTGAAGGCGTTGAGGTTTGTGCTTTCGAGATCGAGAACGCCGACGAGTCGATCCTGAAGTAAAAGCGGGATGACCAATTCCGAACGAACATTGTCACTATGCGGAAACTCGATGTAACGCTTGTCCAGGCGAACGTCATTTACGCGGAGGCATGAGCGATGACCGGCGGCATGGCCAGTGATTCCTTTGAAAAGCGGAACAGAGAGGCTGATGTTGATGGCTTCTTCGTAATGCCTGGTGAAGGCGACTTCCAATTGGGAGGAATTTTCGTTCCAGAGCATGACGTTGAAGAGGTGGTAGTTGACGATTTTCTTGACGCGATCGGCGATGCGCTGGAGAAGTTCGTCGCGGGCGAGGATGGCGGTCAGTTCGCGGCTGACGTCAAACAACAAAGAGAGGGTTTGGTCCTGCTCAATAGAGGAAACCGGAGAATGCCTGGCTGGGGCTTGTCCAGAGGTATCGGTCATGGTGAAAACCCGGGGCTATGATAACTGCAAGTTGGGCGGTGTGCCAGAGGGGTTGCGTTTTGTTGGGCTCGTGGGCAATTTGGTGGCGGCAGCGGGGCTGCGCTGAGCGATTCGCTTGGCGCATTAGATTTGGTGGAAAGCGGGAGCTGGGCTCCGCACTCCAGGTTAGGAGAGGAGGCGGCGGCAGTGGCGGGCGATTTGCTGTTCTTCCTGGGCGGTGACAATTTTGATTTTGTCGGGAGTGAGGCCGAGAAAGTCCAGGCCGGTGGTGACGGCGTTGCGAATGGAATCGCTGTGTTCGCCTATGCCGCCGGTGAAGACGAGGAGGTCGATCCCGCCTAGAAGGGCGATGTATGCGCCGATTGTTTTGCGCACGGAAGTAGCAAAGATGTTGAGGGCGAGGATTGAGCGGGGATCGTTGGATTGGGCGCGCTGTTCGAGAGTTCGTACATCGCTTTGGCCGGAGGAAATAGCGTAGAGGCCGCTGCGGTGATTGATCAGATCCTCGAGCGAGTCGGCGCCGAGTTTTTCTGTTCGCATAAGGTAGAGGAGAACGCCGGGATCGAGATCGCCAGAACGGGTGCTCATGGGAATACCGCCGGTCGGTGTGAGGCCCATGGTGGTGTCAATGGAGACGCGATCGCGGAGCGCGCAGAGGCTTGCGCCGTTGCCGAGATGAGCGAAGACGGCGCGGCCGGGAAGTTGATCGCCGAAGTGATGGACGAGCGATTCGTAGGACAGGCCGTGAAAACCGTAGCGGCGAACGCCCGCGTCGAAATAGCGCTGAGGAATGGGAAGATGCGAGGCGACTTCCGGCATGGTGCGGTGAAAAACGTCGTCGAAACAAGCGAATTGCGTCGCTTGCGGGAAGATTTTCTCCGCGGCGGCGATTAGCGCGAGCGCTTGGGGAATGTGAACGGGTGCGAAGTGCGTGGCGTCGCGCAGGGTTTCAAGAACATGCGGAGTGATGCGCTGGTGCGATAGGAGATGCGGGCCGCCGTGCACGACGCGGTGACCGACAGCAACGGGAGTGTCCTGGATATGCTCGCGGATGGCTTTTGAGACGACGTCGAGAGCTTGGGATTGAGATTGGTGCACGCTGTCGCGCTTTACGAGTGACTCTCCGGTGGCTGAACGAATTTGCAACGACCCCGTTTCGTGGCCGATGCCGTCAGCGCTGCCGGTGAGGAGGGCTTGTTCGTCGCCGTCAGCCTGGCGATAGAGCCCAAACTTCAAAGAAGAAGAGCCGCTGTTCAGTACGAAGATCAGATCGTGCGGTTGTCCTTTCGAGTCGGCGATGGTCATGCCGGCCATTTCCAATTGCGAATTTCGTCGCGATCGATGCCTTCGCTGTGGGCGTAATTAATACTGTCGATGATCTGGCCCTTGAGCCATTCCTTGACATGAGCGCCGACGGAACTGAGGCGAGGAACGCGGTCGATGACGTCAATCGCCAAGTTAAAGCGATCGACCTGGTTGAGGATGGCGAGCTCGAGGGGAGTGTTGATATTGCCTTTTTCCTTGTAACCGCGCACGTGGATGTTGTCGTGATTGGTGCGGCGGTACGTGAGTTTGTGAATGAGCGAGGCGTAGGAGTGAAAGTTGAAAATGACGGGCTTATCCGTGGTGAAAAGAGAATCGAAATCACGGTCGGAGAGTCCGTGAGGATGTTCGGTGGACGGTTGCAAACGGAAGAGATCGACGACGTTGACGAAGCGAATTTTCAGATCCGGAAAATGTTGCTTGAGAATGGCAACGGCGGCAAGCGACTCCATAGTGGCGATATCGCCGGCGCAAGCCAGCACCACATCGGGATCCTTGCTATCGTCGGTGGATGCCCAATCCCAAATGCCGATTCCTTTGGTGCAATGGGTTACGGCGTCATCCATGCTTAGGTACTGAAGGTGGTCCTGTTTGTCCGCGACGATGACATTGACATAGTCGCGGGAGCGCAAGCAGTGATCGGCGACGCTGAGGAGGCAATTGGCATCCGGCGGCAAGTAAATGCGGACTACACCGGCGCTTTTGTTGGTGACCACGTCGAGGAAGCCTGGATCTTGATGCGTGAAGCCGTTGTGATCCTGACGCCAGACGAGAGAAGTGATGAGGATGTTGACGGAAGGCACGGGTGCGCGCCAGTCCAATTCCATTTTCGATTTCTCCAGCCACTTGGCGTGCTGATTGAACATGGAATCGATTACGTGAACGAAGGCTTCGTAGGTGGAGAAAAAGCCGTGGCGGCCGGTGAGAACGTAGCCTTCGAACCAGCCTTCCAGGGTGTGCTCGCTGAGCATTTCCATGACGCGGCCGAAAAGGTCGAGCTCGCCGCCATCGGCGTCTTCCGGCTTGTATTGAGCGAGCCAGGTTTTTTTGGACGCGGCGTAAATGGCGGTGAGACGATTGGAGGCGGTCTCATCCGGGCCAAGACGCGGAAGGAATTCATATTGCGACGCATAACTTCGGCAAGAAAATGGGCAAGGATGTCGGTGGGTGGAGCGTACCGAGTGCCGGGAGATTTTATGTCGAAGACGAAGCTGCGAAAATCGGGAAGGTCGAGTTCTTTGCGTAATAAACCGCCGTTGGCGTGAGGATTGGCGGAAATGCGGCGAGAGCCGGAAGGGGCAAGTTCCTGCAATTCGGGCACTAGCGTGCCCTTGGCGTCGAAGAGTTCTTCGGGTTTGTAGCTGCGCATCCAGCCTTCCACGATTTTCAGGCTCTTCGGATTGGTCGCGGGATCGGAAACGGGAACCTGGTGAGCGCGCCAGAAATCTTCGACCTTGTGGCCGTCGACTTCTTTTGGTCCGGTCCATCCCTTTGGCGAACGAAGAACGATCATGGGCCAGCGCGGACGAGTGGCATCGTGCTGCGAGCGAGCGTGCTGCTGCAGGGAACGAATGTCCAGGATGCATTGCTCGAGAGTGGCGGCCATTTGCTGATGCATTGTGGCGGGATCACGGCCTTCGACGAAGTAAGGTTTGTGGCCGTAGCCGATGAGCAGCGCTTCCAATTCCTCGTGTGGGATGCGAGCGAGGATGGTGGGGTTGGCGATCTTGTAGCCGTTGAGATGCAAAATGGGCAGGACCGCGCCATCGCGAATGGGATTCAGGAATTTATTGGAATGCCAGGCGGTGGCCAGCGGTCCGGTTTCGGATTCGCCGTCGCCGACGGCGACAGCCACCATGAGATCGGGATTATCGAAGGCCGCGCCGTAACCGTGAGATAGAGAGTAGCCAAGCTCGCCGCCTTCGTGGATGGAGCCGGGGGTTTCCGGCGTGCAGTGCGAACCGATACCGCCCGGAAAAGAAAACTGCTTGAAGAATTTGAGCATGCCGGCTTCGTCGCGACTTTTATCTGGATAAATCTCCGAGTAATAGCCTTCGAGATAGCAGTTGGCCAGCGTAGCGGGGGCGCCGTGACCGGGTCCGGAAATGTACATGACATTCAGGTCGTACTTTTTGATGAGGCGGTTGAGATGGACCCAGATAAAGGATTGACCGGGATCGGAACCCCAATGGCCGAGGAGGCGGCGCTTGATGTGTTCGGGCTTGAGCGGCTCGCGCAGGAGGGGATTGGCGCGGAGATAGATCATGCCCGCAGAAAGATAATTGCAAGCGCGCCAGTAGGCGTCCATTTTGTTGAGTTCATCGGTGGACAGCGGTGTCGGAACTTGGGTTGCGGATGGCATAGAAATCTCCAACTATAACGGGCCAGAAGATATAGACGGCTTGGGCGGACCTCTATGGTCGCTCAAGAGGAAGGGTTTGTGGTGTGAAAAAACGTCAATCAGGTTATTTGGGTAGAGGTGTGGTGTAGACTCGGGATTCCGGACGGGGGAAATTGAATCTTCCCAAGAAAATCGAACGCGGGATACGGCCACTTGTGGCGACGGGGTTGTGCGGCGTGGTGTTGCTGGGATGCGTGCCATGGGCGGCGGCGCGGCGACAAAGTAGCGCTGAGAAACCTGCAAAACTCAAGGGATTGAACTGGACGCCGCCGAACGTAGATGCGCCGTTGCGGTCGATAGCGTCGATTCCGCCTTGTGATGTTGCGACGGTGCTTCGGGAAGCCGGAGCGCATGCGCTGGAGTTGACCACGAACCTGGAAAATTTTTCCGCCGAAGAGCAAATCCAGTACAAGCGATTGAATCAAACGGCAAGTCCGGAAGAGATCGATGAGGGCGTTTTCGACTATGTTTTCGCGTTTGAGCAAAACGGCACAGGACGCTCGAGCCGCGAATACCGAACCCCGACGAAGGGCGGGCATGCGTTCCCGGCCAGCGGACAGGACACCGGGCAAGTGGCGCTGGCGCTGATTTTTCACCCGCACATGCAATCCGACTATGACATGAGTTGCGAGGGACTGGACCAATGGAAGGGACAATCGGCCTGGGTAATCCGGTTCCAACAGCGCAAAGACAAACCGCGGCGAACGCTGCAATTTCGCACGGAAGCGGGATCGTATGCGGCGATGCTGAAAGGCCGCGCCTGGATTTCCATGGAGAGCGGGCAAGTTGTGCATCTGGAAACGAACCTGATGCAAGACATTCCACCGATGGATTTGCGGCGCAGCGCGATTTCCGTGGACTATGCGCCGGTGGAGATCCAGTCACGGAAACTGGAATTGTGGTTGCCGGAAAGGATTGAGGCTTACTGGGAGATTGGCGACAGACGGATCATTCTGTACCACACGTTCAGCAACTTCAGGGTGTTTTCCGTGGACACGCAACAGAATATTGAGAAGCCGAAGTCGTAGGACGAACGGTGTGCGGGGATTCTTTCGTCGAGATTCTTCGTTGCGAAAAGCGCTCCTCAGGATGACGGGTGGCTTTTTTGGCTCTGACGTTGGACGAGGAAACAGCCCGCCTCGGAAGGCGGGCTCGACAACGGCTGACCCAAGATGCCGGCCTTAGGCGCGGCGCTACACGGAGTGACCCAAGAACCCACGCAGAGGCGGCATGTGGGGCAACCGCAAAAAATCACAAGCTTCAGGATGACAATTTGGGGGCGGGTTGGTGCCTTGTAGTGGCTTGTGCTGCGACAGCGGGTTATTCGCGGATGATGGCGGCTTTGGAGGAAGGAACTTCGATGCGTTGTAGGCGATGGTTGGGATCGAGGTAGAGAATTACCTCGAGATCGTTGGTGATAACTTTTAGGCCTTCGTACGATTTGCCTTCGGCAGTGACGGCACCGGCCCAATCTACGGAGATAGTGCCGGGCAGGAGTTCCTGAGGCACGAGGACGGAGAACGACTGGGTGCCACGACGATTCCAATCATAGACACGGGCAAGGACGGCGTACTGGTAGTAAAGATTGTCGTCGAGCACGACGATCATTGGCGAAGTGAACGTGAGATCTTGTTCGAACGGGTGCGCGGTGCCGAGCTGAACGGTCATCTTAGCGACACCATTGGTGAACGCAATGTGCGCGCTGCTATTTTTGTCCGCCTGCGTGGTCCAGTCGTAGGAAATAGGAGCGCCTTCTGGCTGGAGGGCGAGGTTGCCGGTGACAGTGGTGGCCGGAGCGCCTTCGACGGCGAGGTGCGTGGTGGCTTTAGCGATCCAAGTGGCGCCACTGGAAGTGATTTCGAATTCTTCGTGGCCGATGACCTTATCGGCGAGAAGCACCTTAAATTTTCCCTTGTCGTTGACGAAGACAGAAGCCTTTTTCTGATCAGCGGAAGCCAGGAGCGCGGTAGCCAGTGCGAGCAGAAGAAGAACGGACGCGAGAGTCGACAGCGTCCGGTTTGAGAATCTTCCTGGGTCAGGAGCATCCGTGAGCGCAGCCCGTTGTCCCTGGTCGATACTGTCCGACAAATAGCTGCGACCGCGGACGTTTGCAACTGGGTTGGGCATTAAATCCTCCTTAGGGTTTTGGTTTCTCTAAAGCCAAGGGCGATTCCGTTTCACCCGAGGGCAAACCGGCAATGCCCCGGCGAAGAATTTCGGCTACGACTATGGCGGCGTCGCCCGAACTGTCGACGCGAAAATCGGCGAGTTGGTAGGACGGGAGGCGCTGGGAATAAAGGGCGCGAAAGCTGGCCTCATCCCGGAACAGCGGCCGGCCGGTCATGGTCATACAGCGTGAGAGCAG
>Ga0210383_10006560_pt1 | contig 10142 bp, 8 predicted proteins | sample IncBWC14OmetaG_FD_160072 | JGI IMG/M metagenome (GOLD analysis project Ga0210383, IMG submission 160072) | Forest soil microbial communities from Barre Woods Harvard Forest LTER site, Petersham, Massachusetts, United States - Inc-BW-C-14-O ...
GGGCTGCGATCGCGCTCGCCGGATGCACGGGCGCGACAAGAAGTTCGTCGCCTTCCAATTCCAATACCCCGCCCAGTGGACAAAGCGTGACTGTAACGGTCTCCCCGACGAGCGCAAATGTGAGGGCTGTGGCCACAAAGTCATTCAGCGCGACGGTCACCGGATCATCGAATACTTCCGTGACCTGGCAAGTGAACGGCGTAACGGGCGGCACCGCTTCCACGGGAACGATTAGCACGTCGGGGATGTACACCGCTCCACACACCGTTCCAAGCGCCAACACTGTAACTGTGCGCGCCGTGAGCGCGGCCGACGCGAATGCCTCCGGCACGAGCGCCGTTACTTTGCAGAATCCCGCTCCGGTACTCGCCAACATCGCGCCGACATCGGTTCCCGCCGGTGCCTTCGCGATCACGGTAAACGGCAGCGGGTTTGTCAGCGGCGCTCAAGTCCTCCTCGCAGGCGCGCCGCTGGCAACTACTTTTGTGTCGTCCACACAACTGTCCGCGACGGGCAACGAAGCGTCCGCGGGAGCCTTTGCGGTCGCGGTCATGAATCCCAATCCCGGAAGCGCGACATCCGCCTCCCAAAATTTACAAGTCACTACGACGAGCGGCGGAAATCCACCGCCAAGCTGCAGCGGAATGAGTCTCGGCCAAAGCGCCAGCCTGAACGGATTCATTCCGTTTCCTGCCGACAATCTCTGGAATAAGGATATTTCCTCCGCTCCCGTGGACCCGAATTCCGCCGCCATCATCAATTTCATCGGCTCGGGCATTGGTTTGCATCCGGATTTTGGCTCTGGTCTATACAACGGATCGAGCATGGGGATCCCGTATTTGGTTGTGGGCTCGCAGCAGGGGCCTGTTCCCATAGTTTTTACAGCATATGGCGACGAGAGCGATCCAGGACCGATGCCGATTCCCGTTACGGCGGACATTGAAGGGTATCCAGCGCCGGGCAGCGGCGACAGGCACGTGCTCGTGCTTGACAACAACAATTGCTGGCTGTACGAGCTGTACAGTTCGTATCCGAATGCCGCGAGCTGGAACGCCGGATCGGCCGCCGTTTGGGATCTCACCGCCGATGAACAGCGCCCCTACACCTGGACGTCGGCTGACGCCGCCGGCCTGCCGATTTTCCCGGGCCTCGCCCGTTACGACGAAGTCGCGGCAGGGCACATCGATCATGCGCTCCGGTTTACGCTGCAGTCGAGCCGCGCGGCCTTCGTGCCGCCCGCGTCGCACTGGGCTGCCAATTCGTCAAACGCGCTCGCCGCGCCCATGGGCATGCGCCTGCGACTCAAGGCCAGCTTTGACATTTCCTCATTTTCCGCTGCAAATCAGGCGATCCTCACGGCGCTCAAAAAATATGGAATGATCATGGCTGACAACGGCTCTTCGATGTACATCAGCGGCGCCCCCGACGATAACTGGAATAACAGCGATTTGCACAATCTGGGCAGCGTCACTGCGGCGGATTTTGAGGTCGTCCAGATGAATCCCATCTACACGGCGGCGAATGTCCCAAGCGGTGCGAGTCCCGTCATCGCAAGCTTTACGGCGAATTCGCAATCGGTCTCGGCAGGCACGCCCGTTACTCTCAGCTGGAATGTCAGTGGCGCGTCATACCTAATCGTGTCACCTGACATCGGTGCAGTACGAGGCACTAGCGCGACGGTTTCGCCAGGCCAGTCCACAACATACACACTTTATGCAACGAATGCGTTTGGAAGGACGACAGCCACAGTCATTATTACGGTGCATTAAATAGGAAAGTCTGAAGAGTTTGTGTGGGAACTCAAAATGGACGCCTTTATGTAGCGCCCGCCTTCAGGCGGGCACTTTCGAATCAAGCAGATGCCCGCCTGAAGGCGGGCGCTACATGATCGAAAGCCGGGCACTCACACAGACTCTGAAGCCTGTCCCACTAGTGGGTCATTGCATAAATCACGTAATTCACGCCGATACGCATTCCCAGGTCTGAAAATTTCTGCGGGTAACCCGGCTCATTCGACCACTCCCACGAATCGCCGATATCGGAATTGAACGAAATGGCCACCATCACGCGCCCGTGGTCGTCGTAGATCCCCATCCAGCGCGCAGTGATGCCGTCATTTTTGTACCCCGTCCGCAAATGCTCTGCCCCCGTAATGCGGTAACGGTCATCCAGGTCAAACATGGTGTGAAAAATCGGGTCGTTATTGGGAATGTCCACAATCGGCCGGTCCGGAAATACTTTCTTGATGCGTTCTTCAAATACCTGCCACTCGGTCGTGCCATGAAAATCGTCGGCCATGAAAAATCCGCCACGCAGCAGATAATCGCGCATCTTCAGCATTTGCCGATCGGTCGGCCCCCATTCCCCCACCTGCACGGCGTACAGGAACGGCCAGTTGTAAACTTCATCTCCATCGTCAAGATTTACGCATTCCTCGACCGAGCGCGTGTGGATGCGCGTCAAGCGGCGAACCGCTTGGGAAAAGGCCCGATCCGCCGGCGGATAATCCTGCGTCCAAAGGGAGAGTCCCAGGCGCCAGTCGCCGTCGAAGCGGCCGCGATAGCCGTCATTCCATCCCGGCGGATACATCATCCGCGCAAAGGCAAATTCCGTTTTTTCCTGGTAGTCACGAGGCAGCGGTTGTACGCCGTATTCGACGGAAGGATATTCGCGGAACGGCGCCTGGTAGCCATACGCGACTCCCACGAGAGCAAACGCGCATCCCAACAGCCACCACGCCTTCACGATTCGCATCGCCGGTTCCCTGAGTCGAGGATAGCACGGGTACGCGCGCCGAATCATCTGCGCCCAACCCGCCCAACCCGGCTGTCTGGCGCGCCGAAGTCCCACGATGGGCCACCCGAAATTCATAACTCGCAATCGGCCCGGCAGGGTTATACTCTGCCCAACCGAGACTGGTCTTAGGCCCAAATTCTTGCAACGAGCGTCAGGGAGGGCGATATGAAACTTCGCATCGTGGGATTGGCGGTAGCCTGCGCAATCGCGTTTAGCGGCGCGGCGTTCGCGCAAAATGTGCCGGAGCAATTCGTCGTCAGCGGCAAAGCCGCGGAAAAGATCCAGGATTTCACCACCATCAACCTGGCCACGGCGGAACGCATCGCCAATTCGTGCGAGAAGGCTGCGGCCGACCAGGGCGTGCAGATCAGCGTCATGGTTCTCGATAATTTCGGAAACCATGTCTACATGGATCGCATGGACGGCCAGGGCTACCTCAACATCATCACGGCAGACATGAAGGCGCGCACCGCGCTCCTCGGACGCGATGCCAGCAAGAACCGCATGAATCGCGTGATCGAAGACCCGACCGCGGAATTGCAGCTCATCCAGCTCGGCCTCTTCCCCAATTCCGGCGGCCTTCCCATCGTTGTCAACAAGCAGATGATCGGCACCGTCGGAGTAGGCGGTTCCGCGCCGCACCCCCCGGTGTGGAGCGACGAGATTTGCGCGCACAAGGCGCTGACGGAAGTAATCGGGCCGACGGTTGCGCCTCTTGTGCAGGATCTACCGCCGCGGCAGAACCCCAATCCGGGCAATGCGCCGGTCCCAAAATTTGCCACCGCCACGCCGCCCAAGACTACCCTCTCTCCGGATTACGTGGTCGGCGGCAAGGGCGCGGCCAACGTGTTTGACGGCAATCAGATTTCGCTCGCGGCAGCGAAAAAAATCGGCCGCGCCTGTCGAGACTGGGCCGCGTCAAAGGGCGGCACGATGTCGCTCTACGTCCTCGATAACGCCGGCGAGTTCGTGCACATGGAACGCATGGATGGCCAAATCTACCTCAACATGCACACCGCTATGTTGAAGGCGCAAACATCGCTAAAGACGCGCCAGCCCACGTCAATCAATGCGGCGCAGCTCAAGAACAACCCGGCCGGCATTCCCCGCACCACGACCTATTTTAATTTGTTCACCAACTCGGGCGGAATCCCGATCGTTGTCGACGGACAGATGATCGGAGCCGTAGGCGTCGGCGGCGGGGCGGGCGGCGGCGATGAGAACTGTGCCATCGAAGGCCTGAAAGCAGCGTTTGGCGACCACGTTACGCTGCCAGTGTATCCGACCGCCGCTGCGAGCGCTGCTGGTGCGGCGCAGTGAGCGCGTGGCGGAACCGCGAATGGCGATCCCGAGAGTGACAGGAGCGTCCACACTTCTTTCAAAGTGAATTGGTCCGACTACGTTCCGTGCTACGGCCCGCGTGGACCGGGACTGCCGTTGCCTCCGCCAACTGATAATGAAAAGCGATCAGTGCCAAGGGGAAGAGGTCCGGTTCGACCTAATTACTTGGAAAGGTGTTTTTCAAACCTGCTCTCAATTGACACCGCAGCATTTCTTGAATTTCTTGCCGCTCCCACAGGGACAGAGTTCGTTGCGGCCAATTTTCGGAGCGGGGCGGCGAACTGGCACAATCGGGTCATCGACCGAAAATAAATCCAGGATGTCCATATATTGTTTGCCCGGTTCGTCAGCTTTTCCCGTGGAATGAAAACACTGCATCCAGCCCATATCCTTGGGAAGATCGGAGATAAGAGGGCCACGGTGCAGAGCGTGCTTCATTGCCGCTTCTTTACCATATGCCAATGCCTCTTCGACGTCTTCCCAGCATATATGGTGCGGGTCTATCAGCCCATCGTCGTAGGCGCGCAACAGGTCTTTCATCGCCTCTTGCGGCCATAGGTCCGCGCAAACATTCGCCAACCCGTCCCACGGGGACCCCGGTGTTCGCTTCAGCCTTTGGAATAGCTGCAGAAAATACGCCATGACTTCTTCGCGAGTCTTCTGACCGATCGTCACCTGGGCAGCGATGCCGTCCATTGCGACGGACCGGACATATTCGTTGGCCTGCTCGTTCTCGATAAGGGCGGCCATTCCGCTGAGGTCTCCGCCGCAGATGGACGCCAATATCCGGCCCAAATCCTGGGTCACAACGTCGCCAGCCAAGTCGAAGGAGAATTCGCCGGGACGGGAAAAGATTTGCACGACCAAGTGGTATGCGCGAGTTTCCCGGAACAGCGCAAGCAAATATAGAGCGTAAATGTGGTCCATCCGGGATTCGTCCGCTAACCACGGCTCCGGATTTTGAACGATGTCCTCAAGAATTTGCAGCAGGACTGGGACGGTCTCCTCTCGCCGGGCAATGGCTTCCGCTACGAGATCAGCAGGAAACGAACCGTGGTGCCGATTCAGACGTGCAATAAGTTCTTGGATTTCCATGGGCGGTCCAAGAATACCATTCCCGGGCCAACATCCAAGACGTACCGGGTCAGGATTTGGTGGGCTTCGAGTAGCACTGGCATTCTTGCCTGTAGGGTTTTCTCAACTGCCGCGCATCCAAACAGTATTGCCAATCGCGAAACCCGCCCAAGCAAGAGTGCCACTCAAAGCATCCCGGTTGCGATGCACGCACGCCGGAGCAATTGTTCGGCGTTAAGAAAGGCGCTCGGCGAGCGAAGCCTCTTTATGGGAATGAATCGAAGTACGCGAAGCCTGGTTTGAGAAGCGAATGCAGGACTCGGCGGCGAACAGGCTGCCCCACCTTAAAACTCTAGACAGAAGCTCGGAATTGGATTACTTTCGCCCGTATGAGAACAAATCCTAGGATCGCCCCGCTGATCGCCTTCGGGATTTTCATAACCATGGCGACTACGTTACCCATGGCCGGACAAGACTCCGCATCGAAACCCGTGGGAAAGCTAATCCTGTTTGCAGACACAGCCGTCTTCGCTAATCCGGCGTCCCCTGAAAATTGCAGTCTGAGAAATCGCTTTAAGAGAGGCGACAATGTCGGATTCCGCCTCTATGCGGTCGATGGTGGAACCAATCTCTCCGAAGATTCAGCCAAAGTCGTAGTGCACATCGATTTCGGCGGCAAGACGTACGAACTTCCCGCAAAGTTTCGCGGAATTCCGCAGAAGAACGAGAAGGGCATGCCCCAGCCCCTCCGCCCCGGCATGTGGACTGCCAAGTGGGTCGTACCGGACGACGCCCCGACCGGCACCGTCCATTATTCCGCCACCGCCACCGACAAGTATGGCCGCACGGTGGAATGGAAGCCTCAGGGTGGCGAACCGTCCTTTGTAACGATCGTTCAGTGACGCAGGAATCTCCGCTCCGCATTCCGTTCCGTTTCGGTGTCGGCATGTTGCTGGCCTTAGCTTTCTATTCCGGCGCGTTTTCGAATTTCACTACAGCGACGGCCTGGGACGCTCTGCAAGCGGCTACAGCATCGGATTCCACCTCTGTCCGCAAGTTGGAGTTGACTTACGACAAAGCCGTTGTCGGCGCAAAAGTTCGCGCCGTAGCCGAAGGTCTGCCCGCCGGTAAGACCGTCGACCTCCAATGGAGCACGGTGAGCGGCGGCTGGGTGATCCAGGATTATTACTACTTTCGCGGGCGGAAATATTCCGAGACGACCTTGTCCCTCGGAAAATTTCCGGTGAACGCCGGCGGCCGCCTGGAGACCACCTTCGCAATCCCCGAAGATTACGGCGGAGTTCATGACGTCATTGCCTCTATCGATGGAAAAGTGGTCGCGCAAAACGGAGTGGAAGTCACGCAAAGCTTCGAGATGCTTCCCAAGTCCGGTCCAATCGGAACGCCCATCGAAGTGCGCGTCAAAGGACTAGGCTGGCGAACGATGGAAAATACCTGGGTCGCCAACTGGGACAATCGGAGCATCGGATTCGTGACGGCCGCCGGCACCCGCGGTTCGGCCGTGGCGCGATTTCGCGCGGCAGGCCCCGTCGGCGATCATTTCATAAAGCTCTACACCGGTTGGCAAGGCCAGAGTTATCTCAACTTTGAGCAGGCGCCCAATGCGTATCTGCCGCGTCCCGATTTCACGTTTCGAACCACTTCAGGGCCATCCTCAATTCCGGATATTTATGCGGATGAATACCAACCCTATGCATTGTCCGATTCCGAAGTCCACGTTCCAAATGGAAGGCTAAGCGTCAGTCCTGCGCAGGGGCCAGTTGGCGCCGAAACTGTATTGCGGGGCGAAGGTTTTCCGGCGCGATCGACACTGGATCTCGTCTGGCAAACTTATGCCGGGAGCCGGGTCAGCGGCAACGGATTCGAACCGCGTGAAAAGCTGATCGCCAAAGTAAAAGTTGGAAACGATGGAAAAATCGAGTTCCCGGTGAAGATCCCGGAGGACCTGGGCGGCGAGCACGGCCTCGAACTCCGTGAGGGAGAGAAGCCGCTCGGGCGCGCCTTCTACGCGATTGAGACCACCATCGTTAGTATGGAACCGGCCTCCGGCCCGGCAGGAACGCCGGTCACGATCCATTTGAAGGGAGTCGGCTGGACCGAATACGACAACCTTTACGCCGCGACCTACGACAACTCTTATATGGGCTATGTATGCGGTTTCAACACGCAGGGCGATGTGGTTTTCACGTTCACCGCGGCCGGAGAACCGGGCGCCCACTTGATCGACCTTTTTCCGGGCATCTACCAGGGCCCGCCGTCGGAAAACCAACTTCTGTACCGAATGCCGCAACTGACCTACACGGACGATCACCCGGGCAACAAAATTCCCGCATTGCATTTCAAATTTGAAGTGACTCGTTAACTCTCTGCCACTTGGGTTGCGATGCGCCTACAGCGGTGCAATAATTCGGCGTCAAGAGCCCTTCGCAAGTGCTCAGGGTAAAAGAGACGCTCCGCGAGCGGGGATTCTTCAGGGGGATGCGATGGGAGTGCGAGACGCTTGGGTTGAGAAGCGATTAAAGGAAACGGCGGCGGCCAACGGCACACGAAACGTTTCGCAGATGCATTACGCGCGCCAGGGCCTGATCACCGAAGAGATGGCGTTCGTCGCCGGCCGCGAAAAGATCGAGCCGGAGCTGGTGCGCAGCGAAATCGCGCGCGGCCGGGCCATCATCCCCGCGAATATTCATCACCAGGCGCTGGAGCCGATGGGCATCGGCATCGCCTTCAAGTGCAAGATCAACTCGAACATCGGCAACTCCGCGACGACATCGCACATCGACGAAGAGCTGAAGAAGCTGCACCACTCGGTGCACTACGGCGCGGACACGGTGATGGATCTATCGACGGGCGGCGACATTCCCACGATCCGCAAAGCGATCATCGAAGCTTCTCCGGTGCCGATCGGGACGGTGCCGATCTACGAAGCGCTGTCGCGCGTGAAGCGCACGGAAGACCTGAGCATCGGATTGATGCTGGAGGTGATCGAGGAGCAGGCCGAACAAGGCGTGGATTACATGACGATCCACGCGGGAGTGCTGCGCGAATTTTTGCCGCTGGTGCGCAACCGCATCACGGGCATAGTGAGCAGGGGCGGGGCGCTCTTGGCGCACTGGATGAACACGCACAAACAGGAAAACTTTCTGTACGAGAATTTCGAGGCCATCTGCAAGATATTCAAGAAACACGACGTGAGTTTTTCGCTGGGAGATGGCTTGCGACCGGGGTGTCTGGCGGATGCCAGCGACGCGGCGCAATTCGCGGAGTTGAAAGTGCTGGGCGAGCTGACCAAGAAGGCCTGGGAGCACGACGTGCAAGTGATGATCGAAGGCCCGGGGCACATTCCGATGGACCAGATCGAGCTACAGGTAAAAAAGGAAATGGAGTTGTGCCACGAAGCGCCGTTTTACACGCTGGGTCCGCTGGTGATCGACATCGCACCGGGCTACGACCACATCACGAGCGCGATAGGAGCGGCGATGATCGGGTGGCACGGCGCGTCGATGCTGTGCTACGTGACGCCGAAGGAGCACTTGGGGTTGCCGAACGCGGAAGACGTGAAGCAGGGAGTGATCGCGTACAAGATCGCGGCGCACGCGGCGGACGTGGCGCGTCACCGACCGGGGGCGCGAGACCGGGACGACGCGCTATCCTACGCACGATTTCTTTTCGATTGGAACAAGCAGTTCGAGTTGTCGCTGGACCCGGCGACGGCGAAGGCCATGCACGACGAAACGCTGCCGGACGATTTCTACAAGGACGCGAAATTCTGTTCGATGTGCGGCCCGAAGTTCTGTTCGATGAACGTGACGCAGCTGGCGGAAGCGGCGGGAGGGCAGGATCAATCGGAGCGCCAGCAGAAATTCGTGGAATTGCTGGCGAGGATTGAAAAGTAGGACAGGCTTCCAGCCTGTCGCTTTTGTAATGGCAAGGCGCGACCGCGCTCCAACAAACCCCGACAGGCTGGAAGCCCGTCCTACCGATGAAACCTACCTCCCGGGATCCAAATCTTTCATCACCACATGAAGCACTTGCGTGGTTCGACGCGCGTCGCGCTCTGTTACCGTCAATTGAGGGTTCCCGTCGGCGTCTGTGATCTCTCGATACCTGCGTGCGATTTCAGGCAAGCGGGCGCAACCGCCGCGAATGATTCGGGCCCTCTCTGCAACTTCCAGGCGATCGTCAAACGACCAATCGGCAATCTTTCCCGCTGGGACCCCGCCCTCAATTAGCGCATCGAATCCACGGAATACCAGCGCGTCGGTCACGATTGCTTCGAGTATTCCGCTGGAATGAATCAGCGCTATTCCATATTCGCAGCGTTCAAGTGCGTCCCGGCTATCCGCATAAGCCTGCTCGAGCACGGGGCGGAGCTCAAGATTGTGAACGAAGTCAAACCGCCGAGGGAGCGGCGCGGCCGCCGGAGAAGCAGACTGGCCCGGTCCATCATTCATGCGGGTCAGCGAAACAATGGCTTGGTCCAGAACAGCAACAAGCCGCTCAACAATCTCGGCGGGATCAACCGCTTCGATCACTTGTCCGGAAGTACTGCGCAGCAAAAACGCTTCACTGAACGCCCGCGCCAGCCAATGCGCTTTGCTCCCTCCTGACAATTGATTGATGGCCACGCCAATATCCTGCTGCCAGGCGCGATTGGACACCAGTGCCGATGTATCGTTCGGATTCGTTGCCAGGAGTTCGACAAGCCGGCGCCCGCGGCGAACCAAGGCTTCCAGATGGGAAAGATTTGAGTCGATCTGCGTTCGCAGGCTCTCTTCCATTTCGTGCGTCTCCGGCTACTTGGCGGGCAGGGTGGAATCCTTCTGCGCGTGCGTCTGCAGATCGGCGATCTGATCGATATGGTTGTACATCGCCTGAGTCGCGCCTTCAGCATCGCGCCGTCGCAGCGC
>Ga0210383_10006564_pt1 | contig 10139 bp, 7 predicted proteins | sample IncBWC14OmetaG_FD_160072 | JGI IMG/M metagenome (GOLD analysis project Ga0210383, IMG submission 160072) | Forest soil microbial communities from Barre Woods Harvard Forest LTER site, Petersham, Massachusetts, United States - Inc-BW-C-14-O ...
TCATGCGCGGAAAACTGGGAGAGTCGCTGGCGTCTATCCAGAAATACGATGCTCCAATATCTCAGGTCAGCACTCCGTCCTTGGAGGCCCTTCAGGCCTACAGTCTTGGAATCTCCACCCAGCAGAGCCAAGGAGAAGAAGCGGCGATTCCGTTGTACCGACGCGCGGTCGAACTCGATACAAATTTCGCGATGGCTTATAGCCGGCTGGGTGTGGCGTATTTGGATCTTTACCAGCCAACCTTGGCGGCAGAATATTTCGAAAAGGCCTTCCAGCTGCGTGACCACACTACCGAGAAGGAGAAATTGACGATCGAGGGTATTTATTACATGGAGTATGTCGGCGATCTCCAGAAAGCGACCGAAACCTACACGGTTTACAGCCAGATTTATCCTCGCGAGGGCAAGGCGCATAGCAATCTTAGCGTGATCGATAGCTTCGTCGGCAATTATGAGAAAGCGGTCGCGGAGGCTAACCTGGCCTTGCAACTCGATCCCAACAATGCCAATTACTACGGCAACTGCGCCGCTCTTTATCTGTACATAGGGAAATTCGACAAGGCGAGAACGATTCTCGAGCAAGCCAAGGAACGGAAGCTGGAAAACGAGTACATAGCGCAAAACCGCTATCTGCTGGCTTTTCTGACGGGCAACAACACGCAAATGGACCAGCAAGTAGCGGCCGCTACCGGAAAACCGGGATGGGAAGATCCCTTAATCGCGATGCAGTCAGGCACTGAAGCCTATTTCGGCAGACTCGCTAAGGCGGCCGAAGACAGCAGCCACGCCAGCGAGTCGGCGATCAAAGCGGATTCCAAGGAGACTGCGGCCACCTGGAGGCTCTATGGCGCATTGCAACACGCCGAGGCGGGGATGCTGGAGCCTGCGCTAAGGGAAGCGACGGCAGCATTGGCGATTTCGCCTGGCAAGAACACTCAGATACTAGGGCCGCTCGCTCTGGCGCGAAGCGGAGATTGGCGACGCGCTCAGACGCTGTCTGACGAACTCGCAAAGCAGCATCCGTTCGACACCATGGTCCAGTACTATTGGCTTCCGGCAATTCGAGCTGCGATTGATTTAAATAACCGCGCCCCTGCTAAGGCGATTGAAGATTTGCAGCCTGCTCTCCCCTACGAACTCGGATCTCCGAACCCTGGCATCGGGCTTATGTATCCAGCTTATCTACGGGGCATCGCGTATTTACAGGCCGGGCAACCAGAAAGAGCTGCCGCGGAATTTCAGAAGGTCCTAGCTAATAGGGGTATTGTGCAGAACTACATTACCGGAGCACTCGCTCAATTACAGCTCGGACGTGCGCAGGCCAAGACCGGAAACGAGTCTGGACTAAAGTCCTACGAGAGTTTCTTTGCGCTATGGAAAGATGCCGATCCTAGTGTTCCGATACTGATCGAGGCCAAGACTGAGTATGCCAAGCTGAAGTAGGACGCCCGGAGGGCGCAAAGCTTGCGTAGTTAATCCCGATTAGTCTAGCCAAATTTCGGCAAATGGGATATAAGTGCTGGTTCTGTTCAATCTCATCCGTGGTAAATCGGGCTCGCTGTCAGCGTGGGCCCAACAACGGAGGCACTATGAAGCGAATTGCATCGATTTTGGCTATTTGCATATCGATCGGAGTCAGCAGCGTCTGGGCAGACATCGTCGATTGGAGCCAACTCGGACCATCTTTTACTGTGCTGCCTTCTCCTCAGTTATGGACTTCGCAGGCTGGCCAAACTGGTCTGGTCGGAGTTGTGGGCGGCGGCACCTTCGAGCGTCTCGACCAGGGCAACGGCTGGAATGGCAACTTTCTTCCGGGAAGCGCTTTGATCTGGAACCAGGGCAACGGGGATTTCCTATTCTCGTTCGACACCCCGCTTTCGGGTATTTCAATGGCGGTCCAAGCTGACCCGTACGGTCCGTTTATGGCAACGCTCTCCGCGTACGACAGTGGTATGAATCTGCTGGGCATAACCACAATGTCCGGAGTTTCGAATAACATGCCTGGAACCGCCCTTGTCATCTCGTTCTATTCGAATGTTCAGGACATCAGCTTGGTGCGAGTTGGTTTCTTCGATTCGCTAGGCGGTGACAGCGGAGCTGCGTGCACGATGAGCCTGCATCCTGACCCGGGTAAACCTCCGGGTGCCGATCCCTGTTCATCGAATTCACCGGTACCTGAGCCCGGCTCACTGCCATTGCTCAGCACTGGCGTTCTTGGTGTCATCTGGACGATCCGCCGTAGGCTGTCGTAGCCTCAACCCGTCAGCATCGCTCTGCGCCGCCCTCCGGGGTGGCGCAACTGGAGCCGTGTCGTGTCAATAGCCTGCGTTCGGATCGTCCTGAGGACCGACGACTAACTGAATTGGACCGCCAATTTCCTTGCGGTTCAGCGTCAAATTGAAGCCGTCTTTTGCATCTACGTCAGACCCCGAGCACAGGTGGATGCTTTGCGTGTGGAAGCCTTGCGCCGGAGCGGACTTTCTTGGTCTCAGGTATGCCGAACGCTCGAGGGAGCAAAGGGACCGCGCGCCGATATCGGTCACACGACTAGGGGCTTCACTGGATTAGCGAAGGGTCCGACCGTGCGACGCCGCATCGCCTATGATGCGGGTCTAAAAGGTACAAGTTCCAGCAGGTAACTCCCCTAGCTCCAGCAGAGCCACTCATGCCCTGAAGAGCCGACCTTCCTGCTACACTTCGCAACAATCCAAACCGCAGGTTCATGAGTCTAATGCACCATGCGAGCAAAACGCCTAATCGGATTCATTGCAATCATTCAGTTCGTTCTGTTCTTGACGCATTTGCTCCTCTATCAGACCTGGACATTTTCGCCAGCTGGTCATGAAACACCGGGAACGCTTTGGACCAAACTGCCCCTCGGTTTCTTATCGGTCAGCTTTGTCGTCGCTTCGCTGCTCGCCTTCCGCTACACCAATGCTGCTCTACGCGCGTTCTATAGGGTTGCTGCCGTTTGGTTGGGTGTGCTGTCTTTCCTCTTTATCGCCGCGGTTTCCTCCTGGATTATCTTCGGTTTTGCGCGGCTGGCGGGGCTGGAGTTGAATTTTCATCGGACTGTGGAGTTATTGTTCGGGGCGGCGGCCGTGGCCGGAGTCTACGGAGTTTTCAACGCAAGCTGGACCCGGATCACCCGGACAACGGTGCAGCTCGCGAACCTCCCTCAAGCGTGGCGCGGGCGAACGGCTGCTTTAATCAGCGACTTGCATCTGGGCCATGTACGAAACGGCAGTTTCCTGCGGCGCATGGTTGCGAAGATTTTGAAGGAAGAGCCTGACGCGATTTTTATTGCCGGCGATTTGTATGACGGGACGGCCATCGACGCGCAACGAGCCGCGGAGCCATTGAGTGAACTCGTCGCGCCACAAGGGGTGTATTTCGTTGCCGGAAATCATGAGCAATTTGGGGACGACAGCAAATATCTGCGAGCCATCGCGGCTGCGGGAGTCCGGGTGCTCAGCAATGAAAAGGTGGAAGTGGACGGTCTGCAGATCATTGGTGTTCCGTATCGCAACGCGGCGCATGATAGTAACCTTGCTGCGGTGCTCCGCGGTATTCAATTAGATCGTGATCGCGCCAGTGTTCTGTTGACCCATGCGCCCGACCATCCGGAGGTCGCGGAGGCTGCCGGAGTCTCCCTGCAGCTATCCGGGCATACACACCTGGGGCAGTTCATACCATGGAGTTGGCTGGCGCGGCGGATTTATCGGCAGTTTGTATATGGCCTAAGCCGGATCGGAAAAATGCAGATTTTCACTTCAAGTGGAGCGGGCACCTGGGGACCGCCGCTGCGCCTGGGATCGAACCCCGAGATTGTGATGCTTGAATTCCACTAAAGGTCAGGATGTTAGGGGCCGAAATTGCACCTCACAAAAGTTCTTGTTTGTGCACCCCGGCAGCATTAATCGTCATCTTACGTCGAAGATATGAACCGAACCCCGATGGGTGCCTGCAAATGCATCCCCAGAGAAATCGGCGATTCGGGAATGACCAACAGTTCTAAATTGATCTGACACTCTGCGATGTATGAAGTATCAGCGAGTGTGTTGGAGGAGCTTGTATGTCCGATATCCTGCCGCCGGGCACACCAGCGCCCGATTTCACGCTGCCCGTGACCCCCGACCAGAAGCTTTCACTCCAGGAATTACGCGGACATCCGGTGATTTTGGCTTTTTATCCAGCGGATTGGAGTCCCGTGTGCGGCGATCAGATGGCGCTCTACAACGAAATCTTGCCTGAGTTCCAGAAATTCGGCGCGGAGTTAATCGGAGTATCTGTGGATGGAGTCTGGTGCCACCGGGCCTTTGCCGAAGCCCGACACCTGCATTTTCCCCTGCTCTCGGATTTTGAACCCAAGGGAGCCGTTGCTCGCAGCTATGGAGCTTATAGAAGTGGGGACGGAATCTCGGAGCGCGCCCTCTTCGTCATTGACAAAAACGGAGTTATCGCATGGAGCTATCTCTCGCCGATTGCTGTTAATCCCGGGGCCGATGGGATTCTGGAAGCTCTCGAGGGACTGACCAAGCAGGAGAAGATTAATGGCTAGTCTCAGACCGCCTGTTACTCCCGAGGACCACATCCAGGGCCCAGAAGATGCACAAGTGACACTAGTCGAATATGGAGATTACGAGTGTCCACATTGCGGGCGTGCTTACTCCGTAATCAAGCGAGTACAAAAGCATTTTGGAGAGAGCCTTCGGTTCGTGTTTCGGAACTTCCCGCTGAGCGAGCTGCATCCGCACGCCGAATCCGCCGCGGAGACCGCTGAGTTTGCCGGCGCACGCGGAAAATTCTGGGAGATGCACGACCTCCTGTTCGAAAACCAGGAGCGGCTGAGTGGGGACCTTTATTTGAAGCTTGCCGAGCAGCTGAGTCTGCCTATTGAAGCGTTGCGAAAGGCGCTGGAGGAGGGTACTTGCCAGACTCGTGTTCGCGCCGACTTCAGCAGTGGCGTCCGTAGTGGCGTGAATGGCACCCCGACGTTTTTCATCAACGGGAAGCGCCATGACGGCCCCTTTGATTACGACACCCTCGTGCTGACAATTCAGGAACAGATTGGCAGGCACGGAAACACCGCCGTCGCGTGAAGCGACGGGGTTTTCGCTCGCGCCTTGCCGGTAAGGAGATTGCAACTATGGCAGCCAAAGAGAAAGCTAAGAAGAAACGGACGAAGCCAAAACAAGCGACTCGCCCCAAGCGTGCCGCGATTAAGAAAACAGCAAAGAAGGCGGGCGGTAAGGGGCAAGCTCCTAAGAAACACTCGTCGAACGAGTCCGCTCACAAGAAGGCACCAGCGAAAGCAGTCGGCAAGACGTCAAGTAGTACCCGCCGGCGACCCGTTCGAAGGCGAAGTCAGACCGCGAAAGCGGACTCAGTCTCCACACAGGAAGCAGCATCGCGTTCGGCTGGGCAGGCAGGCGATTTGCAGGGTTTGTCCGACGTCGAAGTCGCGGATTCCGAGAGTCCTGATGAGTTGCTTGAGGAGGGCAATGCGTTTGAGGCAGGCATAGTAACTGGCGTTGAAGCTGCGGAGCGTACGACTCCGAGCGAAGTGCATACGCATGAAGTGCTGGAAGATGACGTGCCGGAAGAGTATCTGAATCCAGACTAGTCGAAAAAAGGATCTATTCGAATGTGCGTTTCAGGCCATCATGGCATTATCACGACAATGCCTGCCTGAAGTCGCGCCGCAACGGCTTCAGTGCAAAGCAATTGCCTCGCGGTCGCACAGTGAAGGTCCTTCGTTTGTCGGCTGGTCGAGGTTCGTTTGCTTGAGTTCCTTTAATGCTGTCGCAAGGCTAGGAACAACGGCTCCCTGCACCTGGGAACCAAGTCGAACGAGCAACCCCTCACCATCACCGGTAAAGTTCCACAAACCGATGATCAGGCGCTCGTTCGAAAGCCGCGTTCGTACTTGTGCAACCGACCTCTTCGCATGGGCGAGTCCGAAAGGCTGTAAGGCCGAGACGACCACCACATCGGGACGGGCTTCTGCCAACTGGGTCATCATTTCCACTTGTGACCGAAGCGGGATGCACGCTGCCTGCCGGCCTTCACGCTCGAGCAAGTGAACCAGCATGGTGGCAATGGTTTCATCTGCGCCTGTCCGCGATGGTATGCAAACGATTTTGCCTCCATATGAAACGATTGCTTTCTGCTCCGCTGAAACCGAATCCGGCTGCCGAGGTTCCAAGCGTTCCTCGTTGAGCTCATCCAACAACTCTCGCGTGTTCTGATAAATGGCTTCGGCGGCTGCTTCGTCCAAATCATTCTGTTGCCGGTCGCGCTGTGCCATGCTCAGCGCTGGGATCACAACCGAGTCGTACAGTTCCAGCAGACTCGACGATTGCAGATATTGTTCCAGTACCTGCCGCGCCTCTTGAAGATCGGACGCCAGCATGCGCTGATAAAAGCGCAATTCTGGTGTCAGTACGGGCTCATCCCCCAACAGGACATGAAGGAACTCGAGCTGCGGGACGTGCCGGCCTACCACAACCAGGCATACTGTCAACGGAGTGGACAGAACAAGCCCTATTGGCCCCCATAGCAGCGTCCAGAAAATGGCAGCCACAAGAATTGCAAGTGAAGAGATTCCCGTCTTCGAGCCATACAACATCGGCTCAACGAAGTTTCCAACCGCAATCTCGATGACGAGAAAGAAGCCGAGTATCATCAGCGACTTTGTCCAGCCGTCAAGAACCGCCATTGATAATGCGATCGGCAAAAATGCTGCGATAGGCGATCCAATATAGGGGACGAAGCGAAATACGGCTGCGATGACGCCCCACAATAAGGCGTTCGGCAAACCAATAAAATGCAACCCCAATCCAATCACCGTTCCGTAGACGGAGTTCACAACGAACTGGAGTAACAAGTACGTCGATATGCGTCGGCTGGCATCATCCAGGGCTTGCGTCATTAGAGTGATGTGGTTATGTCCGACCAGCCGGATAAACCGATTTCGCAGATCTTCGAGCCGCAGCAGAATGAAAATAGTGAAAACCAGCACGACGCCCGCAATGCCCAACGGCGCAATCAGTGAAAGCAAGACCTCCACGGAACTACTCGGGGTTTGTATAACCCGCACCTCAACTGGCTCTCCTGCCTTGAGGTGGGTGGAACTCCGACCACTTAGCGGGGCGGTTTGACGCGGTGTTCCCGGAAGCGTCTCCACAACTTCAGAGCCAAGTTCGGTAACCGCCTCGGTGGCTTTAACAACGCCGATGCTGGCTCCGTTGTGTAGGAATGTCAGCTTCTTTCGTATGTTGGCCCGGTAGGTCGGAAGTTGGGTGGTCACATCAACCAGTTGGTTGGTGACCACAACTCCGACAAATACCGCACTTGCCACAGCTACAAATACGACGAGGATTACCGCAGGGACACGAGGCAATCGAAACCGTTGTAGTTGCTTGACCAGTGGAGTGAGCAGGAAGCTCAGGAGCATGGCCAGTGCGAAGGGAACCAATACTGCGCGCGCGAAGTAAAGAGCTACCACTACCGCAATACCAGCGATGAGACCGTAGAGTTGCGCAATCTCGGAGCTAGGTCGGCGCTGGCTCAATGCATCTTCACTCAAATATTCCGACGCCGCGGCGGTCGGCGGCGCGAAAGTCGGGGGCTCGTTGGCTGAAAAACTTCAGCTTACAAAAGATAGCCTTAGATGGGAAAAGCAGGTATCGGGTACTGCCCGTAGCGGTATCAGGAATTCGCCGTACTCTGGGGGCTCGGTCGGCGATCTGTTCGCGCGGTGTACGGATTACGCTGCGGGAGGCTCGGCCTTTACAAGTCTCGGTTTGGGTTGCTTGTCGATGGAGCCTGACTAGGTGGGGGCGCCGAGCCGGGATTTGTACTTTGCGCCAAAAGCCCTGGTCCGCTCCACGCAAATCCCGCCACTGCTATAGTCTCAATTGCAATTCGCTCAATGTGTTTCACGACACTTCTCCTTTGGCGACGAACTGCGCGATCCACTAACGATGCGACTCTAGCCGCTGCCGAGTGATCCACGAATCGGGTGTTGCCCGTAACACGTGAATGAAATGCACATATTCGCGCAGACGGGTGAATTTTGTATATGAATCGTGCACGACTCTTGTCTACCGGCCGACTAATTCCTTCAGGTCAGGGCTTTGGATGCCCTGGCTACGGCATTCTCCCGATAGCCTCGACCGCATATGAAACGTAGTCTCAGCCGAGGAGAGGCGATTATGGCAACAATAAAAAATTCACTACGCGGACTTTATGTGGACGAACTAAGAGACCTTTACAGCGCCGAGAAACAGTTGACCAAGGCACTTCCGAAAATGGCCAAAGCGGCCACCTCGGAAGAGTTGCGCAATGGTTTTACCGAGCACCTGGAGCAGACTCGCGGTCATGTGGAGCGTCTGGAACAGATCTTCGAGGCCTTGGACGAACGCTCCGGTGGCAAGAAATGTGCCGGGATGGAGGGGCTCATCGAAGAGGGCTCTGAGGTTATCGGCGACGACTTCGAAGGTGACGTCATGGACTCGGCTCTGATCGGGGCGGCCCAGCGTGTCGAACACTACGAAATCGCGGCGTACGGAACGGTTTGCGCATTTGCGAAAGTGTTGGGCGAAACCGAGCACCTCAAACTTCTGCAGCAGACGCTGGACGAAGAGAAGCAGACGGACGAGAAACTCACTGAACTGTCTCAGGAGATCAATGTTGCAGCAAATGATCAGAGCTCAGACGAGCCATCTCCTCCATCCCGTAAACCCGGTCGAGCCGCTTAGCAAGCGACCGGCGGGCAGAACCGACGTTCCCGATGTAAGACGACGGTTCCCGCCCGTCGGCCGCGGAACTTGCAAACACGATGTCCGCAACCCAGAGCAACTCGGCCAACGTCTCAAGCGGTCCGATGCTCTATACCTCTCGGTTCCGGCTCCAACCGCAGCCTTCGCCGCGCACTGCAGTCCACCGCACGGGCTTATGCTCCCTGCGCCATTCTGCAGGTCGCTCCGACCCGAGCGACCCCTGCGTTCGAAAAACCGCTTGTAAGTTATTGGAAATTTGGTGAGCGCGGAAGGAATCGAATCTGCGCTTGAACATAAATTCAACAACATGCAGGTCAACGGATGACACCTAAGACCATGAAAATCAGTGGTAATACAACAAACAGAGCGCAAATGGAGCGCAAATCAGCATTAACAAAGGCCGAGGCCCCACAGAGGTTTGGGAGCTTAGGATCCAATAACTTATCCACCAATGGAATTTAATGGAAGCTGATGCGGATCTAGCATTCGGAACCTTATCAGAAGGGAAGTCGAACCCAAGACAACATCAGCTCTCATTTTGCACTCAGATTAGGTGTAGTTGACCGTAAGGGGTCAGTCCGGCTGCCCAGCTAACGCTCTGATCAGTTTGCTTATGCTGTGAGCAACGCCAAATGAGTCTGCGACAGCAGACATATCGAGCAGTCCGAGTCCGCAGGTTGCCGTAATCATTGCGCGTCGAGCAAACTCCTGGGGATCACCAACTTGGGACGCAGATTGCAACCACCGGATAAAGATTTTCGCTGAATCGAGCGCGTGCAGACTTGGCCGCGTGGGAACGATCCCATAAGCGACCATTCCTCCCTGACGCACGAAGTCGGGTGCTTGCGACTCGGCAAAAAACAATTCAAGGCCCTCATGGGCATCGAAAGACAGAATATCCGGCCTTGCGCGGAACATGCGCTCAAACGGACGTGCAGCGCAACAATGCAATCCCGCGTAGGCACCTCGAACTCGTGCGTCCTGCAGCGTGGCCGCCAAGGCGAGAAGCCTTTTCTCCTCGGAGACGGCGTTCGCGCTCGGCCCTTCCAGACACAGAGCCGGTTCATCAACAAACATCAACATGGGAAGGCATGCGGATTTCACGCGATCAATCTGCCAGCAAATGATCTGCGAGACATGAAATGCGATGGCAGCAAAGAGAGCGGGATCGGAAAGGAAAGGCCGATCGTGGTAGAACAGATAAGCTGACAACGTGATCGGTCCCTCAATCTGTCCCTTTAAGGCGACTGCATCTTTTTTGAAGAGACCCGAGAACAATGCATTCTCGAATGCGCCAAAGCCCACAGCATTCGCCGGGGTCAGATCGCCGATACTGCGGTGAAGAATTTCAAGC